>Ga0256831_1001456_pt1 | contig 12478 bp, 5 predicted proteins | sample 132544metaG_FD_189087 | JGI IMG/M metagenome (GOLD analysis project Ga0256831, IMG submission 189087) | Hydrothermal vent microbial communities from Lau Basin, Pacific Ocean - 132-544 | ecosystem: Environmental > Aquatic > Marine > Hydrothermal vents | place: Pacific Ocean: Lau Basin | collected... | reverse complement strand
ACTAACCGTTAAGTGTCAGCTTAGTAAGTTATTTTATTTGATATTTTTAAAGTTGAATGAGCGTTTGTGAGTTTAATTATCAGAAAAAACATCATTCGGCATATAATATTTAAAATGCTATAAAGCTTGTGAATTTTAAATGTAGAATTAGGCTAAATCTCGGTAAAAGGCGTTAAACTTAAGGATAGGAAAGACTAAAATAATCGCTCCAAACAGTTGCAAAATTACCAAGAAAGTAGATCATAAATTTGAATTACTAATTTCGCCAAAATCAAGGTAGGTTTGAGGATTTTTTGCAATGTGATTTGCTCTTTTTGTTTCGGCAAAAAAAGTAAAAATTGCCAACGCGCTTTTTGGTTCAACTGTAAATCTTAAGGTTTAAATCTAAACGAAAAATTCGGATTAAAACGGTTGAAAATTCGGATTAATCGGTTTGGATAGCTTAAATTTAAGTAAAAATTCTTAAACTTGGTGGTCGGTAAATTGGCATTATTCTTTTTAGTGGAAAAATCGGTCAAAATTCGTGAAAAACGGATTATTGTTTGAGCCCTGACGAAGTCGGGCGAGTTTTAAGACGTTTAGAATTTTGAGTGATTTTGGAACGTTAAGAAAAGAATACAGCCTTGATTTTTTGCTTTACTTTTTTATCAAGAAAAAAGTGAAAAAAGGTTTAAAAAGTGAAAAAAGGTTTTTGGCAAAACTCAATTTTACTTTTTTGCATAAGGAATTAAATTTGATTTGGCTGGCTAAATTCGTATTAAAACCGCTAGAATTCGGGTTTTTAAAGAGCAAAATTAAAATGATGTTTTTCTTTGAGGTAAAAGTTGTGAGGATTGGACAAATACGAATTTAATTTGGGTAAAAGGAGAATAGAAATAATTAGTATAAGGATGCCGACACTTAACATCGTGTATAGAGCATCCCCAAAATTGCAAGACGCAAGGCAACGCTAAAATTTTGGGGACGCCCCATACACTCAGCCGTTATGTCTCATTTCCAATATTAAGAATATCTAAATTAATTTCTAAAGCAAACGAATGAAATAGTTTAGTAAATTTATAATTCAACGGAAATATTAAACGTTAGTGAAAAATAAAAAAAGATGATTAAACTTGAAAATTACGCAATAGAAATTGAAAAATTTATTTGGGCAGCATTAGATAAATTCACGAACGAAATTCAAAAACCAAATTGTATGATTCTGCACTTTCATTTGGATAAATCACAATTATCGATTCATTTTTCAATAAATCAAGAAATTGAACACATTATAAGGGATAAACAGACTCCAGAGTATCCAGAATTTAAAAAACTTTCTCTTGCTAGTTGGCAGACAAACAATTTAACAAAAGATTCAGTCTACAAAAATAGAGAAGATGAATTCAAATGGATTAAAACACCATATAAAACTTGTTTTGATGCATTCATAAGGCATTATTTAAATGGAATACTAACCAAGTCCTACAAAAGAGAAATTGGAGTGGATGTTTTTGTTAATACAGACTATATGAAAGATTGGAAATATAGAAAACTAGTATACACAGATAAAGAAGATCAAATTGGACGATTTATAGTTTCTCGACTGCGAGATACTCCAATGGAGCAATTAGAATGGATAAGAAACCTTAAAGAATCTAACCATAAAAGTAATGAAAGATTTGTTAGATTGTACAAGTCTTTAAACGAGGAACAAAAAGAAGACATTCAGGAACTATTTCTAGAAATAATAGACAAAGCCATATTTGATTTTCTAACTGGAGTAGACGAAACGCCCGAGGATAATAAATTTGATGGTATAATCTTAATGGAAAATAAAAAAATAGATTGGGATGATTATTTAGGTGGTGGATACAAAGAAGAGTTTTTTTTGTGGATAGAAAGATATAGTAGATTTTACAAAAGCGATGAATAACGAGACATAACATTGTTTATGACATCATAGCCGCCTAACGTCAGGCTACGCTGCATATCATTATCCGTTATCGGTAATTATGACGAACTAAAATGAAATACCTTACAATAATATTAATTATGGGACTATTTGGATTTTTCTCAAGAAAAATAAAGCAAAACAATGTTTTAAGAACAAAAATTTAAGAAATGGTAATATTGGATATTTTTCATTTAGTGATGATTTAGTTAGTATTAATTATCCTAATGGATATCGATTGACACATCCAGCATTATTTGCATTAAATAAAATAATCCATGATGATGGTAGTATTGAAATTAGTTTTAAAATAAGAGGATACAGCGATCTAAGTTGCCCTGAATGGAAGTCTAAATCCTCATGTGCGCTTGGTATTATTGGTTATGCTACAGGAACATCAAACATTGATAACACTAAAATAGATTTATCTGTTGAGTTTATTGATTGTCATGAGGAAATAATTGATTCAGCTTTCTTGCATTTATGGAAAGAATAGATGAAAGAAACGATAAAAAAAATAACATGCACCCTGATTACGTGGAATATATAGAATAAAAATGTACACTTGTACGTTGTATAACTATGTCTGTTTTAGCTTTAGATTCGTTTGAAGCACAAAAATAATCACTTCTAAATTCAGAGTCATGAAAAATAAATTAAAGTATTTGGTCATCGTTTTATTTGCTTTATCATGTAGTAAAAATGATGACGCAATCAATGTCAATAGTCAGGCTTATGATCATTCATTTCAATATTTGAATAAATATAAAAAAATCATTAATTGGATAACTTATAAGGAGGACACAACAGATACACGTGAAATATTTGAATATTATCTGGATGATTTAGGAAGAGTTTATAAATCAAAATTAAAAAATTTTTTAGGTGTACCGGGTTGGGATTATGAGAAAAAATTTATATATGATAAGTACAATAGACTTACAGAAGTATATCGCAATGGTGCTCTCCTAATGAAATTTGTTTGGAACCGGGATACTGTCAGACTTTATGATAATAAAAATATATTTCATGAGAAATTTGTATATAATAAAGAGCGTTTGATTAACAGTGGAAATAAGAATTATGTCTATTTTGATAATAGCCATAATTTAAGTTCAGTATGGAATGGCAATAATTTGCAATCTGAGTATTTCGAATACGATTATAATGTAATTAACCCTTTATTTTATTTGAAATCTATAGAACTAAGTTTTCTCTGGGAAACAACAAGAATAATGTCTTTTGGTCCAATTTCAAAAAATATACATTATAAACAAAAAGATCAGCCAATTAATGGGGGAGATTATTTTATTCCTTTAAGAACATACGATTATTTATATTTTCTTGATGAAAAGAATAGAGTTGCACACAGCGAAAATGAAAAAGCAATAATTTACTCATGGCACTATAAATACATCCCATAATTAGTGTTTGAAAGAAAACAGGCGTTTAAATAATCATCAGATTTTCAAAAGTTGTCTGTTTTCGTGCAGACACTAAATAAGTTTTTATTACCTTAGCATTTTGAAAAACCAAGGGTAATGAACACAAAACAATCAATAATTGATTTGGTACAGATAGCATATAAAAAAGGAATACGCAAAGTGGTTTTTTCCAGCGGTTCCAGAAATGCTCCACTTATCATTGCATTCAATGAATTTGAAAAATTTGATACCTATTCGATTCACGATGAGAGAAGCGCTGCATTTTTTGCCTTGGGAATGGCACAACAAACGGGTGAAACCGTGGCTATTGCCTGCACATCAGGATCAGCAGTACTTAATTATGCTCCGGCAATAGCAGAAGCCTATTATCAAAGAATTCCATTATTGGTAATTACCGCTGACAGACCATTGGAATGGATTGACCAAGGAGAAGGTCAAACTATGAGGCAAGCACATATTTATAATAATTTTATAAAAGACAGTTTTGAAATATTTCAGGAGTCAAACCACACAGATGAAATTTGGTACAATGCCAGAATGTTCAACGAAGCCATCAATCTCACTCAAATAGCTCCCCCAGGTCCCGTTCATATAAATATCCCCCTGAGAGAGCCTTTGTACAATACAGATTTTGACTTTGATAATGACAATGCCAAAATAATAGACCAAATAGCTCCCCTACCGGCATTGTCCGGTTTGATAATGGATAATTTGGCAGATATTTGGAATAGAAGTAAAAAGAAATTAATTCTTACCGGAATTTTACCAAAGACAAAAGGGCTAAAAGATATTTTAAAACTATTGTCCGATGATCCATCGGTAATAGTGATTACGGAGACTACTTCCAATATATACGAAGATAGTTTTATAAATAATATCGATAGGTTTATCATGAGTATAAACGAGGATATGAGCGAGGAATTCAAACCCGATTTACTATTAACTCTGGGTAGCAATATTGTATCAAAAAAGATAAAAACCCTACTGAGGAAGTGGAATCCGGAAGAGCATTGGGATATAGATGAATCAGATAAGGTCATAGATACTTACAAATCACTAACTAAGCATATAAAAAGTGAATTGCATACATTTTTAAAAGAATTAAATAAAAGGAAAAACAATGTTCCAAGCACATTCAAAAATCTTTATCTGCAACAAGAAAACAAAGTAAAACTTAAGCACCAAAATTTCATACAAAATGCACCATGGTCTGACCTGAAAGCATATAGTGTAGTTATCGAACATTTACCAAAAAACATCAACCTGCAAATGGCTAACAGTACTTCTGTCAGATATGCCCAATTGATGCAATCCAAAAGTGATATTGTGTATAATTCCAACCGCGGTGTTGCCGGAATCGACGGATGCACCTCGACTGCTGTCGGTGCTTCATTGGTAAATAACAAGACCACGGTTTTGGTAACTGGAGATGTAGCTTTTTTATATGATTCCAATGCGCTTTGGAATAATTATTTGCAAGAAAATCTAAAAATCATCTTATTCAATAATGAAGGTGGAAATATTTTTAGATTTATTCCAGGTCCTTCTGAAACTAACCAACTCGAAGAGTTTTTTGAGGCAAATCACAGCATTAAGGCAAAAAGTATTGCAAAAGCCTTTGATATAAACTATTTTTCAGCAAATAATCAGGAGCAATTAATAGAGCAACTCCCATTATTTTATAAAAAACAAAACAATAATAGACCCTCCCTAATTGAGATTTTTACTCCAAGAGAAAAAAATATGGAAATATTAAAAAACTATTTCAAGGCAATTAAGCTATAATATCTCTTGGGCGCATTTCATTTTTTTGCGTTGCGGGTTGATTCTCCTTTAGGAGTCAGAGGCAAAGCAATGAGTAAAGCGAAAAAATGAAATACGCCTCATCAAATTATTATCAAGATTATGATTTATAAAATGAATTAATTTTTGTTTGTTCAATGAATAAAATCATTGCATAGCCTTAGCTACGGAATTATTTTATGAAGCAGAACAAGCTAAAAAGAAACATTTTATATTTTTAAATTTGATGACAATTTGATATTAAATCTACATAAAGCTAAAAGCATGAATAATTCGGATTAACCATGTATCAACAAGAAAAACTTAAAATTTTGTGATATTCAATCACATTAAAGTATCTTTGCGCCCATGTTTTTAGAAAAATTACACGGCTGGCGCAAAAAATTTGTAATAGGACTATGGATTCTTTCCATATTGGCTATAGTCGCAATAACTGCAATGTTCATATCATTATCAAAGGACAACCTGCCTACTTTTGAACAACTTGAAAATCCCAAATACAAATTGGCATCATTGGTTTATGATGCAAAAGGCAGGGAATTTGGAAAGTATTATATAGAAAACAGGGAAAATGTTCCTTTTGATTCGATAAACAAACATCTGGTAAAAGCACTGTTATCAACGGAAGATTCGAGATTTTACAATCATTCGGGAATTGATTTCAGGGCATTGATTAGAGTAGCTTCAAAGACAGTATTGATGCGAAAAGAAAGCTCCGGAGGGGGAAGCACAATTACTCAACAGCTATCAAAACTACTATTCAGACGACCAAATTTACGAGGCTTATCAAAATTAAAAAGGTCAATCGAAATAATCAAAATTAAACTCAAGGAATGGCTAACTGCAATTAAACTTGAAAAAAGCTATACCAAAGAGGAGATCATCGCTATGTATCTCAATAAATTTGACTTTATATACGGTGCACACGGTATTCAGGCTGCATCAAATATATACTTTGGCAAAGATCAAAAAGACTTGACGATTGAAGAAGCGGCTACAATCATCGGTATGCTTAAAAATCCAGCTTTGTACAATCCTAAAAGATTTACCGATATAGCAACAAAAAGAAGAAATATCGTGCTGTCTCAAATGAACAAATACGATAATATCACGGATAAACAATTGGATTCTCTTTCGACAATACCAATGGACATAAGCAATTTCAATAAAGAAAGTCATGACCTTGGACCGGCTCCATATTTCAGAATGGAGTTAACAAAATGGCTAAAGAAATTATTCAAAGAGAAAGGGATAAAAAAATCAGATGGTACGGAATACAATATATATACCGATGGATTAAAGATTTACTCTACAATTGATCTGGACTACCAAAGAAATGCTGAGAGGGCAGTCTTCGAACACATGAAAGAATTGCAAAAAAGATATTGGAAAGTTTGGAAAGGAATGAATCCTCTTAAATACGACTTAGAGAATGACAGACAGCTTGAACTTAGAGAGTTTTCTATTGAAAATAGAATAATAAATTCACAGCGATATCAAAGCCTGAAGAATAAAATGCTTTCCGGTGTACTAGGGAAAATAAAAGAAAAATTTAATGGACTTGTATTAAATGAAAAAGCCTCTTTCGGACTTGTAGAGGTTAAAAACCGCAAGAAATTTCTTAAAGATTTAGTAAACGAAGGCATTGTAAAGGATTCCAGCATTGCCAAGTTAAATAAATTATTGAATAGCGATATTTGGGACGAATATCAATCCAAATGGGAGAAATTTCAGAAAACTAAAAACAAACAATTTGACACAAAAACAAAAATGAAAGTTTTTGCTTTTGACGAAAAAACAATGGAAACAGATACTGTAATGACCCCAAGAGATTCTGTGATTTACCATTTGAGACATCTTCAAACAGGACTACTATCAATGGAACCGGGTACAGGACATATCAAAGCTTGGGTAGGAGGTATCGGATTCAAATATTTCAAATACGATCATATCAATAGTAGGCGTCAGGTTGGATCTACTTTCAAACCCATAGTTTATGCAACGGCTATTTCCATTCAAGGATTATCTCCTTGTCAAGAATTTGAAGATATACAGTACAGCATTGTACCGGGAGAAGGAACTTTTTACTTAAAAGATGTATGGTCTCCAGCAAACGCCAATGAAAAATTCACAGGCAATAAATACAATCTTTATCAAGGTCTTTTGTATTCCAAAAACTCGATTACAGTGAAACTGGTAAAAGAATTGGGGAATATCGAAGTAGTGCGTGACTTAGCTTACAATATGGGAATCGATAAAGATAAAAAAGTAAATGGAGGCTTACTATTGCCAAAAGTGCCTGCTATAGCACTTGGAGCAGCTGATTTATCATTGATGGAAATGGTTGGAGCTTACGGCACATTCGCAAATGACGGAGTCTATACAGAACCGGTATTTGTCACCCGTATTGAAGACAATAAAGGTAAAACAATTTATACTTCCATACCTAAGCAAAAAAGAGCATTGCCCTCAATGTACAACTATATCATGGTAGATATGCTTAAAAATAATGTTGCCGGCAGGTTTATGCTTGAGGGTATAAAATCAGAAATAGGAGGCAAAACCGGTACTACCAATGATTATAATGACGGTTGGTTTATGTCTATCACTCCCAATATTGTCACCGGTGTATGGACAGGAGGAGATGAAAAATGGGTTAGATTTTATACCTTACAAGATGGACAAGGTTATGTGATGTCCCGTCCAAAAGTACAAAAATACCTTTACTATCTGGAAAGGGACACAACTGTTAATCTAAATGTGAGTAAAAGATTCAAAATCCCCACTAACAAAAAGTATTTGGATTTGATTGATTGTGCAAAATACAAACAAGTCAAACCTGAAGAGGAACAAGAAATACGCCTTGAAAACAAACTTCAAATGGATGAGTTTGAGGAAGAAGAATTTGAAGAAAGTGAGGATACTTTGGAAGAATAGCCTGACACTATCCTCATCCCCCAGCCCCTTCTCCTTTTGACTAAGTCTATTTTTTTGAATACTATTCTATTTAAAAGGAGAAAGGGAGCGTGATAGCGATTAATCTACAGGAAAAACTATTAGCAATTAATCTTTTTTATGCATTATCGAATTAGGAGTCTTTAACTTCCGAAAGCAAATCTACTATTCAAACACCTACTCATACTTCTTAAGTAATCAAGAATGACTAGACGCAATCTTCCCTCTCCTTTTCCAGTATTTTCAAAAGTATGCACTTCGTTATGAAAAGGATAGGGTTAGGGTGAGGATAAAGATTACTTCTGAGTTAAAGGAATTTAACCTCTTAGCAACAGAGCCAAGAGGTCAGAGACACTTTGGCTCAAAGCAACTAATACCCCTAATCAACGGTATGGTTCAGAACAAGACATATCCGAGCTAAAGGTTTCCAACCTCTTAGCGAGTAAAAAACAGTATTCGCCAAGAGGTCAAAGACACTTTGGCTCAAAGCACATAGTTCCCCCTAATCAACAGTATGGCTCAAAACAAAACCGAGCTAAAGGTTTTTAACCTCTTAGCGAGTAAAAAGTAATATTCGCCAAGAGGTCAAAGACACTTTGGCTCAAGACACATAATCCCCCCTAATTAACGGTATGATTCAGAACAAGACAAAGCCGAGCTAAAGGTTTCCAACCTCTTAGCGAATTTAATATCAAATCTAAACATTTCTGAGATTTCCAAAAAAGCAAATATCGTTGAATTAACCCTCCAAATATAAGGCTACTTCAACAACTACCTGACAATTAATACCAATCAAATTTAAAAGGGGTGAATTGACCCTCCAAATATAAGGCTACTTCAACAGATCCAGCGATAATTTCATTAAACGATCAATAAGGTTGAATTGACCTTCCAAATATAAGGCTACTTCAACTCGGATGAAGAAAAGAAATATATCAATGAAGAAGTTGAATTGACCCTCCAAATATAAGGCTACTTCAACAAATATGATGTTTATTCAAAATATTACCTAGAGTTGAATTGACCCTCCAAATATAAGGCTACTTCAACATATGATTGTGTTGATACATTCATCGTAATCGTTGAATTGACCCTCCAAATATAAGGCTACTTCAACTCTTATACTCTTCAAAACAGTTAAGTAAATATGTGTTGAATTGACCCTCCAAATATAAGGCTACTTCAACCCTATATTTTTATAAAGGTCTGATATTCTTTCAGATAAATGCAATACTCATCTATGCAATATAGCCTTTTCCTGCATTGTTGCTTATTTTCAGTGTTTTTAATCTTTAGTGACATAATATTCATTTGCATCTAATTTACTATTAATTTTTTTTAAAAAATTTAGAACTATTTTCTTTCTTTCAGGATCTTGAAGCTGATAATGAAGTGCATAGTTTCTGAATAATGTTAGATATTCTTTTGCTGTTTCTTTTTCATCATTATTAGCTCTGTTTACAAAACTATCAAACAAATATTTATCAACCGTACCATCTATATTTTTAATACTGATATAAAAATCAGTAATAGGATTTATATCCTTATATTTTTTACCCAAAAGCTCTAAATATTCATCTTTATTATTATCTATTATTTTCTTCTCTGCCCTTAATATTTGATAAATATCCGTAATGGATTGTATCAGTTCTTTATTTATCATTTTCATCAAATCTTCATAATTGTTAAGATTAAAAGTTTGTTTGAAATCATTATGATCAAATGATTCCGGCAATTTATTTGATTTTATTACTTCATCCAAATGATGCCAAAGAACATATTCCTTAATAAGTTTTCTCTCTACCATAAGAAATTTTGCATCGTATTTTCTTGCCGGTATTTTGATAGTAAACGAAAGTGTTTTGTTGTCATCAGGCAAAATATCATATACTTTTTTAAATTTAATTTTATTTTTTTCATTCCAAAATCTGTCACCAATAACAATTGGATAATCCAATGTTTGATTATACACTTTATTGAAAAAACAAAATTCCTGAAATGCATCTTTATTGTGATTTGAAACTATTGTATCCAAAAGGTATTCTTTTTTATTTGCTTTGAACCAGTAATTCTTTGCTATTCTCCATAGCATCAATTCTTGTGTTTTTATTTTCAACAATTGTTTGAATATAGTTGGGGTCAGTTTCTTACCTGTTTGAGGAATAATCTTTTTTAATATAAAATCAATATTTGTATCCGGTTTGTCAATTTCCCATAAATAATCTCTCGCAAATGCAAATTCGGAATAATTAAAATTCCCTTCTTTTCCTTTTGATTTTAATATGTCATTCTTTTTATTTACAAATGCCTGCCATTCGTCAATAAAATGGTCTTTTAATGAAATAATATCATCACTTAAAGCAAAACTTCTGACGTATTGAGTTTTCAATAATGAGTTTACATTGTTTTTATTCGATATTTTATCTATTTTAAATAACCTGATCAAATCATCTAATTTATATTTATCAAAACTCTTATTTATATTAGATAGCAGTTTTATTTGCTTATCGATCACATTTTCAAACAAATTTTCCAAACTTACACTTGCATCAATATCTTCCTTAATATATGCAAATAAATTTCTGTTTTCCTGTTTCATTTTCTTAATAACAGCCGGCAGTACATATTCCTGTTTTGATTTATCCAAATTATGAATAGTATCATTTTCATATCTTCCAAAAAACCTAAAGTATTCTCTTGCGGTATTATAATCCTCCATATTGAAAGATTTATGTCTAATAAAATCTTCAATGTCTTCACTACCTGTATCAATTCTATTGATATATACATCATACATCAATTTGAAATGAATATACTGAAGTATTACATCTATTTTTCGTTTGGCAGCAAATTTCCAAGGTTTGCTTTGCTGTTTGTTTTCAGATATAAATTCCTCCAAAACCTTTATTCTGTTTTCAATATGATTTTTTGTCTTTGACTTCAAGTCAATATCAACCGGGTGAGAAGAATGTCTTATGGATTTCGGCAAAAGTTTCTTTATATTTATTCCTGAATATTTTTTACTATAATAATCATAAATTTTATCTACATCGGTATAGGTTAATTTTTTAACCCTTTCTTTGACAAATTTTTGTATTATTTCCAATCCGGTATTCTCTTTTTTTTCGATATGGATAAATATCCATTTCAACAATAAGTCTGGAGGAATCGTGACATTAACTACATTACCATCAATATTAAATTGAAACAAGGCATTATACTTTTTTGTACTAAAATTGAATCCTTTAGGCGGTTTAAAATCATTATTTTCTAATTTTTGAATTTTTTGCAATTCTTCCAATTCATTGTGTGTCTTGAAAATAAAATTCCTTTTGAGTTCTTTTATATGTTCGATGAGTTTATGTTTCTTTTCAATATCTTTTTCCTCTTTGATTCTATTTTTCAATGCGGTTAAATTCTCCTTTGCATCCAATTCCGGATGTTTTTCTATATACTCCAAACTATCCGTATAAGTTTTCTTAATAGCTATTTTGATATTATTACTGTCCTTTATCAAATCGTTATCCAATATGTATTGCAATAAAATTTGAGTAAAAACAGGATTTTTTCTATATGGAATTATTCTTTTTTGTAAATCTTGTTTTTGTTTTAATTGATTTTTAAAACTTTCAAGTTCTCTTTCTACATTTTCGCTTTTATCTTTTTTGAGTTTGGCCTCTAAAGAAATAATTTTTTGATTCAATCCTTCAGGAAATTCATCAATTTCATTATTGTTAACTTCATTTAGTTCTTTGACTTTGTCATAAATAAAACTCAATGACGGATTGTCGGAATATGGCAATACCGAAAGCTTTGAAGTGATATTTCTAAATTTCAGCAGATTGTCATTATAATTATTAATTGAATAATTTTCCCTTAAAGAGTAATAAGTATAAAATGTATGAAGCGTATTTTGATACCCATCAATATTTTTCAATCCCCTCCACTTATCCAATATTATCTTTGCTTGCCTTTTATATAAAAAGATACAGGCAATAAACAACTGTCCATCTACTGTCAAATGTTTTTTATCATCCAATAATGACATTTTATTAAAGTCGTTTATTACTCCTCCGATTTGCTTTATTTTTTTATTAATAATCTTTCGTTCTTCTTCGTCAACCGATTGTTTTTGCTCTGTCAGCTTTTCTTTTCTATTGTTCAGAGACTGTAAAAGATGATTTTTGGCATCATCAAAGCGTTTTTGAAACCAGGCTTTGGCATCATCAAATTCACTTTGAGAAAGGGTTTTATCTGTATCAAATAAATCTTTGAAACTCAAAATTCCGGGTTCATGAATATAATGAGAATGGTAGTTTCTCAATCTATCAATAGTACCGTACAA
>Ga0256831_1001455_pt1 | contig 12479 bp, 8 predicted proteins | sample 132544metaG_FD_189087 | JGI IMG/M metagenome (GOLD analysis project Ga0256831, IMG submission 189087) | Hydrothermal vent microbial communities from Lau Basin, Pacific Ocean - 132-544 | ecosystem: Environmental > Aquatic > Marine > Hydrothermal vents | place: Pacific Ocean: Lau Basin | collected... | reverse complement strand
GGTCAGGTGAAGTATTTTAACTTTCCCGGTAAAGGAAAACAGATTGAGCCTGCTGTCCGCTGCGCTGTTGTTTGACATGAGTAGAACCCTCTTAAAATATTAAATCTTACTAATATTAAGCATAAAACAGGCCATAATCATATAACTCAATGAAAATTATAAATAAATTATTAATTTTATCACTCTTTTTTTAAATCCGAACTATCAGAGTGCATTGTTATGGGGCATTAATAGCTAAAGTTCTGTAAAAAGAACTAAAACAAAACGTTAAAATTGTAGCTTGGTAAATCTCATTTATTAAGACCGGTTATTTTTGTGTGATTATTATTACCAAAACCATAGAATATTTTTCGCAGTGATTTAATTTCAGGTAAAATCAATGCTATTATCACCCTGCTTTTTTAATCAAATTTTTATTCCTGGAGCAAACCAGCCAAATTATGAGCCATCTGTCTGAATACCTGATCAACCAGCCCAATGTGGCTTATAAAACCACCTGTCCTTATTGCGGAGTGGGCTGTGGGGTGCTGGCACGAGTGGATCAAAATGGTGTGGTTACGGTTAAGGGTGATCCGGAACATCCGGCTAATCAGGGACGTCTCTGCTCGAAGGGGACGGCTCTGGGTGAAACCGTTGCACTGCATGAACGTCAGCTCTATCCTGAAATTATGGGCCAGCAGGTCAGCTGGGAACAGGCTCTGGCTTCTGCCGCCGGACGGTTTAAGGAAACCATAGCAGAATACGGCTCGGATTCTGTGGCCTTTTATGTCTCCGGTCAGCTGTTAACCGAAGATTATTATGTGGCTAATAAGCTGATGAAAGGTTTTATCGGCTCAGCAAATATTGATACCAATTCCAGGCTGTGTATGTCCTCAGCGGTGGCGGCCTATAAAAGAGCCTTCGGTGAGGATATTGTGCCCTGTTCCTATGATGATCTGGATCGGGCTAAACTGATTGTACTGACCGGCAGCAATACAGCCTGGTGCCACCCGGTGATTTATCAGCGGATTGCAAAAGCTAAAAAGCTGAATCCTGATCTGCAGATTGTTACTATTGACCCGCGTATCACCCAGACTACTACCATCAGCAATCTGCACCTGGCCCTAAAGCCCGGCACCGATGCGATTTTATTTAACGGGCTGCTGGTGTATCTGCAGCAGCAGGGTGAAGCCAATAGCCTGTATCAGGATAATTTTACCAGCGGTTTTGAGCAGGCTCTGGATGCGGCCCGGGCAAGTGCACCGGATATTGCCTCTGTGGCACAACAATGTCAGCTTGAACCGGCGGATGTAGAGCGTTTTTACCGCCTGTTTGCTCGTACCGAACGGGTGATTACTGCTTTTTCCCAGGGGATTAATCAGTCCGGTTCCGGTACTGATAAGGGCAATAGCATTATTAACTGCCATTTACTGACCGGCCGGCTGGGTCGTCCGGGTATGGGGCCTTTTTCACTGACCGGTCAGCCTAATGCCATGGGCGGCCGGGAAGTGGGCGGTCTGGCGAATCAGCTGGCGGCGCATATGGATATTAACTCAGCTGAACAGCGGGCACTGGTACAGGACTTCTGGCAGTCTCCTGTTATTGCTGAAAGTGAAGGGCTCAAAGCGGTAGAGCTGTTTGATGCCATTGCCGAGGGTAAAATTAAAGCTGTCTGGATAATGGCAACCAATCCGGTGGTGAGTTTGCCTGATGCTGATAAGGTAAAAGCCGCACTGGAGCAATGCCCGCTGGTGGTGGTTTCCGACTGTGTGCAGCAGACGGATACCAGTAAACTGGCGCATATTGTATTTCCGGCCACCACCTGGGGTGAACGGGATGGGACAGTGACAAATTCGGAACGCAGAATTTCCCGGCAGCGTCCTTTTCTGCAGGCTCCGGGGCTGGCTAAAGCGGACTGGTGGATCATCACTCAGTTTGCCCGTCATATGGGCTTTGAACAGGCCTTTAATTACCGTGGTCCGGTGGATATTTTTTGTGAACATGCCGCTCTGTCTGCCTATAAAAATAACAATGACCGCTTGTTTAATCTGTCGGCTTTAAGTGATTTAAGCCTGCAGCAGTACAATGATTTAACACCGGTGCAATGGCCGGTTACCGATTCTGAGTTTCAGGGTACCGGTAAAGTTCTGCAGGATGGACAGTTTTATACGGCAGATAAAAAGGCGCATTTTATTGCGGTCACTCCGCAGGCACCGGCTGCCACACCGACTCAGGACTATCCGTTTATATTAAACACCGGCCGGATACGGGATCACTGGCATACTATGACCCGAACCGGGATGTCACCCCGGCTTTCTTCTCATACTATTGAATCTTATGTTGAGCTGCATCCGGACGATGCACAAAAACTGGATCTTAAGGATGCTCAACTGGTCAAGGTCAGCAGCCCTCTAAAAGACAGCCGGGGGAAAGAGTCTGAAATTTCTGTGCGGGTACGCATCAGCGATAAACAGCAGAAAGGCAGTATTTTTATCCCCATGCACTGGAATGAACAGTTTGCCAGTCAATCCAGAGTGGGCACCTTAATTAAGGCGGTAGTGGATCCTTTTTCCGGTCAGCCCGAATCGAAACATGCTATTGCCCGTATAAAACCCTGTCAGGCTAACTGGTATGGTTTTATGATCACCCGTGCCAGACCGCATCTGGAATATTCTGATTACTGGTCCCGTTCCCGGGGTAAGGGCTTCTGGCGTTATGAACTGGCGGGTCTGAATAACCCGGAGGACTGGTCTGAACATGCCCATAAAATCCTGGCGCATAAGGTGGAGGATGAAAACTGGCTGGAACTGTATGATAAAGGCCGCAATTACTACCGGGCTGTACGTCTGTCCGGTCAGCGGCTGGATTCCTGTCTGTTTATTACCCCTGATATTAACCTGCCGCCACGGGACTGGCTGATCAGCCTGTTTCATAAAGAGGCCGTCAGTCAGGAAGAACGCCAGAACCTGCTGCGTGGTGAGGCACCCAAAGATCAGGAAGACACTGGAAAAGTGATCTGCGCCTGTTTTAATGTGGGTGAAAAAACCATCAGAGAGGCCATAAAAACTAAAGGGCTTAAGACCGTTGAGGCCATTGGCGAGTGTTTAAAAGCCGGCACTAACTGTGGTTCCTGCAAACCGGAACTGGAAGAGCTATTAAAAAGCGAACATTAAACCGGAGTATTAATATCCTTTCTTAAGCGCTCAATTTCCTCGGTTGTACCAATAACCACCAGCAGATCATTGGTATCCAGTTTGTGATCAATGCCGCTGAGTTTAAAGATAAACTCATTGCCCAGCTCTTTATCCACCACGCCCAGTAAAATAAGTTTCAGTGCTGTTGCAGAACTGTCAGAACTAAGCTTTGATGATTTCAATGCCAGACTTAAACAACATTTTAATAAATGGTTTATGCTTGCAGATGAAGATATTGAAGATGATATAACTACAATATCTGCAATTCAGTAAATCTATGATTGTTTGCTCAAATACCAGCCCAATATTCTTTCTATCCAAAATAAATCAACTTGAGCTATTAGATAAATGCTTCAGTAAGACCTTTCTACCTGAAGCGGTAATAGATGAATTGATTGATTATCCTATACCTGAATTTATTAACCAATAAAAAATTTCAGACCATAGCATATTTAAAACGGTTTTTTCCCAGGGTATAAGGGACATTTCCCATAGACAGGTCAAACAATTCAAAAAGGTAAGTTCAATCACCAGTTAAACCTGATATCGATTGATTAAAATCATATTTTATGTCAGGCGAAAATTATAGTTTTTTCTTAAAGTTATCATCTTGAAATACTGGAATTATCTAAAAAGATACTCTAGAATGGTGTTATCATTAGATGATAACAAATTGAGAATAGCATTTTGCCTGATTCCGACGATATAGATCCAGGTTTAGAAGTTCTATTGCAGTTAGATAATGAGATTTTTCCAATGGAAAATGGCTTTTGGACAAAATTTGAAGCAAAGCAGGTAATAGCCAATAAGCATATTCCTCATGGAATAAGGTATTCTCTTACTCTTCATAATCCATCTAACCTCAGAGTTCTGGGTTATGACAATGCGCATGGTATTAAACCAAAAAAGAAAAAATATAATGCAAAGAGGCTTGTCTGGGATCACAAGCATGAGAAAAATATAGTAGAGCCATATGAATTTGAAAATGCAGCTCAACTTATGGAAGATTTTTGGTCTGATGTCGATAGAATTATTTCTGAGTTACACAGGTAAATTTTATGAAAGTGATGAATGTAGGGATTATGTCCCTCAAAGATTATAAAAACAGAACACTCGCAATTGCTAAGGGAACCTATAAACCAAAGCCCAGTGAGCCAAAAATCTGGTTTGAATCCGTAAAGTCCCTTTCCCAGGTGCTAAGTAATGAAAATCAGGAATTGCTCAAGATTATTATTCAATATAAGCCACAATCTATTACTGAATTAGAAAAAATTAGTCACAGAAAAAAATCTAATTTATCCCGAACATTAAAGAAACTGGAAAGCTACGGAATTATTTCACTAATTAAAAAAAACGGAAAAGTGATCCCCAAGGTTAAGGCAACTGATTTTAGAGTCGAATTTGGTCTAAATTCAGCACATTTTCAATAATTATTTCTGTTTTATAAATGAGGCGATTACCTTCCAGTCTTAGTCTTTGCTATTAACTGTTAAAAACGAGTTCTAAACCGGAGTATTAATATCCTTTCTTAAGCGCTCAATTTCCTCGGTTGTACCAATAACCACCAGCAGATCATTGGTATCCAGTTTGTGATCAATGCCGCTGAGTTTAAAGATAAACTCATTGCCCAGCTCTTTATCCACCACGCCCAGTAAAATCAGATTGTAATTCTGGGACAGGTGAGATTCGCCCAGTCGTTTACCGTCAAGAAAACAGTTTGCTTTTATTTTTATCTCAGCAATATTAATCAGGTTCTGACTGAACAGGGCCTGTTCTATGGTTTCAGAAACCAGGGGGCGACGGATCACATTATAGATTTTACGGCCGCTGATCTCGTAGGGATCAATGACTTTGTCAGCCCCGGCAGCACGCAGTTTATCGGAAGAATCCAGGGACTGGCTGAGAGTAATAATTAAAATATCCGGGTCAATATTTTTTGCTGAAATCGTCAGGTAAACATTCTTGGAATCTTTTTTAAAAAAACTGAAAATAACGCCCACATCCTGCCCAATACCCAGGGATTTAAGTGCTTCATCATCGGTATAATCGACATTTTTAAAATGAATATGTTTTTTTTCTATCCGTTTAATACATTCCTCGTCCTGAGAAACAATAGTAATATCGTGTTCTTTTTCTCTAAGCTGTCCAGCCACTTCAATTACCATGGAATTACAGCCGAATACTAAAATTCTGTCCCGTTTCATAACTTTCCAAGTGCCAGTTGGTCTTTAAAGTGGATAATGCTGTACTGATGGCCAATGACCAGAATAATATCACCGGCCTGGAGAATAAAATCATTATTGGGATTAAAATAAAAATGATTGTATTTAAAAATAAAAGGCTTATTAACGCACTTTTTATTTCTTTTTGTGGTGGTTATCACCCCGAAAAGTTCCAGCTTGTTAGCCAGAAAGTTGACTTCTCCAATCTGGATCCCATCCAGAATACTTTTGTTTTTAACGGTAACGGTTTCCAGGCTGATATCATTTTTACCGGATAAAATATCATGTATGGCTTCAAAGGCAACGGGCTGACCAATAAATTCCGCAGCAATCAGGCCGACTACTTTAAACGGAGCAACGGTATGATTAGCTCCTGCCTGCTGTAATTTTTTAACACTGTCTTTCTGGTTGGCTCTGGAAATGATTTCTATGTCAGGATTTAAATAACGTGCCGTCAGGGTAATATAAACATTAACTACATCATTGCCGGTAAGGCACAGGATCATTTCGGCGTGTTCTTTAATACCGGCGCTTTTAAGCAAATCACTGTTTTCTGCACTGCCTTCTATCACCAGAAAGCCGGCTCTTTTGGCTCGAGCTACATTGATGGGTTCACTTTCGATAATAACAAAATGCTTTTTTTCTTCTTTTAAATAATCGGCAACCACAGAACCCATTCTGCCGAAACCGCATAAAATAGTATGTTTTACTTTCTTTTTTTCCAGTTCGGCAAAGACACTGTTTTCCCGCAGCTCTTCCATCTTTTCATTAAATGAAGACACAATAATAGAGGTAATAAAGGCCATCACGGCGACTCCGCAGATCACCAGTATCATGGTAATGACCCGGCCTTCGGTAGTCTGGGGGGTTATATCGCCATAGCCGACAGTGGTTAAGGTGATCAGGGACCAGTACAGTCCGTCAAAAAAGGTAACAATCTCGCCGCCGTCCTCTCTGGCCTCAAAAAAGAAAATGGCAGTGGCAGAGGTGAACAGGATAAACAGGATAAAAATGGAGATGGTGTAAAATTCAAAGCGTTTTTCTGATAATACCTGAATAAATTTATTGTAGCTGTGTACATAGCGAAACAGTTTAAACAGGCGAAACAGAAGAAACAGGCGTAAAAAGCGCAGCGGTCTGTAACTGGGGATAATGGCGAGTAAATCAATAATTGCCAGCGGCTGGGTCATATATTCCCATTTTGCGGCCAGCACTTTTTTCAGGGCTTTCCAGATAGAAAAGGGTTTGCCGATAAACTCGTCTTTTTCGTATTGTTCAATAATAATTCGGTGTGACGGGCTGTACAGCCAGAGTCTCAGCAGGTATTCAATTAGAAAGACTGTAACGGCGAACCATTCAAAGATTTCTCCGAACAGACCCAGATCGTGTCTGACTTCATAAATGATCAGATATACACTGGAAACCACCAGGGTGATCATGGCAACATCAAAATAGGGGCGTAGCCGGGAACGCGGATTATCAATCAGATCATAAAAGAATCCTTTAATACGTTTATAACGTTCGGAATCATCAAGCTTATAACAAAATTGAATAATGCTGGAACTGATTGACATATTTTAAATATATCATGCACCGGCTATTCTCACCAGAGAGAAATAAAAAAGGCTATTCCATGGGATCAGCACCCAGAGTTCCGACCAGCTCCTCCAGATAAGCAGGGGAAGAGACATGCTGCAGCTTTTCTCTGGCCCGTTCCAGCTGAGAGTCAATGCTCAGGCGGCGGGCCTCATCAGCATGGCTGTCTTTTTCCAGGAAGTCGGCCAGATAGTCAATATGACGCTGCCATAACTTAATATCCCGTTGCTGTTTAACTTCCAGACGTTTGTGATACCAGTCTGAGGATAATAGTGCTTCGCGGGTAAACATGGCGCGAATGTCAGGATGGTGGGCATCCTTGCCTTCGTATTTACCGGTGGCCATAATATACAGCAGGGCTTTAATGGGCGGGCAGGCCTGTTCAATAGAGCCGTCTTCAATATAGGTTTGTGCTACCAGCTGCTGGGCTTCTACAATATTATTAATACCGTCTACAAAGTCGTCCATGCTCTGGGTTTCCGGACGCAGGATACTTTCATCAAATACCGCAGAGGGATTATCAAAAATCTTGCCGAAGAAACCATGTACAAACAGACTGGTAATGCGATAGCCCAGACGGCTGGCCAGGACTTTCTGACCGTTATAATCAAAGTCTTCCAGTTTTTCCAGTTGCCCCTTGTTAATTAAATAGGCTGGGCGACGTTTTTCCGGTTTTAACTGAGTCCAGATTTCCGGGATGATCAGACTGATATCATGATTGACTCTGGTTTTTGGACCGACAAAACCAGCGGCACTGCTGAAACCGGAATAATCGGTAAGAATATAGGAAACCAGAGCATTATTCAGATCGGCAGTGGGCAGCAGGGCATTAAACGGCCCCTTGGTCAGAGCACCTTCAGAACCAGCGCCAGTTGTAGAAGGAGACTTGCCGGTCAGACTGCAGATAAAGTCCATAAACAGTTCAGGCAGTTCCTGATAGTGAATGGGGTTGTAAACCGCCAGGGAACGGATACCGGCTTTTTTATCCGGTGGATTATTCCTGCGGCCGGTTAAGACGGAATCAACCGGGAAATTAATGGGCTCATCCAGCAGGGCGCGGCGGTGGAAGCGGGCACTCATTTCTGCCAGATACAGTTTGATAGGGGTAGCCAGGTCAGAACGCAGCTGCAGATAGCGGGGGTTCTTGCTTGGAGCACCGTCTACCATCAGCGGATGAGCTGAAGATACTGCCATCTTGCCTTCTTCCAGGCTCTTAAGCAGGAAGTCACGCATGGGCTGGGTATATTTATCAAACTCAACCTGGTCTTCAGTAATTTCTTTCAGGTCTTCAGTCGTTAAGGGCTGGTAATTAGCGAGGAAATTATCCGGCTGGGACATTTCCAGTTCGGTCTGTTTATCAAAGCCCTTGATAATGGCATCATCCGGTCTCTGGAACAGGCGGTATTCACAGTTCCTGATCAGCTTGATGCACTCATGCTTGTTTTTTGCCGGCATATTAACCAGTTTTCTGGCCGGTACCACGACAGAAGCCGTTATATCATCTTCCATCTGAACTTTTTCTGCGACCACATAGTCCTGGCGCATTTTATAGATTTTCCAGGCACCTTCACTGTCAAAGCCGACACGCAGGTAGGACATAATTAACTGCCTGTCATCAAACTTCAGTTCATGTCCCTGCACACCGTCGATCATATCTACAGAAAAATGTTTTGCCCAGTCATTGCCCCATTCAGGACGGTAAAAACGTTTGATCACAAAGGCCAGAGCCTTAATAGAGCTGGAGAGGGTTTCCAGCCAGGCATTATATTCCGGGGTAAATTTTTCTTCAGACGGTGTCAGCATTTTAATCATGGAACCCAGGCTGCGGTTTATACTCAGCGGTGGGCGATGCGGATTGTCGGTATAATCCGGTGCAAATTCCGGCTTGTAACGATGGGTATAATCGTACTCGAAAATTTCCCTGACCTTTTTCAGTGACTCATTTAGATCGCCGACAAACAGCGGTCCGTAAATAACGGCATCATCAATAGCCTTGGAGATTTCGGATTTACCGCCGCCGGATACGGTACAGGGTTTATGACAGAAAGTACCCTCTGCGTCAGTGCCTACAATACGCCAGGAAGGTGCTTTTGGGTGTTTTTCCATGGCAATTTTATAACCGCTGGGATGCATATAAACATTGCCGGGCTTGAGTTTAATACTCTGAGCTTTGCCCTGATAAGTCCAGGTAACCGTCTGTTCATTGAGATCCATCTGCAGGTTTTCAGAAGGTACATAGATAATATTCGGGAATTTTTTATCAATTCCATAACCTTCTTCCTGAAGATCCATAATCTCGCCATAACGTTCAATAATTTCATTAAAATCGTATTCGGTATTTTTGGTGCGGGTGTCCTTGCCGAATTCTTCACCATGATTATGACGTGGAAACGCCAGAGCACCGCCGGCATGTTCTTCTTCTGCCAGGCCGAACAGGTTGGCCGAGTAACTGATCTGGGTTTTGACTTCTTTTTTACAGTAACCGAAATAGTTATCGGCCAGAATGGTCACAATAACTCCGCGTTTATCACGGGCTGTGATTTTAAAAGGCTGACCGTTATTATAGAGTTCATCTTCCTGTTCCCAGCACATGCCGTCTTTTTTCTGCCGTTCAGTGGCTTCACTGATATGCGGCAGACCAAGCTGTTTCTTGCTCATACGTACCAGGTGGGGAGCCAGAATGACACAGCCGGTATGACCGGTCCAGTGTTCTATATCCAGGCCGGCATCATTTTCTGCCAGATTGGGGTTGCCGGCATTACCGAAAATACTTTCCACAAAATCCAGGTTGCTGGTTAGAGAACCCGGTGCCAGGAAACGGATCTCCATGGTCTTTTCTGCTTCAGACAGGGCACTGTCTTTTGCTGGAATAGCAGGACAGACAACCGGGCGCAGCAATATGGATACAAAACTGTGTGCTTTTTGCTGCTGTCTGGAGGTAAACGGGATAGTCAGTAAATCATCAGGTGGATTGAGCGCCTCACAAAGGAGCCTGGCATAGGCAATTTTTGGAACGGCTTTCTTATCACCGGGAATCGGCAGTCCGCCTTCTGCAATATGGAATGAACCGGCAGTGGTTCTTCTGTCCCGGGAGGTGTTATGCAATACCCCCTGGCTCACTCGATAACTTTTAACAAATTCTGACTCAAAGTAATCACTTTCTGCCGGCAGGGATAACTCCCGTGCTACGCCATGGCGATCCAGGATCAGGGTATTGGAAGGCAGAACAGGGTGCTGTTCACAACCGCTGTCGGCAAGGTAATCATCCAGAAAATCCTGAATACGCTGGTCAACCGGGCAAAGGTACTGAGATAACAGGCGGGATTTTTCACGATAGCTCTGCAGCAGATCATCGGCAATGGAGAAAAAATCATTATCACAATCATGGGCTTCACAGGCAGGTAATCCGGAAGAATGAAGTTTCAGATTGATATAAAGCTGCAGGCGCTTTTTTTCCTCTTCGGCTTCCAGTTTGTTGTCGCTGCTGCGTAAACCTAATGATTTTGTTAAATCCATATAAAATACCTTTGTATAGCCAATGACTTAAATTCTGGAGCGGGTAATTTATCAGATTTAGGAATTTTTTTAAATGAATGGAAGCTATTTAAGATTGTGCTAATGTCGTATTTAAAGTGCTTTGTAGCTTAAAAAAGTTTTTAATTACATGGGGTTGGGGTAGTCTCTTATGCTCTTTCATTAAATGTATTTCTTTTGATATATCTCATAAAAGATGCTTTAATAAAGCCTTTTATAGAATTCGTTTTACTACCAGCGACAGCACAAGGAATGCCCCTCTCCATGCGATACCCAGCTAATAAAACCAGGATTGTGTGTACCATCGGTCCGGCCACCCAGTCTCCTGAAATGATGGATGCCCTGCTAAGGGCTGGAATGAATGTAGCCCGACTTAACTTTTCTCATGGTGATTTTGACAGCCATGGCGAAACCATAAAAAAACTGCGAGAAGCATCACAGCGAACCGGTATTCGCCTGACCATAATGGCGGATCTTCCCGGACCGAAAATGCGAATCGGCGAGCTGGCGGTTGAACCCATTGAACTGAAGGTTGGTGATGATTTTGTGCTCACAACAGATGACATTATCGGTGATAAAAATAGGGTATCGGTCAGTTTCAGGGAATTACCCATGACGGTCAAGCCGGGTGATAAACTGTTTCTTAATGATGGTCTGATCTCACTGCAGGTTAAAGCCATTGAGGGGAAGGATGTTATCTGTGAAATTCATTCCGGCGGTGAACTGCGTTCCCGGAAGGGACTGAACCTGCCGGGCATCGATCTGGGTTTCAGTGCCTTTACGGCCCATGACCGGGATTGCCTGGAATTTGCCTTAAAACAGGGTGTTGATGCAGTCAGTCAGTCTTTTGTAGCCAATAAGGAAGATATACTGGATTTAAGACAGACGGCCACGGATCTGGGCTTTAGACCTTTTGTTATTGCCAAGATTGAACGTTCCGGTGCCATAGATAACCTGGAAGAAATTCTTAAAGTATCAGATGGGATTATGGTGGCCAGGGGAGACCTTGGGGTAGAAATACCTATTTCCTCAATTGCCGTGGCTCAGAAACAGATTATGGCCATAGCGGCCAGTTATTGTAAACCGGTGATCACAGCTACTCAGATGCTGGAGTCTATGACGGAACACCGGCGCCCTACCAGGGCAGAAGCCACTGATGTGGCCAATGCCATTTTAGACGGTACCGATGCAGTGATGTTGTCCGGTGAATCGGCTATGGGCAAATACCCTGTGGACGCTACCAGTATGCTGGTTGATATTGCCGCCCAGACAGAACCTTACCGCAAGGCCAACCGGGAACTGGAACGTCTGGGTGATAAAAAAGCCCTGGCTGATCTGGTGGCGCATAATATTCAGCAGGCTGTTATAAGTATTGATCCTCAGGCGGTTATTATTCCCACCCGCTCCGGAGCTATGGCTCGTAATGTTGCCCGTTACCGCCTGTCAGTCTGGATCACGGCCTTAAGCACAGAAGAACGGACCTGTCAGTCACTGCAGTTTTCCTATGGCGTGTTTCCTGTCAAAGTGGAACAGGATCTGCCGGAATGGTCGCCGTTTTTACGTGACTGGTTTAGAAACAATCATATTACAGAAGGTGTTGCGGTGCTGGCACAGGGGCCTTCCAGGGAAAATCCCTGTGGTAATCACCGAATTGAGTTTATGGACTTAAGCCTGTAAGTTCTGGTCTGCTTTTTTTCTCTGATAAAACAGCCCCTGGAGACAATTATTATGTGAAATAGTTCCCTTACGCTGTATAAACTTGATGTACATCAAGGAGAGAAAATACGGCTTAAAGGATACTTACGCTTACATAATAATAGGAGTATGCCATGAGTGAAGTGTTTACAAAAACCATGGCCAGAAATATATTTTACGGGGGAAGTATTTTCTTCTTCCTGTTACTTCTGGCCCTAACCTTTGATACGCAGGGAGTGCTGCCCGAGCGTTCAAACAA
>Ga0256831_1001454_pt1 | contig 12489 bp, 10 predicted proteins | sample 132544metaG_FD_189087 | JGI IMG/M metagenome (GOLD analysis project Ga0256831, IMG submission 189087) | Hydrothermal vent microbial communities from Lau Basin, Pacific Ocean - 132-544 | ecosystem: Environmental > Aquatic > Marine > Hydrothermal vents | place: Pacific Ocean: Lau Basin | collected... | reverse complement strand
GATGCTGTCGAAAAGCCTCCATGGACGGATTCACGGCGGCTTCAGCAAGGGATACCCGGTTCCTGTTACGGGCTATCGGTTGACTGAGGTAATCAATAATTTTTAAATGATTCTCCTTTTTGGGGGTTCTGAAACTCTAAACTTTAGTTACTATAAAAGTTAAAAATAAAATCTGAGCTTAGTCATGGTTTATTGGACAGGAGAATACCATAAGCCTAAAGTTTAGAAAGTTGTTATAATGACGCCTCAAATCGGAAAAAGTTCAGAGGCAGTATGTCATTAAACACTCAGGCCGGACTATCGGCTCCTAAAATCGGTTTTATCAGCCTGGGCTGTCCCAAGGCGCTGGTGGATTCAGAGCAGATCCTCACCCGTCTGAGGGCAGAAGGTTATGATATTGGCGATTCCTACCAGAATGCAGAATTAGTGGTGGTGAATACCTGCGGTTTTATTGATGCCGCAGTGGAAGAATCACTGGATGCCATTGGTGAAGCACTGGCTGAAAACGGCAAGGTTATTGTCACCGGCTGTCTGGGCGGTAAAGGGGATATCGTTAAACAGACTCATCCCAATGTTCTGGCCGTCACCGGCCCTCATGCCCTGGAAGAGGTTATGGAAGCAGTGCATGAGTATATTCCCCCGCAGCACGATCCGTACACCAGCCTGATCCCTGAAGGCGGCATTAAATTAACGCCCCGGCATTATGCCTATTTAAAAATATCTGAAGGCTGTAATCACAGCTGCAGTTTCTGTATTATACCCTCGCTCAGGGGACGGCTGGTCAGCCGTCCTGTGGGTGAAGTACTGCAGGAAGCCGAAAACCTGGTGCATGCCGGCGTTAAGGAACTGCTGGTGGTGTCCCAGGATACCTCAGCTTATGGCGTGGATGTTAAATACCAGACCGGCTTCTATCAGGGACGTCCGGTTAAAACCCGTTTTAAGGAACTGGCCTCAGCCCTGGGTGAGCTGGATGCCTGGGTGCGTATGCACTATGTTTACCCTTATCCCCATGTGGATGAAATTATCCCTTTAATGGCCGAAGGTAAGATCCTGCCTTATCTGGATATCCCCCTGCAGCATGCCAATACCGATATTCTAAAAGCCATGAAGCGTCCGGCCAATACCGAAAATATGCTCCAGCGTATTGCCTCCTGGCGCGAAATCTGTCCAGATATTACCTTAAGAAGCACCTTTATTGTTGGTTTTCCCGGTGAATCCGAAGCCCAGTTTGAAGAACTGCTGGAATTTACCCGGCAGATCCAGTTTGACCGGATTGGGGCATTCAAGTATTCAGCCGTAGAAGGCGCCGCAGCTAATCAAATTGCTGAGCCGGTGCCGGAAGAAGTTAAAGAGCAACGACTGGCCCGCTTAATGGAACTGCAGGCAGAAATCAGTTTTAACAAACTGCAGAAAAAAATCGGCCAGAGTATGCGTGTGCTGATTGACAGTATTGATGAAAAAGGTGTGGTAGCGCGAAGTGCGGCTGATGCGCCGGAAGTGGACGGCCTGGTTTTTATTGATGCTCTGGAAAATGAAGCTTTTGATCAAACGGCCGGTCTGAAACCTGGGGATTTTATTAATGTAAAAATTATTGATAATAGCGAACATGATCTCTGGGCCGAGCTCTTATAACACGACCTTATAATCAGCTTTTATAATTATGTATGATGATTTATGACAAAGGATAAAATATACGCCCGGCCGCTGGATAAACTGGTGGACTTTAATTTTGATGAACGGGTAGCCTGTGTTTTTCCTGATATGATTAACCGCTCGGTACCCGGTTATGCCAGTATTGTTGCCATGACCGGGATACTGGCAGCCGAGTTTTATCAGAGCGGCAGTGTTTGCTATGATCTGGGCTGCTCTCTGGGTGCGTCTTCTTTATCCATGGCCAAAGCCATCAATGAGCCATCAGTCAGTATTATTGCCGTGGATAATTCTCAGGCTATGCTCAATAAGGCGGATGAACTACTGCCCCCTGAAATTAAACAGAAAATCCATTTTGTCTGTGCGGATCTTAATGATATAAATATCCGCAATGCTTCCATTGTAGTTATGAACTTTACCCTGCAGTTTATAGCACCACAAAAACGTGCACCATTATTATCAAAAATCTATCAGGGCATGCAGACCGGCGGGATTCTGATTTTAAGTGAAAAACTCAATTATCAGAATGAGCAGGAACAGCAGTTATTAATTGAAATGCACCACTTCTTTAAAAAGGCCAATGGCTATACAGATATGGAAATCAGTCAGAAACGTCAGGCACTGGAAAATGTCCTGCTGCCCGAAACCCTGGAACAGCATAAAAACCGTTTGCAGAAGGCTGGTTTTGAACAGACCGAACAGTGGTTTCAGTGTTTTAACTTTGCCTCTCTTATAGCCGTTAAATAAATACTTATGCCGGACTTAAACTTTTTATACTCATCTCTATACGCGGCCATGCAGGAAACCCCTCTGGAATCCTGGGCGCAGATTCTGCCGGAACAGCTTACAATAGTGACGGCAGAAACTCATGGTGATTATCCCCGCTGGCAGCAGGTACTTGAGCAACTGCCTAATTGTAAATCAGCCAGTGTTGATTTTAATTCAGATAATCTGCATATCACCTGTCGCAATAAAATAGATATGTACCGGCTTGAGCAAAGCCTGAAACTATTATCTCCCTGGCGTAAAGGTCCGTATAAAATCAATGATCTGCTGATAGATACTGAGTGGCATTCAGACTGGAAATGGCAGCGGATCAGGAAATATCTGTCCCCCTTAAAGAATCGTTTAATCCTGGATGTGGGTTGCGGCAACGGTTATCATTGCTGGCGTATGTATGGTGAGGGCGCCCAACTGGTGATTGGTATTGACCCGTCCTGGTTATTCTGGATGCAGTTTCAGGCCATTAAGCATTTTACCGGTTCCCGTCCGGTGTATCTTCTGCCTATGGGAATAGAAGGATTGCCAAAGGATTTAAATGCTTTTGATACGGTCTTTTCCATGGGGGTACTGTATCACCGCCGTTCACCTGTTGATCACTTATTACAGTTGAAAAGTGCTCTGCGCAAAGGCGGTGAACTGGTTCTGGAAACGCTCATTATAGAGGGTGCAGAAAGAGAAGCTCTGGTACCGGATAATCGTTATGCCAAAATGCGCAATGTCTGGTTTCTGCCCAGTGTACCTGCATTAACCCAGTGGCTGCAGCGTTGCGGCTTTATTAATATTAAGGTCGTGGATATCAACCAGACCTCTGTTGAGGAGCAACGTACTACTGACTGGATGCCGTATGATTCTCTGCAAACCTTTCTGAACCCGGCTGATCATAATAAAACCATAGAAGGTTATCCAGCACCTTTGCGGGCCACATTTATTGCTGAAAAGCCCTGAAAATGAATTAATAATATAAAACATAAGGCAAAAAAAGCAAAATGAAAAAAAACAACATAAAAAAAACGGATAAACCGCCGGTTTATGTAAAAGACAGTGATATTCACGGCAAAGGCCTGTTTGCATCCAGAGACATTAAAAAGGGTGAACTCATTGGGGAGTTTAAACATAAGCCAGCCAAAAAGGACGGAATGTATGTTCTGTGGGTGGAAGAAGACAGGGGCTACCGGGTGCTGGATGATTTTAAATACATAAATCACAGTAATAAACCCAATGCGGCTTATTATGATGACTTTACTGTTATGGCATTAAAGAAAATCAGAAAAGACGAAGAAATTACCCATTACTATGGGGCGGATCTGGCTGAAGATGTCTGGGACGCATAAACACATACTTTTTGCTGTCTCCAGTCATGGCTATGGTCACCTGTCTCAGATGGCCCCGGTGGTCAATGCCTTAAAACAGGCTTATCCTGAATATACTGTATCAATACAGACGGCACTGCCCCCTGAAATTCTGACTGCCCGAATTAAGGTACCGTTCAACCCTATTAATTTTGATGCTGATGTGGGTCTGTTAATGGATGATGCTGTAACAGTTAAAACAGAAGCGACCCGGCTGGCCTACCGGACTTTTCATGATCACTGGGAGGATAACTTTCAGAAGCAGCTTGATATTCTGCAAAGCAGTAACGTTGATCTGGTGATGGCAGATATACCTTATTTGCCTCTGCTTGCTGCTCAGGAACTGAGTCTTAAAACCATTGCGGTCTGTTCCCTGAACTGGGCTGATATTTTATCCGGCTATTTTAAGCAGGATAAAGAAATGGCAGGCTATATGGCGCTTATGCGACGTGCTTATAGTCAGGCGGATGTGTTTTTAAAACCCCAGCCTGCCATGTCTATGTCATGGTTATCCAATAGTCAATTTATTCAGCCGCTGGTGACCACCGGTAAAAATTTAAGAAGCCGTTTGCTGGATGAACTTGCCCTGGAGCAAAAGAATAACACGGTACTGGTTTTACTGGCCCTGGGCGGCATAGACAGTGAAATATCTCTGGAAAACTGGCCGGACTATAACAATGTTCACATTATTGTGCAGGACAGGCCGGGAGCATCCGGCAAGGCTATAAATTTTGGCAGGAAAAAATGGCTGCATGGTATTCAGGATAGCTCACTGAGTTTTACCGATATAGTGCAGTCGGTAGATGTGCTTATTACCAAGCCGGGTTACGGCCTGTTTGCAGAAGCCGCCTTTGGGCGCAAACCGGTATTTTATGTAGGCCGCCCCGACTGGCCGGAAGAACCATACCTGCTGCAATGGTTAAAAGACTATGTCAGTATGATAGCAATATCAAAAAATGAACTGTACCATGGTATTGAGGAATCGGCTATTCAAAAACTGGCTCATAGTGCGCAGGATACCGCTAATAAGCAGGCCATTTTAAACACGGGTATTGAGCAGGCTGTGGACTGTCTGGTGCAGTTGATAGAATGAACATGACTCGAAAAAATCACTGAACCTGCTGTCGATATTTAGAACTGATCCAGGGTGGGAGCATACTTTTAATGATTCTTATTTAGACGCAAATACCGTATCCATTGGCCGCACTCCTTGCTGAAGACGCCGTGAATCCGTCCATGGAGGCTTTTCGGCAGCATCCCTGCTGCCGAAACTTCATCAAGAAGCACGGCCAATGGATACTCAGAGGTTATAAATTTTAAATTGTGCATATTTTAACCAATGTATGATCCGGCCCTGAGAACTGATCATCTGGATAGCCAATAATTCTTGATTTTTACCATTAAAATGACTATTTTTATAGTCATAAGCATTGTTTGTGGGTTATATTATAGTCAATATGGGTGGTTAGATGGTAAAAGAGAGAATATATTCACGATACACCCGTGAGGCTGTAATATTGCTTGCAAAGCAGATCCGGCTTGGGCGTAAGCAGCGCAGATGGACAGAGCATGAGCTTGCTGAACGTGCTGGTATATCACGGGCCACACTCCAGAAAATTGAAAAAGGTGACCTGAGTGTGGCTATTGGGATAGTGTTAGAAGTGGCCGTATTGGTTGGGGTTCCCCTTTTTGTTCAGGAGCCTGATTCTTTAACTGCTCACATCAGCCGGATGAATGATAAGCTGGCCTTGTTGCCGAGTGCTGTTCGAAAACCTGAAAAGTCGGTGGATGATGATTTCTAAAGAGGCTTATAGCGAAGCATTTGTGTGGCTGTGGCTGCCCGGAGCAATTAAGCCGGTTGTTGCAGGTAAGTTAACGGCTGAAGGAGAATATCTGTTTTTTAACTATGGCAGGAGCTATCTTGCACGTGACAATGCCATTTCCCTTTATTCTCCCGAGCTGCCTTTGCAATCCGGATCCCTTCCCTTAGTGCCGGGATTAAAAATGCCATCCTGCATACGTGATGCTGCACCGGATGCCTGGGGGCGGCGTGTTATTATTAACCGTAAACTGGGTATAAGAGGGGCGAAGGGTGAAGTAGATCAACTCGATGAGTTAACTTATTTGCTTGAGTCCGGTTCGGATCGTATCGGTGCGCTGGATTTTCAGCGCTCGGCCACTGAATATGTAGCACGAAGGGCAAGCAATGCTACCCTGGAGCAGCTTGTGAGTGCGGCTGAGTATATTGAACTGGGAGAGCCTTTAAACCCTGAACTTGATCAGGCCTTATTGCACGGAACTTCTCTTGGCGGCGCTCGTCCCAAGGCACAGATTGATGATGAAAATAAGAAATATATCGCCAAGTTTTCTTCCACAACAGATACCTACAGTATTGTCAAAGCTGAATTTATTGCCATGCGGCTTGCCTCTCTGTGCGGGCTGAATGTAGCCAATGTTTCACTTACCCGTTCCCTGCACAAGGATGTGCTGCTCATTGAACGCTTTGATCGCATACATACTGAAACAGGGTGGGCACGAAAAATAATGGTTTCTGCACTTACCTTGTTGGCGCTTGATGAAATGATGGCGCGTTATGCCAGTTATCAGGATCTGGCAGAACTGATCCGCCATCGTTTTGTGGATGCTTCAGCCACTCTGCGGGAGCTGTTTTCAAGGCTGGTCTTTAATATCCTGTGTGGCAATACCGATGACCATGCGCGTAACCATGCGGCCTTCTGGGATGGACAAAGCCTTCGCCTGACTCCGGCCTATGACATCTGTCCGCAAAATCGAACCGGTAATGAGGCCTCACAGGCGATGCTGATTGTTGATAATGATCGCATGAGCCGGATTTCGGGCTGCCTGAAAGCATCGGCGCATTTTTTATTGTCCCGTGAGGAGGCGGCTGCTATTGTGGAGCAACAACTTGCCACTATTACCACTCACTGGAATACCGTATGCAATGAAGCGGAGCTTTCCACCACCGATCGTGTCTTTCTATGGGGGCGTCAGTTTTTAAATCCTTATGCTTTTGAAGACCTTGATGACGATGTTGCTTACCTGAAATCTATGGCTGCTACACTCCGCTAAATTATCGCAAAAACGGTTACCTGATGGTAACCAGCCAACAGAATGAATCAACAGCACTACAATATGACCGGCCATAAAACCGGCCAGATGAGCCTGGGGCAGGGACGGCCAGAGCGTGTGTGAAAACAGACTGTCCCGGCTATAAAGTTCATATATTATTTTAGCGGCACTGATTAAATAGATACTGGCTGGAAGATAGCCTGTAAGAGACAACTGCTTAGAATGCAGCTGCCACTGCTGATAAAGCGCTATCACCAGCAGGCTGTTTAATACTCCCGACAGCCCGGCATAATTAGTAATTTCGTTATTATTGAACAGATAAAAGTTGATAAAAATAATACCGCTAAACAAAGCTGCAAACAGTTGCAGACGACTATGCTGCTCAATCAGTGCAGACAAAATAATAAAGGCGCTCAGGTTTAATAGTAAATGTTGAGGATCTGAATGTACCAGATGGCCGCTGATATAACGCCATAATTCTCCCTGGGTTATTAGCTCTGCATTAAAATATAAGGTTTCAGGTACGGGGCCCAAAATAAAATACACTAATGCTATAAACAGTGACAGGCTAATGGTTATTCTGTATTTTTTTAAAAACTGCATGGTTTGTTCCTGTTTTGTTGCCTGAGAGCGCGGGTGGAATACCCCTGCTCCCAGGAAGGAGAGCGTTAACACTGTAAATCAGGTTTTTTAAAAAACATCAGTAAAGGCAACAGTAATAACAGACTCCAAAAGTCCAGGGCACCTCCGCCGTTACCTCCTACATAGGAGCGCTTACCAGAAAACATCGGCTGGTTCTGATCGACCCGGCGGCTTGCAGGTGCCTGCTGGGCGCGACGGGCTCTGGCCTGATTTTCTGTATTCACTCTCTGCTTATTGTTCCGCGCGATGTTATAAGTTTTAAACTGCTGTTCTTCCAGTACAATCATAGAGGTGTAATCGGTTACCAGTGAGAACTCTCTGGCAATATCAATAATGGCCTGTTTATTGTCCTTATAATCTGCATCTTCACCATAATTATCAATTTGTGACTGCAGAGTGTTTATCGTGTGATAAGCCCATAGCCGTTCAATTTCAGGATGCTCAGTGGTCTGTGCAGGAAATATGAACCGGGTATGATATTGCTTATCTTCTCCGGATATACGGGTATTAAAACTGACCTGTGCCTGCCTGTCCTGGTCAGTCCAGTAGTGCCCAATTAAAACCAGTTGTTCACCGCGATACAGACTTCCAGGCTGTTCAGGCTGAATACCTGTTGTTTTGACTCCGCTGATTTTAATATTAATATCATGCATGGCTTCAAAGTTTACTTTGCTGCTTGCCAGCATAATGCGGCCGACAATATCATCACTATTGGAAACATTAATGGCAAAACCATGAGAGGCTCCAGTCAGGTTTTCCAGTAATGGACGGTTGGCTGAGTTGCCCATAATAAAAGTAAACAGGCGGACATCTCTGGTTTTGAGCAGTTCAATAAATTTTTTCTGTTCGGTTATACCCACATTGGCAACCCCGTCTGTGACCAGAATAATGGCTGAAGTCCGGTCACTGTCCAGTTTTTTTATGGCCATATTCAGACCGTCATAAACATTGGTACCGCCATCGGGGTGTATGGCTGTAACTTTCTGAATGATTCGGTTAATGTTTTCTCTGGATGCAGAGGTATAACCAGCAGTCAGTTCACGAGCCTGGTTATTAAATAGAATAACCCGGATCCGATCCTTTGCGGTCATTTTTTTCAAAGCCTGTTTAACGCCTTCGGCCAGGGTCTGATATTTGCCCTGCATCGAACCAGATATATCCAGAATAAAGATCCAGTCCTTACCCTCAGAGACTGGTTTTAAATCAATACCCGGTGTTAGAGTCATCATAAAAGTGCCTCTGCCATGGGTATCGGGTTTATAGGTGATCATTTCCACTGCACCGGGCAGATTGTCAGCCAGACGCCAGTAAACAACAATATCTTTATCCAGTTTTCCAGCATGGGGCATGTCATTAACAGCCTGTTCCAGTTTGGCATCTCTGTTACCATCTACTGGAGTGCCTTCAGATGCTGCTGTTCCGGCCATATTATTAATACGTACATCCCATAAACGTTTATTCTGCTGGCTGATTTGTACGCCACTCTGGCGGGTTACCCGAACACCTTTGACAGGCCATGAGGATTTTATCTGTAAATTAAAACTGAACTGATCAGTGACAGTATCATTATTATTCCAGAAGGCTAACTGCTGTTCATCAACACCGCCTTCCTCAAGCGGGTAAACATAGCGGCCAATCCCACTGTCCAGCTGGGTGGTCTGAATATAAACCAGCTTAATGCGCACATCCTGTCCGGCTTTTACCGGTGTGACAGAGATTTCAAAGGTTTTATAGTCATTTTGTTCAGTAACGGCAACCTGATGACCAGCCAGCTTTTCTTTCTGGTAGATCTCCCGTGCCTGTTCCTTCTCTACCACTTCCCCGATGACAGGCTTGCCATCGACCCAGAAAATAAACTCCCCGACGGCGGCATGGTCGGGAATCGGGAAGGAATACAGGGCTTCCAGATCCTGTTGATGGGGATTATGAAATACCTGCTCAACGGTGGTGGTTGCAAAACCATCTTCAATGATCACAGTGACTTTATGTGAGCGGATTTCCAGTTCCGGTAAGCCTGAATTAACGGGGGTTAACAGTCCGGCGGCATGAACCGTAATGGATGCTAAAAGGCTGAATATCAGCAGACTGCCTGGCAGTAATGAGTTTTTAATAAATGAAATCATAATATTTCCCCATAAATAAATCAGTGTTTAATAATTGCTTAATAAAAAAGACAGGTTTCTGTCTTTAATTAAACGGTGTTAAATTAAATATAAAACAATGTTTAATATCTGTCAAGTAAATATTTATTAAAGAGAATATTAGAAAGCTAAGGAACCGTGGCAATTTAAGAGGGTCTATGACTTGAAATGTGGTTTTTTAACCCGATAAATATAAGCAATATTTAACTTTTAGTAAGGAACAATTAAATGAGCAGAATTTTACTATTCCTGGCCACCAACTTTGCCGTTATGGCACTGATTGGTGTGGTATTCCAGTTACTTGGAATACAGGGAATGCTGCAGTCCAATGGTGTTGACCTGAACCTTCAGGCAGTGATGGTAATGTCGTTGATTGTGGGTTTCAGTGGTTCAATTATTTCCCTGTTTATGTCCAAATCTATGGCCAAACGCTCTATGGGGGTCAGAGTCATTGAACAGCCCGCCAATAATGCTGAACGCTGGCTGGTAGAAACCGTTTATCGGCAGGCGGATAAGGCTGGAATAGGCCGTCCGGAAGTGGGTATATTTGATTCTCTTCAGCCCAATGCCTTTGCTACCGGTGCAAATAAAAATGCGGCTCTGGTGGCGGTCAGTACCGGTCTGCTTAATGCCATGACTCAGGATGAAGTAGAAGCGGTGCTGGGGCATGAAGTATCTCATGTGGCTAATGGTGATATGGTGACCATGGCTTTGATTCAGGGCGTGGTGAATACCTTTGTGATGTTCCTGTCCACGGTCATTGGCCATATTGTTGACCGGGTGGTATTTAAAACTGAGCGGGGACATGGGCCAGCGTATTATATTACCAGTATTATTGCCCAGCTGGTGCTGTCGGTACTGGCGACCATGATTGTTATGTGGTTCTCCCGTCAGAGGGAATTTCGGGCTGATCGGGGCGGTGCTGAACTGGCCGGACGCCAGAAAATGATTGCCTCCTTAAGACGGCTGCAGCAGGCTCATGCAACGGAAGATCTGCCGGATCAAATGGCAGCATTTGGTATTGCCGGTAGTGTGGGTGAGGGTATTAAGGCCCTGTTTCTGAGCCATCCGCCATTAGAGCAGCGCATTGCTGCCCTGGAAAATATGCAGTAACACTTCGAAACGGAGAGATATCCGTACCTATAAACAAATTTATTTGACATTTGCCGACAGCCTGTGTCGGTAAGTGTCAAATAAAAGTAAAAATTCCTCTTATTTCAATTAATTAAATTATTTTCTGCGTTCTTTTTTACTGGTAAATCCCCTCAGGCTAAACTATATTTTGTTTATGCCGCTATAAAAATATAAGAAAAATACTTCCACCGGGGGAATCTATGTTTCAAAAGTTAATAGTCCAGCCTTTATTGAACTACACCATAAAAAGTAAGTTACTGCTGTCCTATGTCATTTTTACATTGATTGTTATTGCCGGCAGCGGGCTTTTTCTGTATCACGGTAATAAGCAGAAGGAAATTGTGATCCAGGTAACCCAGGTCAGTACGCCTATTATCAATCACCTGCAGAGGATTCGGGAAGGTGTGTCAGAAATGTCAGCCATGAGTGGTTTGTATCTGCTGACACGGGACAGTCAATATAAAGAAAGCTATCAGCAGAATATTAATATGCTGATGGGACATATCGCTGATTTAGAAAAACAAAAATCCACGCATGCTGACATGGTTGCTGCATTGAACCAGCTTAAAATACATCTGCAGGAACTGGATAAGCAGTATCAGCATGTAATGCGGGTTGGTATTAATGATTTACTGAATAAACCGGCTCTGCAACTGGCGGCAGAAAAAATTGGACCGTTATTCAATCAAATGCTGCAGACTACCTCAGCCATGATTGAATCGGAAGCGGATATGGATGATGTGGATGAAACTATTCGTAAAAAAATTCTTCAGCAGATTTATGAAATCCGCAGCCAGTGGCTCAACCTGTCACGTAATATTACGGTCTATCTGACTTATAGAAGTAAAACAGATGAAGAACAGTTTCCCTTTGAGCTGGAGCGTCTGAAAAAGACAATTGAGACATTATCGAAGTATTCAGACAATTTCAGTTTTGAGCAGGAAACGGGGTTTGAAGAACTGCAGAGTATGATGAGTGATTATGAACAGGCTTTACAGCAGCTTATTAAACTGCATGGTGGCGATGCCTGGCGTAAAGATACCAAGCTAATTCATGATCAACTGGGACCCCTTCTGGCCAAAACCCGTACAGAAGTTGACAGCATTATTGCCAGAGAACAGCAGCATGCCCAGGTACAGATAGAGGAGCTCTTAAAAGATACTGAGCAGTTGTCTACAACTACCATTATTATTGTTGTTGTTAGTTTATTTACTGCGGTAATAATTATGCTGCTGGTTAAATTTCTGGTTTCAGATCGCCTTAACTCTGTGCAGTATGCCATGTCGGAAATATCTTCAGGCGGCGGCCTTGGACACCATCTGGATGAAGTTGGCCGTGATGAGCTGGCAGAACTGGCAAAAGACTTTAATGTCTTTGTTTCCAAGATTAAACGAGTAGTGGACCTGGTGGTGTTTTCTTCGACCAACCTGGCTAAAGAAGCCTTTAAAATGAGTTCGGTAACTGAGTGTGCCCAGGAGCTTTCCAGTACCCAGGAGAAAAAGGTCGCTGAAATTTCCCAGATTAACAGGGAAATGTCTGAGCAGATGATATATATTGCTGAAAAGGCAATAGCCGCAGCCAATTCAGTTGAAGAAGCCAGGCAGGTGGCTGAAAATGGCCGTAATATTATCAGGCAATCAGTGACATCAGTAGAGAAAATTGCCACTGAAGTGGAAGCTTCCTCAGTCGTGGTACAGAAT
>Ga0256831_1001453_pt1 | contig 12490 bp, 12 predicted proteins | sample 132544metaG_FD_189087 | JGI IMG/M metagenome (GOLD analysis project Ga0256831, IMG submission 189087) | Hydrothermal vent microbial communities from Lau Basin, Pacific Ocean - 132-544 | ecosystem: Environmental > Aquatic > Marine > Hydrothermal vents | place: Pacific Ocean: Lau Basin | collected... | reverse complement strand
CCTCCCACCCCTTATCCTTCCCACCTCTCCGTTTTCGAGTAAAAGTTTTGCCATCTCCTCCGGTGTTATGCTTATGCCATACTCGTTTCTCACGAAGAGTTCGAGGTTGTTGTATATGTCGTCTATACCCACGAGCATAGTGTCTCCCTTCAGATACTCCATGTCGAAAAGAACAACTATATCCGTAGTCCCGAATCCTATGTCAACGCAAACGCCCGTTTTCATACCCATGTAGATCAAACTTCCGACGGGTTGAGGTAGAAGAATCACCTCGCAATTCAATGCGTTCTTTAAGCTGTTCAACACGTTTTCCCTCTCCTTCTTCGAAGATTTTACGGGCAATCCCGTTGCCACAACCTTTGCATTTTTATCCAGCAGGTTTAGGGCGAACTTTGCAATCTCTATATAAGATTGATGCATTATCCTACCCTCGTGCAAGGGTCTTAGGACTTCGACGTTCTCCATGGTTTGAGATACTATCATCGCCTCTTCACCTATGTAAACCTTCTTCGATCCTCCCTTCAGGCTCCAATCCTTCTCTTCACCGTAAACGACCAAGCTGGGAAAAACGACTACCCTCTCGCCGTCGTTAGTGGCTTTAGTTAGGTTCGTCCCTATGTCGAGTCCGACTATCATGTCCCCCAATCGATCGAGTTGCCTAAAAATGTTCCGAAAAACATAACTTTTTCTATTGTAACTGATGTTAAAATGATAATCTGCGGTGAGTTTTTCTATAAAGGTAGATTTATAGATTGTGCGGTTGAAATAGAGGACGGCGTAATAGTGGACATCTCCAAAACGAAAAAGGGGAGGAGGGTTAGAGGAATAATAATGCCAGCTGGGATCGATGTGCACGTTCACTTCAGGGATTTTAAGGAGAGCTACAAGGAAACGATCGAAACTGGTAGTCTGTCCGCTCTCTACGGAGGTATTTGTCTGGTAGTCGATCAGCCGAACACGAATCCGCCAGTGATAGACGAGAAGGTTTACTTCGAGAGGATGAAGAGGGCTGAGAAAACCACATACGTTGACTACTCCCTGAACTTGGGGTTGGTAAACGATAACGCGGACAAGATAGTTGAGATAGTCAAGAAAATAGAGGAGAGATACTTTCTGCCTGCAATAGGCGAGGTGTTCTTGAAGGGCGATATGAGGGTAAGCTACGAAACGCTCGAGAGGGTCAGGAGATCGACGAGCAAGCTTATAACCGTTCACGCTGAAGACCCGAACGAGGAGGACGACGTTGTGGCTGAAGTTAAAGCTGTCGAAAGGTGTTTGAAGATGGGCGTTTTCCACTTCTGTCACATATCAACCGCAAGAGCGTTGGACCTCATACACGAATCCAATTCGACATCTGAAGTAACACCGCATCACCTAATATTCTCAAAGCACAACACGGACTTTAAGGTGAATCCTCCTTTGAAGAGTTCTGAGGAGAGGGTTAAGCTCGTTAAGAACTTCAAAAAAGCGGACGTTTTGGCATCGGATCATGCACCTCACACGCTTGAGGAGAAGAAAGAGGGAAAACCGGGATTCCCGGGAGTGGAGGTCATGTATCCTATATTCTTCTACCTCATGAAGAGGGGATACGTCAGCATCAACGAGACGATTAAAAAGATTGCGATGAACCCCGCAAAGATATTCGGTTTTTCGAGATACGGTGAGATAGAAGTCGGTAAGTATGCCAACTTCGTAGTCTTCGATCCGAAGGACGAGAAGTTTATAAAGGGTGAGGAACTTCACTCGAAGGTCGGATGGACAATCTACGAGGGTCTGAAGGCGGTATTTCCAAAGGAGGTTTACATAAGGGGTGTGAAGGTTCTGGAGGATGGTGACGTTTTGGTTGAGAAGGGTTTCGGTGAGGTTTTATGAGGGTCGTTCAGGTGGAGGTTTCAACGAGATGCCAGCTGAGGTGCGTGATGTGCCCCCACACGATTTTCAGCGGAGAGTGGATAAACGAGGATATGGACTTCGAAACGTTTAAGAGGATACCTTTCGATAGGTTCGATTTGGCACACCTGCAGGGATGGGGAGAACCACTCTTAAACCCCCGAATTGAGGAGATGATAGACCTCGCCAAGAGAAATTGCAGAGTTGGTTTAACCACAAACGGACTGCTCATAGACGAGGTGAACGTCGGTAAACTTGATTACCTTGCGGTATCCATTGCGAGTGCGAGGGAGGATAGGCACAGAGAGATAAGAAAGACGAGTTTAGAGGAGATACTTGCAAAGGTTGAGAACGTTTCTTCAAAAGTCGACGTGACGTTCGTTTTCATGATGATGAAGGACACATACGAGGAGTTGCCGAACGTCGTCGAACTGGCTAAGAAGGTTGGGGCTAAGAGCGTGATAGCAAACAACCTCGACTACGTTCCTTCAAAGGAGCTTGAAGATCAAGCGGTATTCTTGCGGAAAGTAGATTACAAACCAATTGAACTTGCAAAGGTTAAGGCCAAGGAGTTGGGAATAAATCTGATAGTCAAAAGCGTTGAGATGGGGGAAGTCTTGGTCTGTGCGGAAAATCCTATAGACAACGTTCTAATAACGCACAACGGCCTAATGACCCCCTGCGTTTACCTACACCTCCCGACTAAGTCTGAGAAAATTAAGAGGGTCTTCATGGGCAGGGAGTTGGAGGTTGAGAAGGTTTACTTCGGAAGGTTTGACGATGAAGAGAGTTGGAGGATGTATAGGGACTTTGGAAGTGTTTTTGAGAGAAGAAGGTCTATCCTATGGTCACTCTTTCCATCGAATATCCCACCCCTCCCAGACTGCTGTAAAACGTGTTACAAGGCTTACGGGGTTTAAATCGGTTTTAAGTATCCCCACTTTTCCAAAGCCCTCCTCAACTCCCTGTGCTCCTTCGCATACTCATCCAAGGGAACTCCAAGCTTTATGGCATCTAAAGCTTGTCTTACCGCTCTTGCCCCAGCCATTGCACCGTCTGGATGTCCCATTACGCCTCCTCCAACCTGCAAAACTATCTCGGTTCCCAAGGCTTCTATAACACCGCCCAAGTTTCCCGGGTGAAGCCCTCCAGATGAGACTGGCATGGCCGGTTTTATGTTGTGGAAGTTCTGTTCGAAGTGGAAGTCGTTTGGCCTGTAAACATCCTCCCTTAAAACTCTGGCGTATTCGACAACCTCTTTCCCACCTTCAAGCTTTCCATAGCCAGCGGTTCCGACGTGTAACTGATCGACTCCGGTTACTCTGTAAAGCTTGGCCAAAACGAACATGGAAATTCCGTGATACCTGTTCCTCGTAAATGCTGAGTGCATAGCCCTATGTGCGTGAATTGCGAGGTTGTAATCGTTTGCAAGCTCCCTCATGTGGTTCAAAACGCTCCAACCAGCTATAACCACGTCTATCATCACGTATGGGTTGTCGTATTCGGCAACCAACTTCAACCTCCTCTCCATCTCTTTAACATCTGCGGTTATATTTGCAAACCAAGCCTTTTTCTCTCCAGTCTCTTTCTCAGCTTTATCGATGGCCTTCATTATTGCCTTTGCCCTCTCCTCAAACCTGCAAAAGTCCTGATTGGTTAGGTTTTCGTCGTCCTTAACGTAGTCCATTCCTCCAACGAGGAGTTCGTATGCAAGCTTTTCTATTTCTTCGGGAGTGTAACCGACTTTCGGCTTCGGAACCGTTCCGACTATGGGTCTGTCGTAAACTCCGAAGATATTTCTGACTTCCTTTCCGTAGAGCGGGCCTTTGAAATCCTTTAAGAAATCCTTTGGCAGGTAAACGTCTTCGAGCCTCAAACCTTCAACCCTTCTCATTCCGAAGACGTTTCCAGCAATTGAGGCCATTAGACAAGTTAAACTACCTCTCTCGAAAAGTTCCAAAGGATACGCTATCTTCACGAGGTGGCTGTCATCCAAATCGACGAATTCGTATGCTTTTGCATTCAACCTTTCAACCCTCTCAAAGTCGCACCATTCGTATAGGGTGGTCCAAGTTCCAGTCGAGCTTTCAGAAGCTATGGCTCCAGCGACCTCTTTAATATCGAATCCTTCGGCTGGTTTTATCCTATACAGAGCGATGATTTCATCTTTGGGTTTGTAGCCCTCGTCAACGTATTTCAAATACGCTTCCTCCGTCATCGAGAAAGTTAGAGTTGGTAGTAGAAAAGCTTATCCCCCTTTACGGTTACAGCAAAATCCCCGACGTAAACGGGTAAACCTTCAACTTCGATCTCCCTAACCTCTTTGCCATCCCTAAAAACCTTTATCTTGTTCTCGAACCCCAAGTAAACGTCTTCATCTCTTATAAATACGTTTTCTGGTTTTTCTTCAACCTCCCAAAGCATTTCACCTTCCAAGCTTATCAAAGCGGTTCTTTCCGAACTTACCGCTACGAGGTCCTTAGAAACGTCGATCTTCGGATGAGGGCATTTACGTATTGCTTTTAAACCGTTCTTTAAAGTGTAAACGCCGTCGTCACTCGAAAAGACCAAAGGTCTTGTGAAAATTTTAAAGGCGGGTTTGTTAAACCTCCTCCTTCCAACGTAGAGGTGTTCGGTCGTCCCCACGATTACGTCTCCATCGACCTTTAAGTCCCTTATACCACCTTTCACCTCGTAGATTTTCAAAACGTCCCCCTTTCGGTTGAGAACCTCTACCTCGCTCTTCAACCACTCCGCTCCCACCGCTACGCATTCGTCTATCGAAACCCTCACAACGTCCTTCGGTCTCTCCCAGCAACCCATTATAGACACGAAGGCCCTTTCAAATATCAGGTTTCCGTCCAAATCAAAGACGTAAACTTTTCCGTCCGCAAAGTCCGTTCCAACAGCCAGTAAATCCTTCAAATCGATCGACAAAACGTTAACGTCGTTGAAGGGACCTCTGTAATAAGTTGCGGTCAGTTTTTTACCCCAAATTAATCCGTTACCATCAAAGAGGTAGAACCATCCGTCTTCACATCCGACAGCAATCAAATCGTTCCAAACCTTAACTTCTCTAACCTTTCCACCGCATTTGAAGGACCACATAAAAATAAAAAATAAAATTTTTGTTAGACTCTTGGTGCCCAGAGCGGTAACTTCTGCCAAGCTATCGGTCCGAAGATGTAGTGACTCAGTATGAATCCAAGTATTATGACCACTATTGCACCTATGAAGAACGCCGCCCAAGGTCTCGCACCGAACTTCATGAACTCCCTAAATCTTGTGGTCATACCTATGCTGAAGAACGTGAATATGAACGTCCAAGTTCTCATCGTCTTTATAGGGCCTATCAGGTTCGGCTTCATGACGTGGAGGTATGTGTAGGTGTCAACGCTCACGGTCACCGCGGTCATCAAAGCGGATGCTATTAGGAAACCTATGACGAACTTCGGGAATCTCCACCAAATCTCCATAGGTGAAGGCCTTGCTCCAGTCTCTTCAACCTCCCACCTCGTGGTTGCAACTACTGCCATCACGAAGGCCCAAAGACCTATCCAGATGTCCCTGCCTATAACCTTCATCAACGTATAGGCCCATATCGTCAGTTCGCTCGTGTCCGCGGTAACCCCTCCAATCGTTATGGTTTTGGCTATGTGGCTCGCATACCACTCGCCATACCATTCAGCAGCTGCGAATCCAGCTGCATCAGCGAATTCTGAGGTTCCTATCCAAGCTCCCGCTTCACCGGGATGCATCGGTGGGTTCATGGACATCGCGATCGCTGGTAGGAGGAATATCGCTATTATAGCCATGACTATAACCGCAGCTATACCGAAAACGTAGTCCTCCTTCTTAGCCCTTACGGCTGCAGCCATCGCTATCGATGCGGAAACACCACAGACCGCACATCCCGCACCCAGAACCGATGACGTTCTCTTGTCCAATCCGAACTTCTGACCGACGAAGTAAACCAAGAGGAAGGCGGTTATTGCAACAGTCGCAGCTTGAGCCAGAACGTAGGGTCCAGCCATGTATATCAACGTGAAGGGCAGGGTTGCACCCAAAAGGACTATACCCGTCTTGATGTAGTATTCGACTCTGAATCCGTCGTCCATCCACTTCGGAAACCTGAATAAGTTACTGAGGATCAAACCGAGTATGACCGCAAGTATTGGAGGTTCCAAGTTGTAGTTGTGAACCGTTTTGTTCGCTGCAACTACGAATATACCGACGGAAACGAGATAGACGAATGTGAAAGATGGCAGAAACGTTTTCGGCTTGAATCCAAGGATGTAACTGCTTATCGTGAATATCACCGCCCAAAACAGGTAGTTGACCAGGTAACCGAACCAGTTGGCTTGGAAGTATGCAACCACCTGATCCCAAGATGTCCACTTACCCGGTGCGGATACCGCCAAGGTCTTCAGGGCTTTGACGTTTCCAGTGTAGTAGCAGTATAGGGCTATTCCTATGACGATGAATGCCATCCATACCGCCCACCAGTCCTCTGTCTTCCAAAGCGTTTTCCATCCCCTTACTACCTCTACCCTCTCCTCTCCCTCCGACATGGCAATAGAAGTTTAGCGATAAACCTATTTATAACTTTCGAAATAATTTAAAAGATTTCAAAAAATTCGAAAAACTTGCGATGTCGAAATCAGACGCACTCGTTAAAGCTTTCGAAGAGAACCTTAAGGTTATCTATGATAAACTTCGCAATTTCTTTGTATCTGTATATGTCCAGGACGAACTCTGTCGTTACGAAGAATACGTCCCTCTCGTCTTTCAGGCCCTCAATCCTCTTCGCTATCACGAACCCCATTTCGCAGGCTTTGTAGGATGCACTGAGTGAAGTTATTGCAATTCCCCTGTTCTTGCTGACCAAATTCAGAAGTGTGAAGTAGTCATCGACGGTGTAAGCGACGTTGAAGTCTTCAAGGGAGTATCCGCTCAATTCCAAAGCCTTTTTAATGCTCGTGGTGATTCCGTAGTTTTCCGTTAAAGTCACGAGGGGATAACTCTTCAAATCCTCTACGCTTACAACGTCCCTTTTGGAAAGAGGATTTTGGGGTGAAACTATTAAAACGAGTTTGTCCTTCCCTACAACTTCGCATACCAACCTTTCGTTCTCCTTAACGTCTCCAACTATTGCGTATGTGTATTCTCCTCTCAAAAGCCCATCTACGCAATCGTGTGCACCCCTCAAAACTATGTTGACCTTGATATCGGGATACTCCGTTTTTAGAAGGGTTTGGAGGTTGAACACGACGTTAACTCCAACCATTCCAGATGCTATCGTGATCTCGTTACTCTTGATCTCCATGATCCTCCTCTTAGCTTCAGATATGCTTTCTACTATCTTCTTCATGTTTTCGTAGGCAATCTTACCCTCTTCGGTTAACACAACTCCGTTGGTTCCCCTCTTTAAGAGTTTTGCACCGTAGAACTTTTCAACTTGACCGATCTGAAAGCTCAAGGTGCTTACGGAAACGCCCAACTCTCTCGAAGCCCTCTTTATGCTACCGGTCTCAACAACCTTCAAGAAGTTCTTTATGAATTCTATTCTCATCGGACGAACTTGAAAAATAGTGTTTTAAATTTTTTGAAAGTCCTTTCGAAACAACCCTCCAAAAACTTGGAAAAAATAGCAAATTTTAAATATATACCCTCAGTCCAGCGTTGTGAAACCTCCTTGATAGTGCAGACGCTTAAAAACTTTAGAGGGTGATGAGCATGGAAAGCACAGAAATTCTCGAAAAGATTAGAGAGGCGGAGCAGAAGGTTGAAGAGGACATCGCCAAAGCCAGGGAGGAGGCTCAAGATATCATCAGAAAGGCCAAAGAGGAGGCTGAAAGGATAGTGGAGGATGCAAAGAAGGAGGCTGAAAGAATTAAATCCGAAATTTTGGAAAAGGCTAAGGCGGAGATAGAGAAGGAAAAGCAAGAAGTTAGAAACTCTTTGAGCAAGGAGATATCGGAAATAGAGTCTAAGGGAAAGGCCAACTTGCAGAACGCCGTCGAATTCTTATATAAAGAATTTATCGGGATGATCGAGTATGCTCAAGCCTGAAAGAATGGTTAAGGTTTCCGTAGTGGGTCCCAAAGACTACTTCGAAAAGGTATCCGAGATACTCTACGACCTCAACCTGATTCACATCGAGGACCCAGAGGAGACCGAATACTTCAAACTTGGAGAGCCGTTCGAGAAGGCCGGAGTAGTTTCAAGGAGTTTGGTTCAGTTGAGAAGCATTCTCTCCTACCTAAAGCTCGATCCAGAGAAGTATTTCCCCAAAAGGAGGTATAAGATAGAAGAGGTAGTTGCTGAGCTCGATGCAAAGCTTGAGGAGTATAGAAACGAGGTTGGTGCAAAGATAGACAAGATAAAGAGCCTGCAGGAGAAGTTGAAGGCACTCGAAGACGAGCTAAGGGTTTTAGAGCCTTTGAAAACGTTGGGTATTCCTCCAAGGCTTTTGAAGGGATACAAAACCATAAAACCGTTCGTCGGATTCGTGAGAGCAGACCCGAGACCGAAAATTGAGGAAATCACATCGGAATACGAGGTCTTCATAAAGGACTACGGTAAGGAATACGTCATAGCGGTTTTCGTAAAGGTGGAACACGCTGAGGAAGTTTTTAGAGTCCTTCAAGAGTTCGGTTTCAGAGAGGTGACCGTTCCGGACATAGAGGACTACGACGCAAGGATATCTGAAATTCAGTCGGAGATTGAATCGATAAGGGGGGAGATAAAGAGACTCGAATCTGAAATCGAGGAGGTAAAGGAGAGGGAAGCGGACCTAATGCTGGCGATAGAGGAGTATCTAAGCATGGAGCTCGAAAAATCCGAGCTACCGTTGAGATCACTCGTATCCAAATACGTCTTCGTCGTCGTAGGTTACGTTCCTCAAAAGGACGTTGAAACCTTGAAGAGCAGGGTCGAAGCTGAAACGGACGGAAAGGTAAGCGTCGAGATTCTGGAAGATAGAGAAAAGTTCGAACCTCCTACGAAGTTGAACAACCCGCCATACGTCAAAGACTTCGAAGTTCTATCGACGACGTTCGCAATACCTAAGTATCACGAAATAGATCCAACGTGGATAATGTCCATATTCTTCCCGCTTTTCTTCGGTATGATGCTGGGTGACATAGGTTACGGAGCGATAATCACGGCAATCTCTCTATACCTGAAGAGGATATTCAAAACGGAGGGTTGGCAGAAGCTACTGAACATCGGTATATACTCTGGAATAGCGTCGATAATCTTCGGATTCTTATACGGTGAATGCTTCGGGCCCTTCGTTGTCGGAGAGGGATTGTCTCCATCCCAAGTCCACTGGTTCGGCAGTTTGATGGCCGGAATATACGCATTCAACCACGGTCATCCAATATTCGACAGAGTCGAAGCTTTCGGCGTCAAGGCTCTTCTCTTCATAACGCTCGTTATAGGTATGTTCAAGCTCCTCTGGGGATTCGCGTTGGGCTTTAGGAATGTCGCGGTGGAGCACGGTTACAAAGAAGCCCTGCTCGAGAAGGGTTGCTGGTTCATAGGTGTTCTTGGTCTCTGTTTCATCATATTCGGGTTTACTTACAACCTCGGTCTTTTCACGTCACCACCACCCGAAGGGTTTGGCAAGATATTGCCAGACAACCTGTTCGTCTTCGGTAGCTACACCGTAAGCGATGCGAGAAATGTTCCACTACCCATACCGGGATTGGTCAAGGGATGGCAGATGGGCGTGAACGTCTTCTACTTCTTGGCCTTGCCACTGATACTGATATGGTTCGTGATATTCGCCAAGGCGGAAGTTCCAAAGATGGGTGCGATGGGTGTCATACTTGGTGTTGAACTGCTCACGTGGTTTGGACAGATACTCAGCTTTGCTCGACTGCTGGCAATAGGCCTGTCGTCAGTTTACTTCGCCTACGTCTTCAACTACCTGACGCTGAAAATGGCGTTCCCACCGGGAATGGCCATACTTCCAGTTGCAATAATAGTGTTGCTACTTGGACACCTGATAAACCTCGTGCTTGGAATCCTCGACCCAGGTTTGCAGTCACTTCGATTGCACTACGTTGAGTTCTTTACGAAGTTCTTTGAGGGTGGTGGTGTGTTGTATAAGCCGTTTGGTAAAATAAAGAAGTTTTTGGAGTAAGGAGGTGATGGTGTATGGTGTCTTTGATAGGGGACACGGCGTTTATAAAGGGGTGTGCTGCGATAGGAGCTGGCTTGGCTGTAGGATTGGCTGGAATTGGAGCTGGACTGGGTGAGAGCGGAATAGGAGCTGCTGCTGTAGGAGCTACAGCAGAAGACAGAGGATTCTTCGGTCTCGGAATACTGTTCACAGTCATACCAGAAACAATAGTCATCTTCGGCCTCGTCATCAGCTTCATACTGATGTTCGCCTTCGGCTAAACAATTTTTTAGGGTGAAAGATATGTCACTCGAAAACGTCATTGACGAAATATACAAGAAGGGACAACAAGAAATTCAAAAAATTAAGGAGGAGGCGGAAAGGGAGGCTGAGAAAATAATAGCTCAGGCTAAAGAGAAGGCTGACGAGATAATAAAAAAGGCCAAGGAAGACGCAGAAAAGGAGGCGGAAAATCTGAGAAGGCAGGAGATATCGAGCGTCAAGCTTGAAATGAAGAGAAAGATGCTCGACGTTCAGAAGAGAATATTGGATGAAGTATTCGAATTGTTAAAGCAGAGAATTAAGGAGATGGACGTTGAAACGAGAAGAAAGTTGACCGAAGCCCTGCTCAGAAACGCATCCCCGGGAATGGTCGTATATTCGAGGAGGGAGGACGAAGACCTTGTGAAGTCCATAATTCAGGAGTTGAAGTTGGACGTCAAGTATGGTGGTTACGTTGATTGTCTCGGAGGTGTCGTCTTAGAGAGTGAGGATGGTGAGGTTAGATTGAACTTGACGTTTGACGAACTCCTCAACAGACTCTACGATCAGAAGGTTGGAGAAGTGGCTAAAATACTGTTCGGGTGATAACTATGATTTCCCTAACGGGTAAGCGTTCGACATGGGCCTATATAGTTGCAAGGGTAAAGGTGATGAAGAGAAATCTAATTCCCAGCGACGAGTATAGAAAACTGTTGAACATGAGCTTCGACGAAATCGTAAGGTATCTCGAAGAAACCGCCTACAAAAAGGAGATAGATGAATTGGCTTACAAGTATTCAGGCCCAAGACTGCTCGACTACGCTCTAACTTTGAACTTGGGAAGGACCTACAAGAAGATACAGGACATATCTTTCGACATAGCCAAGGAGATAATAACCGAATTTCTTAAGAGATGGGACATCTGGAATCTGCTAACGATAATTAAGGGTAAGATGGCCGGAGTTAGCTCTGAGGAAATAGAGGAGTCCCTCGTTCCGGTCGGTAGCTACACGATGGACTTCTGGAAGTCGCTCATACCAAAGGAGATAGACGAGATTATCAAGACCTTCGAGGGAACCCCATATTACGAGCCCCTTTCAAAGATCGGACAAGTTCCTTTGAGCGAAATCGACGACGAGCTCTACAAAATTTACTACTCAAGGATTATCGCAATGAGACCAAGCGAACTTACCCTAAAGCTCTTCGTCGATTTCATAAAGATGGAGATAGACATCAAAAACATAAAGACTATACTGAGGTTGAAGAGGGAAGACGTCTCAGTCGAGGAAATAATGAAGAGGATAATACCGGGTGGATTCGAGTTAACAACCGAGGAGTGCGGAAAGCTTGTGGCGATGCCGTGGGACGAACTAACAAAATCGCTTGAAGGTTACTGGTTCGGTAAGGGAATCGAAATAACTGACAAGGACCTTTCAAGAATAGAGATCCAGTTTGACAAGGTTTGGATGAAAACGGTTGCAAAGAGGGCGAGCAACTATCCGATATCTATATTACCCGTGTTACAGTATATGATACTGAAGAAGATTGAAGTTGACAACTTAAGGACTTTGGGTTGGGGTAAGTGGAATAACGTCCCCAAGGAGGAGATAGAGGCCCAGCTGGTGATACTATGAAGGTGGCGGTGATAGGTGATCCCGATTTCACGTTGGGATTTAGGTTGGTTGGAATTAGGGACGTTTATGAGGTTAAAAACGATGAAGAACTCGTTGAAGCTGTTAGAAACGTTTTGGATAGAAAGGATGTAGGTGTCGTTGTCATAAAGTATGAAGACCTCAGAAAACTTCCTCCCGTTTTGAGAAGGGAGATCGATGAGAGGGTTGAACCTACGTTTGTTGCGGTCGGTGGTGTTGGAGCGGTTGAGGAGTTGAGAGATAAAATAAGAAGGGCGTTGGGTGTTGACCTATGGAAGTGAAGACCGCTGGTTCGGTTGGAGAGATTTACAGAATTTCAGGGCCACTCGTGGTAGCTGAGGGTTTGAAGGCAAAGATGTACGACGTCTGCAAGGTCGGAGAAGAGGGTTTGATGGGTGAAGTTGTGGGTATAGTTGGAGAGAAGGTTCTGATTCAGGTATACGAAGACACATCAGGTGTAAGACCGGGAGAGAAGGTCGTTAACACAGGAATGCCCCTGAGCGTTGAACTCGGTCCAGGATTGCTCAAGAGCATTTACGACGGTGTTCAAAGACCT
>Ga0256831_1001452_pt1 | contig 12502 bp, 11 predicted proteins | sample 132544metaG_FD_189087 | JGI IMG/M metagenome (GOLD analysis project Ga0256831, IMG submission 189087) | Hydrothermal vent microbial communities from Lau Basin, Pacific Ocean - 132-544 | ecosystem: Environmental > Aquatic > Marine > Hydrothermal vents | place: Pacific Ocean: Lau Basin | collected... | reverse complement strand
GTGCGCATATGCTTAACAGCCTCTACCACATTACCGGTACCTGCCTCACCCTTGGTTCTGATCATGGCGGCACCCTCGGCAATTCTTCTCAGTGCCTCACCAAGATTTCTGGCACCACAAACAAATGGAACGGCAAATTCTTTCTTATCAATGTGATACTTCTCATCGGCAGGAGTAAGAACCTCACTTTCATCTATGAAGTCTACACGAAGAGACTGAAGAATAAGTGCCTCTGTAAAATGTCCTATTCTAACCTTTGCCATAACGGGAATGGAAACGGCATCGCGTATAGCCTCTACAATGGAAGGATCTGCCATACGGGCAACACCGCCCTCTTTTCGAATATCAGCGGGAACCCTCTCAAGAGCCATAACGGCAACGGCACCGGCTTCCTCGGCAATAACAGCCTGCTCGGGGGTGGTAACATCCATAATGACACCACCCTTTAACATTTGAGCCAGTCCTCTTTTTAATCTATCTGTGCCATAATACTCTAACAATTTACATCACCTCTTCCCCTAAATATTTATGTGCAATGTGCTCCAAAATTGGTGCCACATATTTATCACCATCTAATATTTTACAATTAATAACATCTGTGTGGCTATCTACCCACTTCCTTCCGTGGGGAGATAACTTGCCATAAATACCCTTGAGACACACGGCTTTGAATACCATTAGTGCTTCTCCCGCAACAATGTAAGCAAGGTTTTTAAGAACAGTATGCAGATTATCCACACTAACGGCACCCAGAGATATGACATCTTCTTGCAGTGCCGATGTGTAGTAATTATCAACAGATGCAGGATGGGCAAGAACCCTAATATGCGCCATACGAGATGCAGCCATATATTGTACTATCATAAATCCAGACTCCAGCCCTGGTTCCTTGGCAAGAAATGGTGTAAGTCCACGATCTTTATTATAGCGAGGATTAAGAAGCCACTCCATATGGGCAATAGATACATTCCCCAGATCAGCAAGAGCCGTTTTAAAGGACTCTGCCACCCAAGCCAGTGGAGCACCGTGAAAATTACCACCGGAAAGAACATCATCGTCAAAGACCAGTGGATTATCGGTAACAGCATTGAGTTCACCAGATATAAAACCATTCACCAGTTCAAATGCCCTCACAATAGGTGAAGCAATTTGGGGAAAACACCTGATGGAATAACTGTCTTGCACCAGTTCAGGATGTCTGTCAATAAGCCCAGAGCCCTTTATTCTTTCTCTTATCTGAGACGCCACCTTTTCCGCGTACTTGTCTCTTCTGACCTTGTGGATACGAGCGTCAAAGGGTGTGGAAACAGTCTCCATCACCTCTGCAAAGACTGCAAAGAGAGATAGGTAATGATCCCAAAGTGACGATGCCTTTAAAAAGGCATCTATTAGCATGGACATCATAAAGTGGGTACCATTGAGAAGGGCAAGTCCCTCCTTGGCATCTAGATCAAACTTTTCAGGCATACCCACCTTTTTAAAGGAGGCAGATGCAGGCATACGCTTCCCTTTAAAGAATACATCTCCCTCACCTATTACAGCCAAAGCCAGATGAGCAAGTGGGGCAAGATCACCACTGGCACCAACAGAACCCCATTTGGGAACAACAGGATGAATACCATGTTTTAACATATCTACCAGTCTTTCCAAGAGAATCGGCCTAACACCGGAATATCCCTTAGAAAAGGAATTAACCAGAAGAAAGAGCATACCCCTTGACACCTTCTCGGAAACAAGCTCCCCCACTCCTACAGCATGACTCCTTACAATATTATGTTGAAGATCCCTAAGATGATCTGGAAGAATAACGGTATCTTTCAGGGCACCAAAGCCTGTATTGATACCATACATTACTCTTCCCTCTGCGGTAAACTGCTCTATTCTCTCTCTAAGAGATTTCACCCTCTCAATTAAAGAAGGGGAAAGGACAGGCTCCTTTCCCCTGTATACAACGGAAACATAATCATCAAGGGTGATATCACCATCAATCATTACCTTATGTGACACAAACACCCCTCCCCCCTGAAAATGTGTATATCACGGACGCAAGAAATAAGCTATAAACGTACCTGCTGCCACAGCCGTGCCTATAACACCTGCCACATTAGGTCCCATTGCATGCATAAGTAAAAAGTTATGGGGATCAGCCTCCTGTCCCACAACCTGGGACACACGGGCAGCCATAGGCACTGCAGAAACACCAGCGGAACCGATAAGCGGATTAACCTTGCCACCAGATAGTTTATACAGAAGTTTACCGAGAAGTACACCACCCATAGTAGAAGCACCAAAGGCAACAACACCAAGGGCAATAATCTCCATGGTCTGAAGGGTAAGGAACCTATCTGCCTTCATAGACATACCCACAGATGTGGCGAGGAATATGGTAACAATATTGATAAGTTCATTGGCGGCAGTATTGGCAAGTCTATCGGTAACACCGGTTTCCCTAAGAAGGTTACCAAACATAAGAAAGCCAATTAGTGGCAAAGCAGAAGGAAGCAGAAGTCCTGTAAGAATGGTCATAAAAATAGGAAATACTATTTTCTCAACCTTGGAAACAGGACGGAGCTGCTCCATTCTCACCTTTCTCTCTTCCTCGGTGGTAAGCCACTTCATAATAGGTGGTTGAATAAGTGGCACAAGAGACATGTATGTGTATGCCGCCACCGCAATAGGACCCAGCAGATGGGGAGCCAATTTAACGGCAAGATAGATAGATGTAGGACCATCGGCACCACCTATGATACCTATTGCCGCTGCCTCCTGTGTAGAGAAACCCAGTAGAACCGCTACAAACAAAGCAATATAAACACCTATCTGGGCTGCTGCACCAAGAAGAAAAGAAATAGGATAGGCAATTAGCGGTCCAAAATCTGTCATTGCTCCAACACCCATAAATATGAGCAGTGGGAAAAGTTCATTGACAACACCAAAGTACATAACATCACCTATAAGTGGCTTTGTGGGTGCAACGATATGGTGAGCCTGTCCTCCAACTTTTTCTAAAATGCTAACAAACTCAGGTGAGATGATGTAAAGATCACCGGCAGGTGGCAAGTTGGTAAGAAGGGCACCAAATGCAATAGGCACAAGAAGAAGTGGCTCAAACTTTTTAAAGATACCCAGATAAAGAAGCAACAAAGCCACTGCTACCATAACAGTATGTTTCCAGTCGGGCATTGCCACAATAATGGCAATAATACCAGCCCACAAATTGAGATGTGCCCACTTACTTTTTCTCAGGTTATTAAGACCATATAATACGGCAATGATGCCGAGAAATTCTAAGAGAAGGGCAAGACCAAAGGGAAGAAGCCCCTTTGTATCCTTTGGGAACAAGAGAGCATATATACCGCTTGTTTCCCATAGATTGACAAATGTATTAACAATGGCATTCCACATAGTTAGCCCCCCTCTTATTCAATCTCAACAAGAGGATCACCTGTATTGAAGTTAGCACCTTCTGACACATATATTTTCTTCACAACACCTGCTTTAGGAGCCTTAACCTCATTCTCCATTTTCATAGCCTCAAAGATAAGGAGCGTCTGTCCATACTCCACCTGCTCGCCCTCTCTTACCTTTATGGAAAGAACCTTACCAGGTATAGGTGCCTTAACAACAGAATCACCACCTGCAGAGGGCTGAGGAGCAGGCTGAGAAGGTGCCGGAGCAGGAGCCGGTGCGGGCTGTGGAGCTGGCTGTGTAGGAGCTGGAGCCGGAGCAGTAGAAGTTACTACAGGTGTTCCACCAACCTCCTCTATTTCTACCTCATATACCTTTCCGTTTACCTTCACCTTATACACGAATTTCTTTGCCATAGTATCCACCTCCTATTGTTTTATATATCTCGCCTTACAATGACTGGTATATTCACGGCAGATTTACGCCTTATATGGTGAATAAGGGCAACAGCTGCCGCTATTTCAGCATCGGTGTCATCTTCAATAGAAGCACTGATTTTAGCAGTGCTGGTAGATGATGCAGATGTAGTAGACACTTCAGAAACCACTGGCTCTTCCTTGGGAGCTGCTATCTTTCCGATGAGCATCATACCGAACATAGATATGGTAAGCATAAGAAACACTGCTCCCATACCAATAACCATTATCACCAGAGACTCAATTAGTCTATCTACCAGCGATGCCGAAGAAGCCACAACAGTAGCAGTCTGTGCATAGGCAACAAACATTTACATCACCACCCCATTACAGTGGAATGTTGCCATGCTTCTTAGGCACATTCTCAAATACATCCTTAGACTTGGCTATTTGAAGGGCATTGTACAGCATAGGACGTGTTGCCCTTGGATCTATAACATCATCGATGTAGTAGCGACCTGCAGCCACATAGGGATTAAGAAGTTTCTCGCGATACTCTTTTATCTTCTCCTGACGTGTCTTCTCAGGATCATCAGATGCCGCTATTTCCTTCCTGAATATGATGTTAGCAGCACCGGTTGCCTCCATAACGGCAATCTGTGCTGTCGGATAAGCCATAACAACATCAGCAGCAAGGTGTTTAGATGCCATGGCAAGATATGCACCGCCAAAGGATTTCCTGAGTATCAGGGTCACTTTGGGAACTGTCGCCTCGGAATACGCATACAGGAGTTTAGCACCATGTCTGATAATGCCACCATACTCCTGATTTGTACCGGGCATATATCCTGGTGTATCAACAAGGGTTACTATAGGGATATTAAAGGCATCAAGTGTTCTAATAAAACGGGCAGCCTTGTCAGATGCATTAATATCAAGAACACCGGCAAAGTAAGAAGGCTGATTGGCAATAATACCTATAACTTCTCCTCCCAAACGGGCAAAGCCTATAACCATATTAGGTGCAAATGCCGGCATAATTTCAAAGAAGTGTCCATCATCAACAAATCTCTTTATAAGTTCTCTTACATCAAAGGGCATCTTTGCCTCTGCAGGAACCACATCAAAGACATCGTCAATGGTTCTATTAATGGGATCTGACGTCTGAACAGAAGCGGGTTTTTCCTTAGCATTCTGTGGCAGATAGGAAAGAAGTTCCTTTACAAGATCAAGGGTATGCTCCTCGCTATTACCTACAAGATGTGCATTACCTGAGATAGATGTATGAACCTGGGGACCGCCAAGTGATTCCTTTGTCACTTCTTCACCAGTCACAGCCTTAATAACATTGGGTCCTGTAATAAACATATACGAAGTAGGACTCATAACCACAAAGTCCATCAGTGCAGGTGAATAAACGGCTCCACCGGCACAGGGCCCCATAATAACGGCTATCTGGGGAATATAGCCCGATGCCTTCACATTGCGGTAGAAGATATCGCCATAGCCACGCAGGGAATCAACTCCCTCTTGAATACGGGCACCACCAGAGTCATTAATCATAATGACTGGCACACCATATAGCATGGCCTTATCAAGAAGTTCGGCTATCTTAATACCGTGCATCTCTCCCACAGAACCACCTAAAACGGTGAAATCCTGAGATGCGATAGCAACAAGTCTACCACCGATAGTTCCAAAACCTGTAACCACACCATCGGCTGGAGCTTCCACCTTATCCAGCCCAAACTCCGTGCTGCGATGCTTTACAAAAGCCCCAAATTCCACAAAACTGCCAGGATCCACCAGATAGTCAATCCTTTCTCTGGCAGTCATCTTTCCAGCAGCATGCTGTTTCTCTATACGCTTGGGACCGCCGCCAGCCTTTATCTTCTCCAACTTTTCATAAAACTCATCCATGAACTTATCCCACACACTCAATCACTCCTCTCCATCCTGGGTAAGTTCTGTGAGAACACCAACCACAGACTTAGGATGAACAAATGCAATAAGTTTACCCTCAGCACCAACCCGAGGTTTTTCATCAATAAGACGGAATCCTTTTCCTTTCAAATCTTCCAGTTTCTTCTCGAGATCATCAACCTTATAGGCAACATGATGAAGACCTTCTCCTCTCTTCTCTATAAACTTTGCAATAGGGCTATCTTCAGACGTGGGTTCCAGAAGTTCTATTCTCACATCTCCCAGATAGTAAATAGCTGTCTTTACCTTCTGCTCTTCTACAACTTCAATGTGATCAGGTTCTTTGTCAAAGAGTGCAGAATAAACCTTTACAGCATCATCCAAACTCTTCACAGCAATTGCAATGTGATCTACCCTCATACCTCACACCCCCATTCTTTCAATGTATTAGTGGCTATTTCAAACGGGGAAACCTCGAGTACAGGTCCCGCTTCATTTACAAACTCTTCTATCTTCCTGCCCATAATATATCTCATCCAGTTGCCAACCTGGAACTTCCAACGAAAACGTCTCCTCTTTTCCAGTTCTCCTGTCTTTTGAAACTCTTCCCATTTGTTATTCAAATACTCAATAAGGTCATCAATGCCCATCCTAGTGTAAGATGAGACCTTTAAAATATCAGGATGGGACTCTACCATACGGGTAAAGGAATGGAGTATACCAATAGTCCGTGATGCTGTTGGTAAATCTGCCTTATTCATAACAATAAGATCAACAACTTCAACGATACCACTCTTTAAAAACTGCACATCGTCACCAAGACCTGGGGCTATGACAAGTGAAGTGATATCGCACATATGAACGATATCTATTTCATCCTGTCCAATACCAAGGGTCTCTACAATAACATAGTCAAATGATGCAGCCTCCAAAATAGAGACGGCATCAAAGATAAAGGGGTTAATACCACCTACCATACCCCTACTGGAAAAACTGCGGAAGAAAAGATTGGGATTGGGAAATAGATGCTGAAGTCTAATTCTATCTCCCAGAAGTGCTCCGCCTGTCTTGGGACTAGATGGATCTACAGCAATAACCCCTACACGTTTGCCAGACTGCAGAAGCTTCTCGGCAAGAACAGATATAAGAGTGCTCTTTCCCACACCTCCTGCACCGGTTATACCCAACACTTTTGACAAACTACCTTTTTCCTGATTGTACCGATATACGCGGGAAAGGAACTCAGATGAAACATTCTCATCGTAAATAAGAGAAAGGGCCCTCGCCAGCCCTACTTCGTCGCCGGCGATGAGCCTCTGAAATACTTCCTCTTCCGTAAGTATTCTTCTCTTCTTTTTAGGCACCTTCACTTTCACCCATTACATGCTCTTTTATCCAGTTAATGATGTGTATAGGACCTGTACCTGGTCCAAAAACCTCATCTATTCCCTTCTCTTTTAGAGGTCCTACATCTTCAAAGGGTATAACACCTGTTGCCAAAACATAAATATCATCTCTTCCTCTCTTTTTTAGTTCCTCTACTACCAGCGGAAAAACTTCAAGGTGGGCACCTGTAAGGTTGTTAAGAACAACAACATCTACATCCTCTTGCACAGCAGTTTGAGCAACCTGAGCAGGTGTCTGTCTGATACCTGTATATATGACCTCAAAACCGGCATCCCTTAGTGCACGGGCCATTACCTTAGCAGCCCTATCATGCCCATCAAGACCCGGCTTTCCAACCAATACTCTCACAACTTTCTTATCACCCATGACATTTTCCCCCCTTTAGAAGATAACAGGTGGTCTATACTCACCAAATACTTCTCTCAGCACATCGGTAATCTCACCAAGTGTTGCCCTTGCTCTAACAGCCTCTATTATGTATGGCATAAGATTGGTGTTTTCATCCTGTGCAGCCTCTTTCAGTTCTGCAAGCAGTTTCTTAACCTTCTCATTATCTCTCTTAGCCCTTAGTTCTTTCAATCTGGCAATTTGCTTCTCTCTAACTGTGGGGTCGGCTCTATGAAGATGGAATTTGGTAAGGTCTTCATTTGGATCAACAAACTTATTAACACCAACAACAACCTTCTCTCCTTCGGCAACTGCCTTGTAGTAATTGTATGCTGCATCGGTGATCTCCTGCTGAATATAGCCCTCTTCAATAGCGGGAATCATGCCACCCATCTGCTCTATTTTATTGAGATATTCCCATACCTTCTTCTCTATCTCATCGGTGAGTTTTTCCACATAGTAACTTCCACCTATACCATCTATGACATCGGCAACGCCGGATTCATAGGCAATAATCTGCTGTGTGCGAAGTGCCACTGTCACAGACTCCTCGGTGGGCAGGGAAAGTGCCTCGTCATAGGAGTTTGTATGGAGAGACTGAGTGCCACCAATAACAGCAGCCAGTGCCTGAATGGCAACCCTGACAATATTATTAAGTGGCTGCTGTGCTGTCAGAGTGCTTCCAGCAGTCTGGGTATGGAACCTAAGCATCATGCTCTTAGGATTCTGAGCCCCAAACTTTTCCTTCATAATAGTAGCCCAAATACGGCGTGCCGCACGGAACTTGGCAATCTCCTCAAAGAAGTTGTTATGGGATGCAAAGAAGAAAGATAATCTTGCGGCAAACTTATCAACATCCATACCCCTTGCAATAACAGCCTTCACATACTCGATGGCATCTCCAAGTGTAAATGCGATCTCCTGCACAGCGGTGGAACCAGACTCCCTTATATGATAACCAGAAATGGAAATAGGATTCCACTTAGGAACTTCTTCTGCACAGAACATAATGGTATCGGCAATAAGTCTCATAGATGGTCTCGGCGGGAAGATATATGTTCCACGAGCCACATACTCTTTAAGAATATCATTCTGAATAGTTCCTCTGAGGACTTTTCTATCTATTCCTTTCTCCTCAGCAACAACAATATACATGGCAAGAAGAATGGCAGCAGGTGCATTAATAGTCATAGATGTGGACACCTTATCAAGGGGTATTCCATCAAATAGAATATGCATATCTTCAACAGAGTCAATGGCAACACCAACCTTACCTACTTCACCAACTGCAAGTTCATGATCAGAGTCATAGCCAAGTTGGGTGGGGAGATCAAATGCCACAGACAGCCCCGTCTGTCCCTGTTCAAGAAGATACTTAAAACGCTTATTAGACTCCTCTGCCGTACCAAAACCGGCATACTGCCTCATAGTCCAAAAACGACCACGATACATAGTGGGATACACACCACGAGTAAATGGAAACCTCCCGGGAAAATTCAGTTTCTTTAAGTAATCCCAGTCCTCATCAAGATCTGCCGGTGTGTAAACAGGCTCAACTTCAATGCCCGAATCGAGCATAAAAGGATTCTTTCTCTCAGGTACCTTAGCCACAAACTTAGCATAGTCTGTAGCAAGCCACTCTTCTTTTACCTTCTTAATTTCTTCTCTGTCTGACATACCCGCTCACCTCTTCTCACTGATTATTAGTGTATGTCTGCCCCATTCGGGGTATTATTGCCTTTTTCTTTATCATCCTTATACTTCTCAATAATAGCGTCCAATTCATCTTCCGTCATCACTTCTTTCTCAAAAAGAGTTTCCGCTATATCGTTCAGTATCTGACGATTGGTTTCTAAAAGATCCTTAACTCTACGATACTGCTCTATAACAATTCTCTTTACTTCAGCATCAATAAGTTTTGCTGTAGATTCTGAATAGTTCTTAAATCTGGCTATATCCCTCCCCAAGAACACCTCATGTCTTTTCTCCTCGAGAAACATAGGTCCAATAATATCGCTCATACCCCACTCAACAACCATTCTCCTTGCGAGCGATGTAGCCCTCTGAAGATCATTCTCTGCACCTGTAGTAACATTTTCATGACCAAAGACAACTTCTTCTGCAACACGCCCTCCCAGAAGCCCTGCTATCTTATCCAGGATCTCTACCTTACTATAATTTACCCTATCACTGGCTGGCTTGTCCATCACATAACCTAATGCCATACCCCGTGGCACAATAGATATCTTGTGTATAGGATCAGAATGCTTAACAAGTTTCTTCACAAGGGCATGGCCTGCCTCATGATATGCGGTTATCTTCTTATCCTCAGCTCGGAGTTTCTTTGACTTCTTGGGACCAAGTATAACCTTCTCAAAAGCCTCATCAAAATCATCCATTATTATGGTATCTCTATTTCTCCTGGCGGCAAGAAGAGCGGCCTCATTAACCAAATTTTCTAGATCAGCACCACTGAAACCTACGGTCATATCGGCAAGTACATCTACATCCACAGACGGATCAATAGGTTTTCCACGCATATGAATTAAAAGAATCTTTTTTCGCCCTTCTTTATCGGGATAATCCACAACAACTCTCCTGTCAAATCTACCTGGTCTTAAGAGTGCAGGATCTAAAATATCAGGTCTATTGGTAGCAGCAAGCACAATAATACCTGAGTAAGCATCAAAACCATCCATTTCCACAAGAAGCTGGTTTAGAGTCTGTTCCCTCTCGTCATGTCCCCCACCAAGACCAGCTCCCCTCTGTCTACCCACGGCATCAATTTCATCTATAAATACTATACAGGGTGCATGCTTACGAGCCTGCTGGAAAAGGTCTCTTACCCTCGCAGCACCCACACCTACAAATAGTTCTACAAACTCAGATCCGCTCACACTGAAAAATGGCACACCCGCCTCACCGGCTGTAGCTCTGGCAAGAAGGGTCTTACCACAACCGGGGGGACCTACCAGCAGAACACCTTTGGGAATTCTGGCACCCAATTTTTTATACTTGGCAGGATTTTTCAGAAAATCTACCACCTCCATAAGTTCCTGCTTAGCCTCATCGGCACCGGCAACATCGTTAAAGGTAACAGGCGGTCTTTTATCAAGAAAGAGTTTTGCTTTACTCTTGGCAAATGTGAAAGCCTGACCTCCTCCCCCGCCACCACTCATTTGTTTGAACATAAATATAATGAGGATGATAAACAGTAAAGTAGGAATAAAGTTCAAGAATATGTTCCAGTAGAGATATGAACTGTCCTTAGAAGTTATCACATTAACGTCTTTAAGATCTAAAGCTTTTTTCAAGATAATATCTTTAACTGCCTCTGTATCTGTATTTATTATGTATTCCCTACCATCTGTGCCTATACCTGTAATTGTATCGCCACTGAGTTTAACGGTAACAATCTTGCCATCTTCCATATACTCCAGAAACTCATTGAGATATACCGGTTTCGCTGGAATCCCTTCAGACATTACACTCCACAAAAGGAAGAACATCATAAGTATAAGCAAAAACCACAGAAATGGCGTAGGTTTAAGTCCTCCACTCTTATAACTATTTCTTTTCACTTAACAATCACTCTCCTTCATACACCCCTATATATGGTAGATTTCTAAACCTTTCATTATAATCAAGTCCATACCCTATAACAAACTCATCGGGAATCACAAATCCTGTGTAGTGAATAGGAACATCAACCCTGCGCCTTTCTTTTTTATCAAGGAGAACCATTACCTCTAAGCTACGAGGATGACGCGCAAGAAATATTTCATAAAGTCTCTGCAATGTCAGTCCTGTATCAACAATATCCTCTACAAGAACGACATCTACACCCTCTACAGGTTGGTCAATGTCCTTTAAAAACTTTACAAGTCCTGTTGTATTAGTACCTGCATAACTGGAAACCTGCACAAAGTCAACAGAAACAGAATATTCTTCAGGAAACTCCCTGAGAAGATCGGCAAGAAAGATAAAGGCTCCTTTGAGTACACCAACAAGAAGAACACCATCAGGATGTTTCTCCATCACTTCCTTTGACAGCCTCTTTATCGCTTCTTTTATCTCACTTTCCGATATTAGAACTTTCACAGACTGTATCCCCCCTTACTATTTTTATTCCACCTGGTATACGTATAACTTCCGCACATTCAAGTCTTAGTTTACTACCATTACCACTGCTTTTCAGCTTCATAAGCCTATCCACAAACCAACCGCTCACATCATAACCCCACAGCTTCAACACAAAAATAACTACCTCTACAACAACCCCCCAATTTTCATGTTTTACACTAACTTCTTTTTCGTCTATTTTAACACGGCTCATAACAAAGTCGGCAACCAAATGCTCTAAGGCTTCTCTTTGTATAAGGAGAGAACGATATGTGCGGTCTATGGCTACAGTGGGCAAGTGGTTTCTCAGGAGAGGCAAAATAACATGTCTAATATAGTTTCTTGGTATAGAGATATCTTTATTAGTACTGTCCTCAAAATAAGGTATATCCACGCGCGAGGCAAACTCCCTTATATCCTTTCTGCGAAAATGTAGTAGAGGGCGACCAATAATACCATCACACATTTTCATGGAAGTCAGCCCTCTAATATCCTCACCTCTGATCATTTGAAGAAGTAAAGTTTCTTCAACATCATCCATATGATGAGCAAGCCATATCTTATCTATTCCTTTATTTTCCAAAAGGAATCTCCATATTTTCCATCTCTCCCTATGAAGATAATGCTCAGCAGAGCTTTCCGGAAATAGTTTGTAAATTTCAACAGGAAATCCCAGCTTTTCTGCATAGTTCTTTACATACTCCACTTCATCTCGTGATTCCCTTCTAATACCATGATCAATAGTAACAACCAAAAAATACTTGTCTCTTAACAGAGGAGATTTTAGGAGTTTTGCCGTCGCAGTAAGCATCACCATAGAATCAATACCACCTGACACA
>Ga0256831_1001451_pt1 | contig 12509 bp, 12 predicted proteins | sample 132544metaG_FD_189087 | JGI IMG/M metagenome (GOLD analysis project Ga0256831, IMG submission 189087) | Hydrothermal vent microbial communities from Lau Basin, Pacific Ocean - 132-544 | ecosystem: Environmental > Aquatic > Marine > Hydrothermal vents | place: Pacific Ocean: Lau Basin | collected... | reverse complement strand
ATATTCTTATATTCTTACAGAGCATAAAAAGGTTTCTCTTGTTTGTGAAACACCTCTTGCTGAAAAGTTCTCTTTTTTACCATGGTTTGAGAAAGTTCGACAAAAGGTGCCTTCATCTGCTGATTGCATCATAAATGTTGATAGTGATGTCCTTTCTTTATATGACTTTTTTCAAAAGAAGGGTGTAAAGATCAACAAAAAAATGGCTACAGCACTCTATGGGGCGCTTTTGTTACGTTATGATCTCTTTAGAAGCAGTGAATGTGATGGCATAGTATTTGCTACTGCATCACAACTTATAGAGCTAAACGCAGCGCATAAAGAGTGTATAGAAAATTTACACTATTGTCAGCCTTTGGCTTCTTTTCGTCTGCAGTCGATTCTTTATAAAAATATGCTTTTATGTGAGAATGCAAGTGTGGCTCTTTTGCCAGTAAGTGAAGAAGATCTAAAAGAGAGTGGAGCATCCATAGAAGATGCTTATGTGATAATGAACGAGGTCTTAAAACTGGCACATGTTCAAGAAGTTCGACTTGTCCAAGAAGATGAGAAGAGTAAAATTTTAAAATCAATAGTAAGGAAATAGAGTTTGAGAAACCAAAGAAATAATAATTCATCATTTGTGACACTTTTAATAATGGCATTAATTGTTGGAGGTGCTTTATATGTGTACTTCTCTGCAACATTTGAGAGAAATAAGCCTGTTATTACACTCCAAAATAATAATGGCTACTGGAACTTGAAAAAGCCGCTGCAAATAAAAATAGAAGATGACAGTGCCATAAAGGCGTATACTGTTGTAATGCAAAATGGTGCGGGAAATACGACACTTGTCAATGAACAGCTTCTTATTCCGAAAAAATCACTTCTTTTAAACATTAAACCGCCTCGTGGTGCATATGCTATGAAAGATAAAGAGATAACCATAACAGTGCAAGCCAAAGATGTAAGTAAATGGAACTTTCTTAAAGGGAATGATGCTGTAAAAGAGTATAAACTCTTTATTGATAAAAAGAGACCACAGGTCAATATTATAGAGAATTCGTATAAGATCTCGCGTGGTGGATCTGCTCTTGTTATTTTTCAAGCTCAAGATGACAACCTTAAAGACCTCTACATCGAGAGCGGTAAAAAGCACTTTTTGGCAGAACCGTTTTATAAAGAGGGATATTACATCGCTCTCTTAGCATGGCCAGTGCAAAACAACAGTTTTCGTGCGACTATTATCGCCACAGATGAAGCAGGAAATGTAACAAGAACGTACGTACCTCTTTATTTGAAAAACAGACAGTACAGAGTCTCTAAAATAACACTCTCAGACAAATTTTTAAAAGGCAAAATAGCGAACTTGGCAGAAGATTTTGAAGAGACACAGGGTGTTGAAGATCCACTTGAACAGTTTAAGATTATCAACGAAGATGTCCGTGCAAAGAATAATGGACTTATTCATAAATATACTTCTGTCGTGCCACAAGAGATGATAAGCTCTTTTAGAATTCGTCGTATGTATCCTCTGAAAAATGGAGCAGTTGTTGCACGTTTTGGAGACCATAGAAAGTACTATTATCATGGGAAGTTCATCAGTGAAGCGTATCATTTGGGACTTGATTTAGCAAGTCATGCGATGGCTCCAGTCAAAACGCAAAATGGTGGAAAAGTTGTGTTTGCTGATTATAACGGTATTTATGGAAACAGTCCTATTATCTCTCATGGATTAGGTCTTTATACGGTGTATGGACACTGTTCAAGTCTCAATGTGGCTGCGGGTGATGAGGTGGCTCCAAACACAGTGGTAGCAAAAAGTGGAAAAACAGGGTATGCGATGGGTGATCACCTCCATTTCGGTGTTTTAGTGCAAGGTGTAGAAGTGCGTCCACAGGAGTGGATGGATAAAAAATGGATAAAATTAAATATTAGTGATATAATTAAACACGCTAAAAAAATAATTAACGGCCAATAGGGATAAGATATGTATCAAACAACAATAAAAAAGAGTGTTGAACTTGTAGGAATTGGACTCCATAAGGGATCGCCTGTAAAGTTACGACTCGAACCGATGGAATCAAACAGCGGTATAGTATTTTATAGAAGTGATGTTGATGTCTCTATTCCTCTTATTCCCGAGAATGTTGTTGATACAAAAATGGCAACGGTCATCGGTAAAGATGGCTATGTTATCTCTACAATAGAGCATCTCCTCTCTGCAGTGTATGCATATGGCATAGATAACCTCAGAGTTATCGTTGATGCCGACGAAGTACCTGTGATGGATGGGAGTAGTGCTAGTTTTTGTATGCTGCTTGATGAAGCAGGAATACAACAGCTTGATGTGCCAAAAAAGGTAATGATAATCAAAAAAGATGTGGAGATACAAGAGGGTGAGAAGTATGTCAAACTCTCTCCTTCTCCAGATTTGAACTATGACTTTACTATCAAGTTTCCCCACCCTGTTATACAAGAACAGGCATATGTGCTCAAATTTACAAAAGAGAGCTATAAAAATGAGATAGCGCGTGCACGAACATTTGGTTTTTTACATGAAGTGCAGTATTTGCGCTCAAAAGGACTTGCACTTGGCGGTTCACTTGAAAACGCTGTTGTTTTGGATGAGAAAAAGATTCTCAACCCTGAAGGGCTGCGTTTTGACAATGAATTTGTTAGACATAAAATTCTCGACGCCATAGGAGATATGAGTCTTATTGGTATGAACTTTATAGGAAACTATGAAGCAATGGCAGGGAGTCATGATTTGAACCATAAGCTGACGTTGAAACTTCTTGAAAATAAAGAGAACTACGAAGTGATAGAACTCGTTGGAGAAAAAACAAAAGAGTTAGAAAAAGCATATGCCTAAGAATGTAGATGTTCTACTCATAGCTTTGAGTTCACCGATTCAGATCGGTATCTATGAGAATCAAAAGCTCATAGAAAAACTTCAGAGCAGTGAAAAGAGTTCAGATGTTTTACCGCTGCTTTATAAAGATATTTTAGAACGCTACAATGTTCAAAAGCTCTTTTATGCAAATGGACCGGGAAGTTTTATGGCCATTAAAGTAGCCTATATCTTCTTAAAGTCAATTTCTATTATCAAAAAGATACCACTATTTGCTACAGATGCTTTTTATTTTAATAAAAATCAGCCAATAAAAGCGATTGGAAAGTTATGTTTTGTTAAAATCGCATCAGAAATAAAAACTCAAAAATTAGAAACAGTTCCTGAGAGCTCTTTTGAGCTTCCTGTTGAACTTGATTATAGTGAGTTTACTACAAATACTACTCCGCTTTATATGATAGGTGCAGTAGGATAGGAAAACAATTGACAATAAGTGTACCAGCTACTTCAGCAAATCTAGGACCGGGTTTTGACACACTTGGTTTGGCCGTTGACCTAAGAAACAGGGTTGAGTTTCACCCTTCAAAGTTTTTTAGTGTTTGCATTAAAGGTGAAGGAGAAGATAACCCTCGTCTTAAGGGTAACAATCTTTTCATATCTATTTTTAACGAACATTATGCCCGTTTGACAAAACATAAGCAAAATTTCAAATTTACTTTTTATAACCAAATCCCTATGTCAAGAGGCTTGGGCAGCTCTTCTGCGGTGATTGTATCTGCTATCGCTTCTGCGCATGAGGCGGCTAATATTAGAGTCTCTAAACGCAGAATTCTCAACCATGCACTTGTGTATGAGCCTCATCCAGACAACATTACTCCAGCAGTCATGGGTGGTTTTAATGTGGCAACGATTGAGAAAAATAAAGTTTTTTCACAAAAAAAACACTTGCCAAACTATTTAAAAGCAGTGGTTGTTATACCAAATAAGCAGATGAATACTTCTAAATCGCGTTCGGTTTTGCCAAAATCGTACTCAAAAGAGAATGCAGTCTATAATCTTTCACACAGTGCTTTAACTGTTGCTGCTTTTTTCAATGAAGATTGGGAAATGCTGAAGCTTGCAGCACAGGACAGATTTCATCAAAAAGCGAGAATGAAAACACTGCCGGAACTCTTTTCCGTGCAAAAAGTAGCCTATGAGAGTGGTGCTTTGATGAGTACCCTCTCAGGAAGCGGTTCTACATTCTTCTCTTTGACATACGATGAAGATGCTGCGATGATAGCAAACAAAATGAGACAAAAATTTCCTGATTTTGCAGTGAAAATTTTAGATTTAGACAATAATGGGCTTGTGATAGAGCGATAGCCTATCAAAAAAAGCAATATTTAGATATAATGGCGAAAAAATTCCACGAACCTCTTAGAACTTGTGTTGGGTGCCGCATCAAAGCAGCACAACAAGAACTCTTAAGACTGCAGTGTCTCGATGGGGAACTTACTGCGTTTAGCGGGAGTGGAAGAAGTTTTTATATATGTCAAAATTGCCTTGAAGATGGAAAAAAACTTACAAAAGCGCTGATGCGCCAGTGTAAAAGCCCTCAAAAAGAGAAATTTATGAACAAACTAAAGGAGATCATCACTGATGATAGAAAAAGTTAGAGTACACGAAATTGCAAAAGAGTTAGGAATAGCTTCAAAAGATGTTCTTGATAAAGCAAAACAGATGGGACTGGATGTAAAGTCTGCACAAAGTGTGGTTACAATGGATGACGCAGAGCAGATAGCAAATTACATCATGAATGGTGCACCGGCAGAGCCGAAGAAGCCAAAAGTAACTGTGAAGAAAAAAGAACAAGCAACAAGTGATACTCCTAAAGAAGAAACTCCTAAAGAAGAAAAAGCTCAAGAGACTACAAATGAAGTAGAAGATAGTACTCCAAAAGAGACTGCTGAAGCTACGGAAGAAGTAGTCAAAGAAGATACTAAAGAAGTAGCACAAGCAAGTAAAGAGAGTGAAACAGCACCTCAAGAAGAGAAAAAAGAAGAAGTAGCTGAGAGTAAGCCAGTGAAAAAAGCTGCAGAGCCTAAAAAATCAACGCTTAAAGTAGTGCAGCCTTCTGCAAGACCTGCAATTAAACGATCTGGCTTAAAAATTGTTAAAAAGAAAAAGCCAAAAGTAGAAGAGAACTATGATCTTCCTAAAAAACAGGCTTCTGTCTCTTCTTATGGAAAAATGAGTGCCGAAGTACTTGAAGAACTTGCAAAGAAAAAGAAAAATGCAACGAAACAAGCCCCTGTAAGTAAGAAAGATCAAGGTACGAAGTTAGACATTTTTGGCGGTTCACTTGCTGAAGTCTCTATGGATATGGATGATCAGGTTGTTTTACTTGATTTGAACTCAACAGAACGTGCACCAATAGCTCCAGAAGAGCCAAGAAAACCAAGAGCGCCAAAACCTGCGGGAAGAAATGCAAACAAAAAGCAAGCACCTCGTGGTAGAAAAGTTTCTCGTGATAAACGTAAAAAATATACAAAAGAGAAACATGAAGATGAAGTGGTGACACACGTGGAGATTCCTGAAGATATTCGTGTTTATGAGTTTGCAGAAAAACTCAAACGTCCAATGTCTGACATCATAAAAGTGCTTTTTGACCTTGGTATGATGATGACGAAAAATGACTTTCTTGGTGCTGATGAGATCGAGATATTATCAGAAGAGTTTGGTGTTGAAGTAACTATTATCGATCCAAAAGATGAATTTAACTATGTCAACGAAGAAAAAGTAGATGAAGATCCTGATGCGGTTGAACGTCCTCCTGTTATTACTATTATGGGACATGTTGACCATGGTAAAACATCACTACTTGACTCGATCAGAAAAGCAAAAGTTACTGAAGGTGAAGCTGGTGGTATCACACAGCACATCGGTGCATATACAGTTACACAAAATGGAAAAGACATCACATTTATCGATACTCCGGGACATGCTGCGTTTGGTGCTATGCGTCAACGTGGTACTGATATTACAGACATCGTAATTATTGTTGTTGCGGCAGATGATGGTGTAAAACCACAGACACTTGAAGTTATTAAAATAGCAAAAGAGTCTGGTGTACCAATAATTGTTGCACTTAACAAAATGGATAAAGAGACTGCAAATCCTGACCTTGTAAAAGGACAGATGGCAGAGCATGGCATCAGTCCTGTTGATTGGGGTGGAGATGTCGAATTCGTTCCTGTTTCTGCAAAAACAGGAATGGGCATTGATGATTTACTTGAAAATATTCTTTTAACTGCAGAAGTCCTTGAACTTAAAGCAAACCCTAACGCACCGGCGAAAGCGGCTGTTATTGAGTCTTCTTTAGAAAAAGGACGTGGTCCTGTTGCAACTGTGATTGTGCAAAACGGTACGCTTAAAGTTGGAAACAATGTTGTCTGTGGAAGTGCTTATGGACGTGTAAAAGCACTCGTTAATGACATGGGTAAACAGATAAAAGAGCTCTCTCCATCACACACTGCAGTAGTTGTAGGACTCAATGAAGTTCCGGCTGCAGGTGAAATTATGATGGCAATGAACAGTGATAAAGAGGCTAAAGAGTACGCACTCAAGCGTAAAGAGTATGAGAGAAACAAAGAACTTTCAAAATCTACGAAGTCATCACTTGAAGACATGACGGCAATGATTGCAGAAGGAAAACTCAAATCTCTTAAAGTTGTACTTAAAACAGACGTTCATGGTTCTCTTGAAGCTATTAAATCATCACTCAGTGAACTGAGAAATGATGAAGTGAAAATTAACATTATTTCTAGTGGAGTCGGTGGAATTACAGAGAGTGACGTTGAACTTGTTGCAAACTCTGAAAACTGTGTGCTTCTTGGATTCAACGTAAGACCAACAGGTTCTGTTAAAGCACTTGCTAAACAGAAAAATGTTGATATTAGAACATACTCTATTATCTATCAACTTCTTGATGATATGACGATGATGCTTACAGGTATGATGGCACCGAAATTTACAGAAGAAAACACTGGTCAAGCAGAAGTTCGTGATGTATTTAAAGCACCTAAAGGTATGGTCGCAGGTTGTGTTGTTGTTGATGGTAAACTTATCCGTGGTGGTCTTGTACGTGTTATTCGTCAAGGTGTTGTTGCGTTTGAGGGTGAACTTGTGAGTCTGAGAAGATTTAAAGATGATGTTGAAGAGGTTGGTAATGGGTATGAATGTGGTGTTATCATCTCTAACTATGACGATGTTCAAGTCGGTGATGTTATTGAAACATTCAAAAAAGTAGAACAGAAAATCTCTTTATAAATTATTTTACATAAAAGAGAGCTTTTTTAGGCTCTCTTTTACCCTCCAAAACAGACCAGCATATACGTTGGATTATTACAAGGATTACCAATATGACAGAAGCGCAGATAAAGCTCAAAAGAACAGAAGCTCTTTTAGCCGAACTTATTCCAGAAGCTCTTACCCAACTCAATGATGCAAGACTCCATGAACTTAATATTATCGAAGTAAAATGTTCTCGCGGTAGAAGTGATGCAAAGGTCTATGTTGATCCTGCAAACTTTACTGAAGAAGAGAAAAGAGTTTATATGAAACAGCTACGTAAGGCTCGTCCTTTAGTGGAAGATTTTTGTCTCAAAGATCAAGGCTGGTACAGATGTCCAAAACTTACATTTGAGTTTGATGAGCAGTTGAAAAAGTCACAAACTATAGAAGAGTTATTTAAAAAAATTGCTAAAAAAGAGGAAGCATAATGAGTTTGAATTCAGATATAAAATCAATGGTCGCTTCAGTTGATCTTGAACTTTACGATACAGTAATTGTAAACGAACATGATGAGACAATTTTTCGAGTGAGTGTAATTTCTCCTGAAGTTGAAGATGGCAGACGCAAAAGTGTTCCACTTGAGAAGTATGTAGAGTTAACGCATCTCATCTCACCTCTTTTAGATGTCACTCCTCCAGTATCTGGCGAATATAGACTCGAAGTTGGCAGTCCGGGAATAGAGAGAAAACTCACAACACTTGAACACTTTAAAAAATCAATTGGTGAAGATGTGAGTATAGTATCTGGTGAAAAAGAGAAAACAAAAGGAAAACTCCTTAAAGTTGAAGGCAATACGCTCTTCATTGAAACAGATGAAGGAACGAAAGAGCTCGACTACTCTGATGTAAAAAAAGCAAAAACATACTTTGAATGGTAATAGATCATAACTTTTATATGCAGCTCGCCTTGGATGAGGCGTGGAAGTATCAAGGGCTGACCTATCCAAACCCTGCTGTTGGCTGCAGTGTCGTTGGAGAGCATGGAGAACTTCTAGCAGTTGAGGCGCATCATAAAGCCGGTGAGCCGCATGCAGAGGTCAATGCACTCAAAGAGGCATACTTTAAACTTACAAATGACACTTATATTTTAGCCCTGCAAGACTCTGCAGATATTCACACACATCTTTTAAGTAATCACAATGGCATATTTAAAAATACTAAACTCTATACAACACTAGAGCCCTGTTCTCATCATGGAAAAACTCCCTCATGTGCAAACCTCATAGCTGAACTTGGCATCAAAGAGGTCTATGTCGGCTCAAACGATACCAACAAAAAAGCAGCCTATGGCAATATGATACTCTCTATGAATAACTGCATGGTGCATACTGAAATTCTCAAAGAAGAGTGTGACGCACTGCTGCTGCCATTTCAAAGAGCTTTAGAGGAGAGATTTGTCTTTTTCAAATGGGCACAGCGTCTGAATGGAACAACTAACGGCGGCATTATCAGCTCAAAGACATCTCGAAAAAATGTTCATGCTATGCGAGATGTGTGTGACCTGTTAGTTATTGGAGGTAATACTGTGCGAACAGACAGACCGACACTTGATGCAAGAATGGTTAATGGCAAGGCACCTGATGTACTCATCATCTCTCGCACTAAAGAGTTTGACAGAACTATCCCTTTATTTAATGTTGAAGGACGTCAGGTCTTTATGGAAAGTGATTTCAAGAGAATGTCCGAATATAAAAACATTATGATTGAAGGAACACAGACGATGTATGCTTTAACGCGTGACATTGTAGATTATTATCTCTGTTATATCGCTCCATCGCTTGGAGGAAGTGAATCTATACATTTTGGTGAAGATAAGTTTCACTTTTTAAATGTGAATAAAGAGAGCGAAGATATAATTGTATGGATGAAAAGAAGGATATAAACAGATGAGTATTTTAGAACAAGAGGGCGAACAAAAACAGGAAAAAATTGTTTCGATGTTTGATGATATCGCACCGACTTATGACACTGCAAACCGTGTGATGAGTATGGGTGTTGATATCTCATGGAGAAAAAAAGCGTGTGATTTGGCCTTTGACTATTATGGAAAAAAAGAGCTTGATAGAATCGTCGATGTAGCTTGTGGTACGGGTGATATGATGGGTTACTGGCAAAAGCAGGCACAAAAGGCAGGTGTTAATATAAAAGAGCTCATTGGGGTTGATCCATCAAATGGTATGGTCGATGTAGCACGCCAAAAATTTCCTGATTTTCATTACCATATCTCAAAAGCGACAGAGATTCCTCTTGAAGATGCAACTGCTGATATGCTGAGTATCACGTATGGTATTCGTAATGTAGTAGAACGCCAAGAGGCTTTTTATGAGTTTAATCGAGTACTGAAGCAAAATGGGCTTGTCGTTATTTTAGAGTTTATGAAAGATGAGAATAAAACACTGCTAAAAAAATTGCGTGATATCTATATGCATAAAATCCTTCCATATGTAGGTGGTGCAATCTCTAAAAATCTCGAAGCCTATACGTATCTTCCAGACTCTATAGAGAGTTTTGTCACTATTCAAGGGATGCAAAAAGAGTTAGAGACAGCAGGCTTTGAGATACTTCACACACAAAGCTTCTCGATGGATATCTCTACATTGATGATTGCTCGGAAAAAGTAACTTTATGACATTAAGTGTCTCTGCACTCAACGAACAGATAAAGTTTCTTTTAGAAGAGAACTTCTCCCGTGTTTTGGTTGAGGGGGAACTCTCCCGTATCACCTTTCATAACTCCGGACATGTTTACTTTACACTCAAAGACAGTTCTTCTGCTATCAGTGCTGTAATGTTTCGCGGGAATGCCTCAAAGCTGAAATTTCGTCTTGAAGAGGGGATGAAAGTTGTTGTAAATGGGAGTATCACGCTCTATAAGCCTCGTGGTTCGTATCAGATAAACTGTTTTTCTATTGAGCCATCAGGGCAGGGTGCTTTAGCACTCGCATATGAGCAGCTCAAACAAAAGCTCTCTGCTCAGGGCTATTTTGATGCACAAAGAAAAAAGCCGCTTCCTGCGTTTCCTTCCAAAATAGCACTTATTACTTCTGAAACGGGAGCAGCTCTGCAAGATATGCTTCGTGTTGCAAACGCAAGATACAGGGCTTTGGAGATTGACATTTATGATGTCTTAGTCCAAGGAGAGAGTGCAGCGCCCAGCATAGCAAACGCTATAAAAATTGCAGATAGACAAGGATATGATATCATTGTCGTTGGTCGTGGTGGTGGAAGCATAGAAGATTTGTGGGCATTCAATGAAGAGATAGTCGCAGATGCCATTTTTTATGCACAGACACCTATAGTCTCAGCAGTTGGGCATGAGATAGACTGGGTCATCAGTGATTTTGTAGCAGATCTGAGAGCACCGACACCAAGTGCGGCGATGGAGATGATACTACCCGATACAAATGAGCTCTATCTTACACTTGATTCACTCTCCTCTCAACTCACACAGTCTATAAATCAAAAATTTTCTACGCAAACGCAGGAGTTGATGCATCTAAAAAATCTTTATGCACAACACTCTGTTGAAAAACGATTGCAACAAAAGAGAGAGGAGATAGTAAAACTCAAAGATGACTTTGCCCAGACGATTGCGTTTAAATTGCAAAACTTTGAAAAAGATCTGCTGCATATTCAGCAGCGTTATCCTCAAGCGATAGAGAGTGTTTTAAACATTGCCCAACATCAACTTTTAAATCTGCAAAAGATGCTAGAATCCAATAACCCGAAATATAAAAATAAAAAAGGCTTTGCACAAATAGTAAAAAATGCTGAGGTTGTTGACCTTGCAGCTTTGGATGTCGATGATGTCTTTGAAGCACAAACAGATGCATTTGTTGTTACTGCAAAAGTCCTAAAAAAGGAAAAAATCTGATGAGTGATCCAAAATTTTTTGATGATGTTACAGCTATTGAAGTTGTTGATCCTATCGCTGCGGTGTTAGGTGCTTTTGAAAATGGTGAGTATGAGATAAACTATGTCGATGTTGTAAAATCAGCGGGGCATAGTTGCCCAACTGTTGCAGGTGCTTACCTTATAACAAGTGAAGCTATGAAAGTGCTTTATCCAAATGAGAGAGTGATTCGCGGTGATGTCGATGTTGCGTTTAAAGAGGAATTAGAAGATGGTGTTGCCGGCGTCATCGGTAATGTTGTCTCACACATTACAGGAGCAACGGACAAAAGTGGTTTTAAAGGTCTCGGTGGAAAATTTGCCCGTCACTCCTTGATGCACTTTGATGCAGACATCAACTCCTCTGCACGTTTTACTCGTGTAAGCAGTGGAAAAAGTGTGGATGTGAACTACAATCCAAACAGTGTACCTGCAGATCCTCAAATGATGCCGTTGATGCAAAAAATCCTCTCATCTCAGGCATCAGTTGATGAGAAAAAACTCTTTGGCGAGTTGTGGCAAGAGAGAGTCAAGAGAATATTTGAAAATGTAGATAAAGTGATTACTGTTACCGAGATTTAGCAGCCCTGCTGCGTTTAGCCTGAGCTTTCATCTATTGCAGGCTAAGTGCAGGAAAGTATGTGTTTAAAACGACTGCTGTTGAAGCAGCAAGTTTTTTCATGAGTTTATCAAACTTGTCCTCTTTATTCCAGATTGGATGTTCTACATGAGCAAGATTAGCAAGCGCGATTTTTGCATCATACTCTACTCCTAAAGCATCAACTAGACCGACTTTTTTTGCCTGTGCTGCCGTAAAAATATGTGCATTTGCAAAGCTATCTCTCTTTTTGATGTCTAGTTTTCTCGCATTGGCAACATCTTGTGTAAACATATCGTATGTTCCTTGTATGACCTTGTTGAGTTCTGCTACTTCATACTTTTTCCATGGTCTATCAGGTGTACCTATTTGCTTGTAGAGACCAGCTTTTACGACTTGAGATTTTATGCCTATTTTTTTCATGAGACTACTAAGATCTGCTCCTTGCATAATGACACCGATGCTTCCAACCATACTTCCTGGATTTGCGATGATTTTATCTGCCCAGATACTTGCATAGTAGCTTCCACTTGCCATTGTTCCCTTGGCATAGGCTATGACAGGCTTTTTCTCTTTTAATCGTTTAATGGCTTGTGCTATTTCCACTGATGGTGCAACGGCACCACCGGGAGAGTCCACACAAAAAAGGACACCTTTTATGGCATCATTATCGGCTGCTTTGTCTATCTTTTCCACAACTTCTGTTGCATCCATAATCGGACCACTGAGTGTAATTTTGTCCAGATTGTATGGTGTGAACTCTTTTTCACTCGCAGGTGCAAAAATAAGTATTAGGATGAGTATAAAAAGCATCGCCTTGAAGTGGTTTTGAATGTAATTTATTGTCCCTGTAA
>Ga0256831_1001450_pt1 | contig 12513 bp, 13 predicted proteins | sample 132544metaG_FD_189087 | JGI IMG/M metagenome (GOLD analysis project Ga0256831, IMG submission 189087) | Hydrothermal vent microbial communities from Lau Basin, Pacific Ocean - 132-544 | ecosystem: Environmental > Aquatic > Marine > Hydrothermal vents | place: Pacific Ocean: Lau Basin | collected... | reverse complement strand
CATTCGTACATATATAATATGGTGTGTTGGTTGTCTCAAAGTTGTTAAAAGAGGGATATCATAGAAAACTAATAATTATAAATGAAATGAAGTTAAAATCATTAATAATTTCAATAATATCACTTTTTGTGATTTGGGTTTTACTCAACATGAAACTCTCGGCAGAGGTGCTTATTTCGGGGGCAGTTGTTTCTGTTCTTATTGGTTTAATTTTTTGTTACAGTTGTAGTATTTTCGACGATTTGAAACTTAACCCGAAAGCAATTGGGTACTGGTTTCTTTACATTTTTGTTTTCCTGGGCGAGTTAATAAAATCGAATTTCGATGTGGCACGCCGGGTTGTTTCGCCAAAACTCCCCATAAATCCGGGTTTTGTTGAAGTGAAAACAAAATTGAAATCGAAACTGGGGCGAATGATTCTTACCAACTCAATAACATTAACCCCGGGAACTTTTACCGTTGAGTTAAAAGACGACACCATTTTTATTCATTGGATTGACGTAAAAGGTGAAGGTGTTGAAGAGCACACAAATGCTTTAGTAAATAAATTCGAAAAATATTTGGAGGTAATTTATGGTTAATATTATTTTACAAATAGCCGGCGGAATAATGCTTCTCGCAGTTATTTTGTCGTTGTACCGGTTTTTTAAAGCCGGCTCGCTGGTCGACAGGGTTATTGCATTCGATGTAATGACTATTATTTCAATTTCGTTAATTGCACTAATTACACACTTTTCTGGCAGAACAATTTACATTGATGTTGCCATAATTTACGGATTACTTAGTTTTCTGGGTGTAATAATTATTGCTCGTTACCTCGAAAAAAGTTTATAACTATGGAAGTTTTAAAAATAATTGGTGCATTAATTACGCTGCTCGGGTCGGTGTTTTTGCTACTTGGTAGTATTGGCCTGATTCGAATGCCCGATGTGTTTACACGCATCCAAACCGGAACAAAAGCCTCAACGTTGGGAGCTCTTTTGTCGCTGCTCGGAATAGGAATTATCTACCTCGATATTGCAGGCAAGGTATTTCTGCTTATCGTTTTCATTTTAATTACCAACCCCGTGTCGTCGCATATGCTGGCACGCGCAGCACACTACATTGGCGTTAAAAAAGCCGATGTTACTGTTGTTGACGAACTGGAAGATTTCGAAAACGAAAAACAAAAAAACGAAACTCAAATATCAGAATAATATGAACCTGATAATAATTATAGTATTAAGTGTGGTAATGGTTGTTATGGCAATAACAGCAATTATTCATAAAAAACTGGCTGTTGCGGTTATTGCAACCGGAGTGGTTAGTTTAATGGCATCGGTAATGTATTTACTTATGGCAGCGCCCGACGTGGCAATGACCGAAGCAGCAATTGGCAGCGGCCTCTCTACCATCATCTTTTTTTATGTGTTGAATAAAATAAGGAAAGCAAAATGATTAAGAACTTTTTTATAATCGCAATTTTAGCCGGACTGGCAGCAATTTTTGTTACCCTGTTCTGGGATTTTGGAGATAGCGAAACGCTAACTCCGCTGGCAACACATTATGCAACAAATGGTGCAACCGAAGTGGGAGCGCCCAACCTGGTTACTTCTATTGTAGTTACCTACAGGGGATTCGATACTTTGGGTGAGGTAACCATTCTGTTTTTGGTAGCTTCTATTGTAAGCTTTTTTCTGAAAAGAGAAAAAGTACAAAAGGAGATTGCTCCTAAACGCGAAACAAGCGAAATAATTCTTACCGCGGCAAAACTGCTGGTGCCCATTGTAATGTTACTCGGAGTTTACGTTTTTATTAACGGGCATTTAACACCGGGTGGTGGTTTTCAAGGCGGGGCAATTATTGCAACCGCATTTGTTCTGCTGTTGATGGCCAACCCCGATTTCGAAATTAACCATAAAATTATTGCAACTGTCGAATCGGTTTCAGGAATTGCTTTTGTTTTAATTGGCGTATTGGGAATTTTACTGGCAGGTGGTTTCCTCGACAATAAAGTGTTGCCTTTGGGAACTTTCGGAAAAATATTCAGTGCAGGTGCAATTCCGCTAATTTATTCGTTTGTGGGCTTAAAAGTAGGTTCCGAACTTTCAAACATCCTCTCGAATTTACAGGGTGTTCAAAAAGAGGAGATGTAATTTTAAAATTATAATCAATGGAAATTATCGCATTAATAACCGGGTTCGCATTAATCCTGATTGGTTTGTACGGAATCCTTTCAAAAAAGAATATCATAAAAATAATCGTTGGCTTTTCGTTGTTCGATACCGGGTTGCACGTTTTAATTGTAACCGTAGGATACATTAAAGGAGGTACTGCACCAATACTCGACAGTGTTGTTGGTACAACCAACGTGGCAAGCAAAATTGTCGACCCTGTTCCACAAGCTTTGGTTTTAACCGCCATTGTTATCGGACTGGGTGTTACGGCACTAATGCTGGCCTACGCACTAAAAATGTATCAGGCGAAAAAGTCGCTCGACATTAGTGATTTTAAAGATATGAAGTGGTAAATATTTAAGCATAGTAACAATGAATTTAATTTCTCCGATATATATAGTAGCTGTTTCGCTTGGAATAGCATTCTTTATGGGGTTGCTCGGAAACAAAGCTCAACGCTCATCGTTTCTGATTTTGATAGCAGCTTTACTTTTTAATACGGTTGTTTCGGTGCAGTGGGTTTACGCACTTGCTACCGGTTTAACCGACCCAACACAAATATTTACTGCGGGCTTTAAACCTCCGTTTTCCATTAACTTATTAATGGGATTAAACGAGTCGGTTATTACTGCACTCATTAATATTGTTGGCGTACTGGGCGCATTTTATATGATGAAGGCGCTTAAAAAGAACGGTACCGGAAGCCAGGTGGTTTTCCTTGTTCTTTTTATGAGTTTGAATGTGGTGGTTCTGTCGCGCGACCTTTTCAATATCTTCGTTTTCCTCGAAGTTGGAAGTATCGCTCTTGCAGGTTTAATCATTCTTCAGAAAGGAACAAAAGCCGTTTCGGCAGGTTTTAAATATATGCTTGCCACCGGAATTATCTCCGGAATTCTGTTAATCGGAATCATATTTATCTACCGGTTTACCGGTTCGCTGAATATCGATTCGATTATTACCAACAACCCGATGCTAAAACAGGGAGCTTTTGTTTCGGCATTTTTAATAATAATTGCCATTGTTCTCGAACTGAAATCGTTTCCTGCCAACGGCTGGGGACTCGATGTTTACGAAGCTTCGCACCCCGGAATCGGTGCCATTCTTTCGGCGGCATCGGCAACTGCAACCTATTTTGTTCTCTATAAAATAGTTGAAATTGCAGGCTCGCAACTGAACTACTACATTTCATTAATTGGTGTGGTTTCGTTTGTGGGAAGTAACTTGTTGGCGTTAAAACAAGAAAACTCGAAACGATTACTGGGTTACTCATCGATAGGGCAAATTGGCCTGTTAATGATTATTCTTGGATTTAAAGATATTCTTGGCGAAAATACAACTTACGTCGCTTTCGGAATCTTGGTTTCGCACTACCTTGCAAAAGCCGGACTTTTCTGGTTGTCGGGAATTGTAAAACAAAAAAATATTAAAGACTGGGCGGTAACTCGCAAAAAACCTTACTTCCTGTTTCTAATGGGAACATTTATTTTTGCACTCATCGGTTTCCCTCCGTTTCCATCGTTTTTTGCAAAATGGACACTGGTAATGGATTTAGTAAACTCGGGAAATATTTCGTGGGTTGTTGCCATCCTTTTCGGCTCGATGATGGAAGCCGTCTATATGATTCGCTGGTTTGGCTATGCCATTAAAGGCGAAAACGAAAATATTGAAAGCTTTAAAATTGATAGTTATAAAATTATTCCGGTTGGAATTGTTGCCATTGCACTTTATGTAGCAGGTTATTTTGTTGCTCCACACAGCGAAGTGGGTACAGCAATAAACTTTATTCCGCTCTACTTTGTAGCTGCAATTTTTATCCTCGATTTCTTACCGGTATTCATAAAAAATACAATTGCCATAATTGGAATGGCGCTGTACTTCTATTTTGTTTATCCCAACCTCGACACGTTACGGTTGATTTTCGAAGCCATTTTTATGGTTGGCGGTATTTTAACTTTAATTGCCGGTTACGCATACAAAGGCAAGCGTGCAGGTTTCTATCCGGTGGCTCTTCTAATGTATGCCGGATTAACTGCAATAATTGAAGCACAAACAACCTTGCAGTTTTTCTTTGGTTGGGAGGTAATGACAGCAGGTTCGTATTTCCTTATTATCAGAGGAAAACGCTCGATGCCACACGGATTGAGTTATATGCTCTTCTCGATTGGCGGTGCTTATGCACTTTTAACCGGATTGGGAATGGCTCATGCCGGACAAGAGTCGTTCAGTATGGAAATTCTGAACGGAATCTCTTATCTGCCTTATTGGGCTTACGGTTTATTAATCGTTGGTTTCTTATCGAAAACTGCTGCACTGGGATTACATATTTGGTTGCCCGGAGCACACGGAGAAGCCGAAAGCGATGTTTCGCCAATGGTTTCGGCAATATTACTGAAGGCGGGAGTTTTTGGAATTGTGCTCACCTTAATTGGAATGGGTGCCGCAAATACCCAATATTCTGAATTGGCTTACGCATTGGGTTGGCTCGGAGCAATTACTGCACTCGCCGGAAACTTAATGGCCGTGTTCCAGGAAGATGCAAAACGTCTGTTGGCCTACTCTTCAATTGGCCAGTTAGGATACATTGTACTTGGAATGGCAATGATGACACACCTCGGTTGGTTAGGCGGTTTCTCGTATGTAATTAATCACTTCCTGTATAAAGCAGTTCTTTTCTTAACAATTGGTGCCGTTGTTTTACGCGTTGGAACACATAATATGTACCAAATGGGTGGACTAATTAAACGGATGCCACTCGCTTTTATCGCTGTAATGATTGGTATAATTGCTCTTTCGGGCGTTCCTCCACTTTCGGGATTTGCCGGAAAATGGTTGTTCTACAACGCAATCCTCGATAAAGGTTGGTATTTCCAGGGAGCCATTATGTTCTTCTCGGGAGGTATTGCATTTATGTATTTATGGCGATTAATTCACACTGTATTTTTAGGACAGTTAAAAGATAACCACCGGAATGTAAAAGAGATTTCAATCTGGTTCTTAATACCAATTTATACACTGCTTGCCGGTATTATGGTTTACTCGATGAAACCACAGTGGGTTTTACAACCGCTTGGAAATATGATTGCAAAGTGGTTCCCCGAAGGACAATTGCAGTGGGTTGGCGAAACAGCCATTTCGCAATACGGCCACTGGGCAGGTTCGTTGGTAGCCATCACAATTATCGGTTCATTCTTAATCGTATTAATTATTTTAATGCTTTCAACACGTAAAGCACACAAAGTAAAACAGTTCGATATTACTTACTCGGGCGAGCGTCCCGAACGCCCCGAAACAACTCACATTGCCTACAATGTTTTCGAAGGATTGTACAAAGCAATGTGGCCGGCTACAATTCCACTGGTAGAAGCGTGGTGGAATAAAGTTACAGAAATATTACACAACATTGCCGACGTTACTCGCCGTATTTACAGCGGAAACGGACAGGTTTACGTTGCACATATAGTATTGTTTATTATAGTTAGTTACTTAGTAATAATTGGAGGATAGATTAATGACTATTTACGCAAAATTAGGATATACACTACTCGGTTTACTTATTGTATTAAACTGGGGGTTCTTAATGGGGGCTACTTTCCGCAAAATTGGTGCCCGTGTGGCCGGAAGATACGGAATTCCGTTTTACCAGCCGTGGCTGAACTTATTGAAAAATATAAGTACAAGAACAACAATTACACACGGAGTAATGTATTACATTGGCCCTGTTTTCCGATTAACAGGTGGTATTGGATTGTTTCTGTTTATGCCCATGGTTTTTACCGGAACAGTTGACGGCCCGTGGACAAACTTCTCTTTTGAAGGAGATTTAATATTGATTCTCTATTTCCAGGTTTTCGGAATGTTGGGAATGGCACTCGGAGCCGGACAGGGTGGACACCCGTACTCGGCAATGGGTATTGCCCGGGGACTGGCGCAGCACGCTGCCGTTGAATTGCCTTTAACATTGGCATTCATCTCCATTGCAATTCAATTCGATACTTTTTCGGTATATAAAATTGTAGCAGCACAGCAAGGCGGTATCGAAAACTGGGTACTGTTTACTAACCCGTTTGCAGCCGCAACTATTATTCTTGCAATGCTCGGAGCAATGGGACACTCGCCATTTAATCTGGTAAAAGCACCAAACGAAATTCTGATTGGCCCGGCTACCGAGTTCGAAGGAACTTATTTAGGGTTTATGCAGTCGGCAGGAAGTATTTTACATGTAATGGAAGCGGTTCTGTTTATGAACCTCGTTTTTGGTGGTGCATCAAATTGGATTGAACTTATTGTAAAAACCTTTTTAATCTATTTCTGGTCGGTTTTCGTAGGAATGGTTTTCCCACGTTTCAAAATAGAACAATCGGTAACATGGTTCTTTAAAGTACCGTTGCTGCTGGGATTTTTAGCAATAATTATTTATAGTTTCTAAAAAGATTTAACAATGTCTGAAAAAGATATGAATGATAAGGTGAATGAAATGCTTCAACGTTCGGAAGCGAATGTAAAGAAGGCGGAAAAGAGTTTTATTCACCCCGAAGATGAGGAGAGAGAAGTAGTTGCTCCCGACGGTTCGATTATAAAAGTAAATCCGATTTACGACTATTTTAGCGGAGAGAAACCAAAAGAGGAGAAACCGTGTAGCGGAATTATTGAGAAATTTCTAAACTGGGCACGTGCCGAAAGTATTTGGGTGCTTGGGTTTGGAACAGGATGCGGGAGTATTGAAATTCCACCGCTCGTTACTCCACGTTTCGATATGTTTCGGTTTGGCGTTCAAATGCGACCCACACCGCGCCAGTCGAATGCCTTTATTATTTCGGGTTACCTCTCGGTTAAAACGCTGAAAAGAGTTATCAGAACCTACGAGCAAATGCCTTCGCCAAAATATATTCTGGCACTGGGGTCGTGTACCATAAACGGGGGAATGTACTACGACAGTTACAGTACAATTAATCGTTTAGATAAATACATTCCGGTTGATGTTTACATTGCCGGTTGTATGCCTCGCCCCGAAGCACTGTTAGCAGGTTTTACCAAACTGAAAGAGCTGATTAAAGAGGGAAAAGGCGAAAAAGCAAACGAGTACGCTCGAAATTTTGATGAGTACAAAGCAAATCAAAAGAAAATTATTAAAGATTGGAATATGCCGGATTACAACTGGTAGAAAAGCACTTGACAATGAAAGATTTAATAGAAAAATTAACGGAAGATTTTAAAATCTCTGATGTTGTTTATCAACGGCCCGATTTAGCTTTCGTTACCGTTCCGAAAGGAGTGGCTATAAGTTTGGTTACCGAACTGAGAGACTTCGAAGGTTTTTCTCATTTTGTAATGATGAGCTGTGTTGACTGGATTGAAGAAGGGAAATTCCAATTGTTGTACCTGTTACACAATCCGAAAACAAAAACCGACGTTGGCGTTAAAACATTTATCGACCGCGAAAATGCAGAAATGGCATCGGCGCATCATTTGTGGAAACAGGTGTGGACCTACCAGCGCGAATTAAAAGAAGCTTTTGGAATCGATTTTCCCGGAAGCCCGCGCGTTGATGAAAACTTTGTGGTTGAAGGCTGGACAGAAATGCCGCACATGCGCAGAGATTTCAATACAAAAGAGTATTCTCAGAACACCTACTTCCCTCGCCCGGGCAGAGAAACAAACGACCCGGCAGAATATATGAGAAAGAAATTGTATCCTAACGAACCGATAACTGCAAAAAAACAAGACAATGATAAATAAGTTTTTAGGATTCGAACCAGATAAGGACAAGCTACCTTCGTTAACTGCGAAAATTGGCGACGATATCGATTTATCATCGCACAAATACCAGAAAATATGGCTTGGCCCGAACCACCCCGGTGTTACCGGTAACATGGCCGTAGAACTTTGGGTGCAGGGAAATACTGTGGTGAAAGCAAAAACTCACGTTGGTTACCTTCATCGTGGTTTCGAGAAACTCATCGAGCGTCGTCTGTTTGTTCAGGGCTTTCCAACAAGTATAAGAATGTGTGTTGCCGAACCCGATACAAATGAATACCTGATTGCAACCTGTACCGAACAACTTTCGGGATACGATAAAGCAGTGCCTGAAATGGCAAAATGGTTACGGATGCTTTCGCTTGAAATGGCTCGTTTACAAGGGCTTTTAAGAGGAGTTCCAGGACAAGGCGGGACATTTGCTCTCGGACTTGGTGTGCAGTGGGGAGTTTATTTACGCGACCTTATTCTCGACCGTTTCGAGGAACTTACCGGAGCACGGGTTTACCACATGTATATAATTCCCGGTGGAGTACGAGGGTTACTTCCCGACGGATTTAAAGAGCGGATGGAAGATAACCTTCGCGATATCGACGATTTTATTATCCGCATCCGGAAACTGATGTTTCATAACTCAGTGTTCAAAAAGAGAGCAAAAGGACTTGCCCGGATTACTCCCGATATGGTTGATAAATACGGAATTGTTGGAACAAATGCACGGGGTTGCGGGGTAAAACGAGATGTTCGGAAAGACCATCCGTACCTGCATTACGACCAATTGGATTTCGACCCGCCAACCGATACCGATGGAGATATTTATGCAAGAACCTGGGTGCGTTGGCAAGAGTTAATTCAGACTGTTGATTTGATTCGCCAGATTATGGCAAAAATGCCGGAGAAAGGCGATATTAAAGCAGAAATGCCAAACGTATTGCACTGGAAAATACCAAAGGGTGAAACCTATGTGCGCCTCGAGAGTGGTAGGGGAGAGTATGGAATGTACTATGTAACCGACGGTTCGGCAAAACCGAGACGGGTAAATCTTCGCGGACCAAGTTATACGCACGCCATCGCACTGCTCGAAGACATGCTTGTAGGTGCCGATGTTGCCGATGTTCATGCAATTATGGTGTCGTTGCAAACGTGTCCGCCCGAAATTGAACGATAGGGGAGTAAAAAGAAGAAAAGATATTGAATAAAAAACTCCGGAAATTTACGTTCCGTATTTCAGGAACAGGAAAGAGCCGGAAAATTATACAAATATGAGTTTAAAAGATATATTGACGCCTTTTACAGCATGGTCGAAAGTTGTAAAAGAACCTGTAACCATTAAAGATCCTTTGAACAGGGAGGCAGCTCCACGTTACAGAGGTTTTCACGATAACGATATCGACACTTGTATTGGGTGTGGTACTTGCGAAGCAATTTGTGAAAACGAAGCAATTGATTTGGTTCCTGTTGATGGAATTGAGACAAAAGACGGGGATAGTGGATTGCGCCCTAAAATTGATTATGGAAGATGTTGTTGGTGTGCATTGTGTGTCGATATTTGTACCACAAATTCGTTACGATTAACTAATGCTTACAAGTGGGTAGATACCGACCCCGATAATTTCCGCTTTGTTCCGGGTGTTGACGAAAAAGATTGGTACAAGAGAGAAGAGGGTTGGAGGAAACCGGAACCCAATTACGAATTCTACGGATTGAAACGCGTTGAGATGGGTGAACTTCACCCCGAAGAACGTGAAGATTCGTTTGTGGAGATGATTAAAGGATACTCGAAAGAGCAAGCCGAAGCTGAAGCCGACCGTTGTGTCGAGTGTGGTATTTGTACTGCTACTTGTCCGGCTCACATGGGAATTCCGGAATATATTAAAGCAATTCGTAACGACGATTTGGAAGAGGGACTTCGTATATTATACGATACAAACCCACTGCCCGAAATTTGCGGACGTATTTGTACCCACAAATGCGAAACAGTTTGTACTATCGGTCATAAGGGAGATCCGCTCTCTATCCGCTGGTTAAAACGTTACATTGCCGATCAAAATCCTTCAGAAAAATATAAAAAGATTCTCGAAACTGATATTCTTAAGAAAAACGGGAAAAAGGTTGCAATTATTGGTTCTGGCCCTGCCGGATTATCTGCAGCTCACTACCTTGTTCTGTTAGGTTACGAAGTTGAAATATTCGAGAAATTAGAGAAAGCCGGTGGTATGATGCGATACGGTATTCCTGAATACCGGTTACCTTACGACCAGATTGATAAAGATGTAAATTACATTTTATCTTTGGGAGTGAAAATTCATTACAATGTTACCGTTGGGAAAGATATAACTCTTAAGAAACTGGGTGAAGATTTCGACGCTGTATTTGCAGGAACAGGATTGCATCTTGGAAGAAGTACACGTATTGAGGGAACCGACCACGAAAATGTATATCAATCGATTGAATTGCTTCGAAAAATTACTCAGGGCGAAGAGATTTATGTTCCTGAAAAGATTGTGGTAATAGGTGGTGGTAACGTTGCCATGGACATTACTCGCTCGTTGGCACGCTTGCAAAACCAAAAATATGGTAAAGTTCAGGTTATTGCAACCAGTCTCGAAACTGAGGAAAAAATGCCTGCCGACCGCGAAGAAGTAATTGAAGCACGCGAAGAAAAAGCAATTGTAAATCCGGGTTGGTCGCCACAACGTATTGAAATTGTGGACGGTAAGATAAAAGGACTTCATGTTGTTCAATGTTTGTCATTGTTCGACGAAACTGGTAACTTTAATCCCCAATGTAATATGGAGAACAAAAACTTCTTTGAAGCCGATATGATTGTAGAATCAATTGGACAGGGAATGGATGTTAGCTATATTTCGGAGGATATAAAAGAGCATCTTGAGTTGGGACCACGCGGACGTTTCAGAGTAAACGACTATTTCCAAACAAGTTTGCCTTGGTTGTTTATGGGTGGCGATACCATTCAGGGCCCCGATGTAATTCACGGAATTGCAAACGGCCATAAAGCAGCTCTGGGTATTGATAAGTTTTTAATAGGAGAATAATAAAATACAAAGTTATATGGATATTTCAACCAGCTACATGGGATTACATCTGAAAAGCCCGATTATTGTGGGTAGTTCAGCTCTGTCGGAGAATGTCGAGAATTCAATTGCTTACGAAAAAGCAGGAGCAGGAGCCATTGTTCTGAAATCGCTGTTCGAAGAACAAATTTTACACGATGTAGATGAACAACGGTTGAATAATATGTACGGGTCGTTTAACGATCAGGAGTATTACGCCATGTACTACAGTAAGAAACATAATCTTACACAGTACATTAACTTAATTAAAAAACATAAAGCAGCACTCAAAATCCCGGTTATTGCAAGTATAAATTGTGTATCGGCTGAAGAGTGGACCACCTATGCAAAAATGATTGAGGATGCCGGTGCCGATGCACTCGAAGTAAACCTTTTTTTATTACCTGCCGATATTGACGTTGCGGGTGAAGAGAAAGAAAAAAACTATTTCGAGATTATTGATAAAATCAGCAATGCCGTTTCAATCCCTTTCTCGTTGAAAATAAGTTACTACTTCTCGGGGTTGGCTAATTTTGTTTATCGCTTGTCGAAAACCAAAGCTTCGTCGGTGGTAATGTTTAATAAATTCTACAGCCCCGATGTTGATATTGAAACCGAAAAAGTGGTGTCGGGGAATGTGTTAAGTTGTAAGGATTTGAATACGATGACTTTACGTTGGATTGGGATTCTTTACGACAAAGTGGATATGGAATTTACTGCATCGAGAGGTGTTTTTACCGGCGAGCAGGTAATTAAAAATTTACTTGTTGGCGCACAGGTTGTTCAAATTGTATCGGCAATTTATAAAGATGGACCCGAAATAATTGAAAAGATGACCGGCACGCTAAAAGACTGGATGATGCGCCACAACTATAAAAAGATTGAAGACTTCAGGGGAAATTCAAGCCAGAAAAATATTAAAAAACCTGTTCTTTACGAACGTACTCAGTTTATGAGATATTTCTCTGATGCCAGCTATAAGTAAAAACTAAACTTCAAAATAATAATTAAGCCCGGTTACTTTTTGTGCCGGGTTTTTTGTTTTTTCTTGGCGAAACAATGGATAAGTTTAAAAATTAAACCCGGAACAGACTGTAAATCCATCAAATATTTGTTTCAGGGGCGCAACCCATAACCGTCCCGATGTACACCGGAATTATCCTTTGCCCTGCCATTTATGGGACGGATTTTATTCCAATACACATTTATTGGTTTTTATACCAAGTTAACCTCGTATTGCCGCATTGAATTTATTCTTTTGCACAATCTCATCGTTAAAATATTCCACCATAGCTACGGCTATGCCGAAATATTTTAACTCAACCTTGCACAAAATAATTTAATTCAATTATACGGCAATTCAAAGTTAAATTGGTATTACTCTTCTCCATCAAATCGTTTAAGTGTGTGGCAAACTCATTCAGTTTCTCTAAATTTTATCAATAATTTTAAACCCAACGCAACTTTTTTACTATCTTTGAAATCTAACAATGTATAAACCCATTAAATAACTCTTTATGAATAAATCC
>Ga0256831_1001449_pt1 | contig 12514 bp, 6 predicted proteins | sample 132544metaG_FD_189087 | JGI IMG/M metagenome (GOLD analysis project Ga0256831, IMG submission 189087) | Hydrothermal vent microbial communities from Lau Basin, Pacific Ocean - 132-544 | ecosystem: Environmental > Aquatic > Marine > Hydrothermal vents | place: Pacific Ocean: Lau Basin | collected... | reverse complement strand
ATTTATAATTTGTCAAATTTTTTATAATGAAAATGAAACTCTTTGTGAGTTTTCAGCTGCCATTATTCTGTTTTTTTTATAAACCATTGTTCCATTAACAAAGGTTGAAACTATTTTATGCGAGAACTCGGTTCCTTCGAAAGGCGACCAACCACATTTATAAAGAATATTTTTGGGCGAAACCACCCAGCTATTATTTGGGTCGATTAAAACCAGGTCGGCAAAATAACCTTCGCGAATGTAACCCCGCTTTTCAACCCTGAACAAGTCGGCCGGAGCATGACACATTTTCTGAATCACTTTCTCAGGAGTAATAAATCCGCGCTTGCTCATTTCTAACATGGCAACAAGCGAGTGCTGAACAAGCGGGCCACCCGAAGGAGCTTTAAAATAAGTATTGTTTTTTTCGTCGCGTGTGTGCGGAGCGTGGTCGGTAGCTATTACATCAATTTTATCGGAAAGCAGTGCTTCCCAAAGAGCAATTTTATCTTTTTCTGTTTTAATCGACGGATTCCATTTTATACGTGTGCCGTGTTTCTTATAATCACTCTCGTCGAACCAAAGATGATGCACACAAACTTCGGCTGTAATATTTTTTTCGTTGGGCTTTCCGGGCGAAAAAAGGGACATCTCTTTTTCGGTTGAAAGGTGTAAAATGTGCAGTCGCGTATCGAATTTCGAAGCCAGCGAAACTGCTTTCGACGATGAAATGTAGCACGCTTCGGCACTGCGAATGTAAGCATGTTGCGAAATAGGAACATTTTCGCCATATTTTTTACGGGCAATTTCGGTATCTCTTTTAATTGTCTCTTCATCTTCGCAATGCGTGGCAACCAGCGTTGGTGCATTTCTGAAAATCTCTGACAAAACGGTTTCGTCGTCAACCAGCATATTCCCGGTCGATGAGCCCATAAACACCTTAATACCACAAACTTCCGAAGGATTGGTTTTTAACACCTCATCTAAATTGGTGTTTGTAGCACCCATATAAAACGAATAATTTGCCGCCGAAACTTCTGCTGCCCTGTTGTATTTTTGTTGAAGTAACTCCTGAGTAACAGCCTGTGGATTTGTATTTGGCATCTCCATAAAAGTGGTTACGCCACCGGCTACCGCTGCCCTGCTTTCGGTAGCAATTTCGCCTTTATATGTAAGTCCGGGTTCTCTGAAATGAACCTGATCGTCGATAACGCCCGGAATTAAATACAATCCTGTTGCATCAATAATTTCAATGTTATTGTAATCGAAATCGGCAGGCATAACATGTGGAAATACTTTCTCAATTTTTTCGCTATCAATCAATACACTTCCGGAAAATTTTAACCCTTCGTTTATAATTGTAGCATTTTTTATCAGCGTTTTCATAATTTCCATTTTATACAAAGTTAACCAGTTTGAGAATATAAAGGTTCATTTTTAAAAACGAAACAAAAAAAAGACTGCAATTTGCAGCCTGTTAAATAGTTTATTCAGAAAAAGCCAAAATTATTCCGGCATTTCATATTTCCGCGACCAGCTGCGTATTTTCATTTTTAAAACGCCCCACAGCGCTTCATTAAAAATTCCGCCACTCATTTTCGACGTTCCCTCTTGCCGGTCGACAAATACAATGGGCACTTCAACAATATTAAAACCAAATTTATAAGCGGTAAACTTCATCTCCACCTGAAATCCGTATCCCACCAGTTTAATTTCACTGAAGTCGATGGTTTCCAGTACTTTTCGTCTATAACATTTAAACCCGGCAGTTGTATCCATCACTTTCATTCCGGTAATTGTGCGAACATACACCGATGCAAAATACGACATCAACACTCTTCCCAGTGGCCAGTTTACCACATTAATTCCCGAAATATATCGCGACCCAATGGCAACATCGGCTCCTTCGAGTGCTGCTTTATAAAGCTTTTCGAGGTCGTCGGGGTTGTGCGAGAAATCGCAATCCATTTCAAAAATGTATTCATAATCACGTTTCAATGCCCACTCAAATCCTGCAATGTAAGCTGTTCCGAGCCCCAGTTTACCTTTTCTCTCGTGAATATGAAGTCTTTCCGGAAATTCTTTCTGTAACGATTTTACAATTTTTGCTGTTCCATCAGGCGAATTATCCTCAATAATTAAAAGCTCAAAAGGTGTTTCCAACGAAAACACTTTACGAATCATCTTCTCTACATTCTCCTTTTCGTTGTATGTTGGTATGATTACAAGATTTTTGCTCATCGAAATAAATATCTGTTAGTTAAAGCAACAAAGATATATTTATTTTTAAATGAGTACACATTATTTTCTTTTGGGTATAAAAATCTGCTTTCAATTTCTATTTTTGTGATTCATTTAAAAACAGAATGGAATGAGCAACGATTTTTCACCTACGAAATATAAATTACAATCGGTAAAAACCGGGAAAGAGTTTGAAGACAAAGGTTGGATGCTGGATGCACCCGGTGAAACTGCACCAACGTTAATACGTGCCATTTACCAAAAACGTCAGATTGAGGTAAAAGACGACTCGTGGGGATTGTACAAATTTGCCGACTGGTTGCCCATTAGACGAACATTAAAAGGTTCGTCGGCACCAATTACCTATAAAAGTACAGGATTGGCCGCCGAACTTGGATTAAAAAATCTTTGGATAACTTTTAGCGGTTACTGGCCCGAAAAAGGAATTGCCATGAAAACCTGCTCGTTTAAAGAGACCGAATCGTACTCGGTATGCGGACGAATGACTCCCGAAATGAACAAAATTTTAGTTGTTGCCTCGGCCGGAAATACGTCGCGTGCTTTTGCTCAGGTTTGTTCAGACAATAATATACCATTACTCATTTGCGTTCCCGAAGATAATTTAAGTGCACTTTGGTTCAATGCACCGTTAAAAAGTTGTGTAAAACTGGTAAGCAGTCGCTCGGGAAGCGATTATTTCGATGCCATTCACCTGTCGAATATTATTGCGGCAATGGATGGTTTTGTTGCCGAAGGAGGTGCAAAAAATGTTGCCCGTCGCGATGGAATGGGAACAACAATGCTTTCGGCAACAACAAAAATTGGCGAAATTCCCGATTACTATTTTCAGGCAGTAGGAAGCGGAACCGGTGCTGTTGCTGCCTGGGAAGCGAATCTTCGTTTTATTGAAGACGGACGATTTGGCAACAAAAAAATGAAATTGATGGTTGCCCAAAATTTACCTTTTACGCCAATTCACGATGCCTGGAAACTCGATTCGAGAGAGATGTTGCCGCTCGATAATGATGAAGCCCGCAAACAAGTTGAGAGAATGGATGCAAAAGTTCTCTCGAACCGTAAACCACCCTACCCAATTGCCGGTGGATTGTATGATGCACTGAAAGATTCGAATGGCGAAGTGTTGAGAGCAACAAACGACGAAGCTCGCCAAGCTGGTATTCTTTTCGAGGAAACCGAAGGAATTGACATTCACCCTGCGGCGGCTGTGGCAACAGCAACTTTAATTGATGCGGTTAAAGCAGGTAAAATTGAAAAAGATGCTATTGTAATGTTGAATATTACCGGCGGTGGTGAAGCAAGATTTAAAGCCGATAACGAACTTTTTTATCTGAAACCGGAAATTGTTTTCGACATAGACCCCGACGAAGATGAAGTAAAAGCAAAAATTGAAGCACTCTTCAGCTAAAAAAAATTACCCCCTTTTTTTATTTGGGAATAGCCTGTAATTTAGGTGTGTTTTATATTTTAGACGTCGTATTTATTAATGTGTTTGAATAAAAATTAAAATACTTTTCCCATGAAAAATTTAAAGCTGTTTGTAAATTCTGCGTTTTTATTAGCAAGTGTCTTGCTGGTTTCTTGTACGCATTACACCGATTATTCGAATGTTCCTTACGAAGAACCCAATCCGCAACCGTGGCAAGACCAAAGTATTTGCCAGATAAACCGCGAAATGGCGCATGCTCATTTTATTCCGTTTGCCAATGTAAAACAGGCACGTGGCGAAGATAAGTGGCAATCGACAATGATTGAGTCGTTAAACGGGAAGTGGAAATTTAATTTGGCACACAAACCTGCCGACCGTCCGTTTTGGTTTTTTAAAGACGATTTTGATACACGGAAATGGGACGAGATAGATGTACCTGCAAACTGGGAACTTAAAGGATACGACTATCCGATTTATGTAAATGTAAAATATCCGCATAAAAAAACACCACCAACAATTCAGTCGTTTTATAATCCGGTGGGGTCGTATAAACGCACGTTCGAAATTCCTGACGACTGGAAAGGGAAAGATGTAATTGTACATTTCGGTGCAGTTAGTTCGTGCCTAAACCTTTGGATAAACGGGCAATATGTTGGCTATAGCGAAGACAGTAAGACACCTGCCGAGTTCAATATCACAAAGTATTTAAAGGCGGGAAAAAACTCAATAGCAGCCGAAGTATTTCGCTGGAGCGATGCCTCGTATCTCGAAGATCAGGACTTTTGGCGAATGAGTGGAATTACACGCGATGTATATTTAAAGGTACGCAACCCGCAACAAATTCAGGATTTCAGAGTTGTTGCCGGTCTCGATTCATTGTATAAAACCGGAATATTTCAGTTAGATATTTCGGTGCTTAATCTTGGCGATAAAGTAAAGTCGGGTGTTATTGAAGCCGAACTGAACGACGGAGACAATACCATTATGAAATTTTCAAAAAAATTACCTGCCGGAAAAACAAGTGTTTTATTCAACACGAAAATTCCCGGAGTAAAACAGTGGTCGGCCGAAATTCCTAACTTATACGAACTTGTAATTACACTTCGGAATAACGACGGAATTGTTGAAGTAATCAGGCAGGAAGTAGGATTTCGCACTGTTGAAATTAAAGATGCAAAACTGTTGGTAAATGGTAAATATGTATATATGAAAGGGGTCGATTTGCACGAGCATAACGATAAAACCGGCCACGTTCAAGACAAAGAAACCATGTTGCTTGATATTAAAACCATGAAAAAGCATAATATTAATGCAGTGCGCACATCGCACTATCCCGAACCTGTATTGTGGTACGAGTTGTGCAATAAATATGGTCTTTATATTATTGACGAAGCCAATATCGAATCGCACGGAATGGGCTACGGACCCGAGTCGCTTGCAAAGAATCCGTCGTGGAAAAAAGCGCACCTGTTTCGTACGCAAAATATGTTCGAACGCGATAAAAACCAGCCCTGCATTATTACCTGGTCGTTGGGAAACGAAGCCGGAAACGGAGTTAATTTCGAGGCAACTTACGATTATCTAAAATCGGTTGATCAAACTCGCCCTGTTCAATACGAAAGAGCAGGCCGCAGCCGTAATACCGATATTTTTTGCCCCATGTATATGCACATCAGCAGAATGGAGAAATATGCACTTGGCAAGCCGGATAAACCGCTTATACAATGCGAATATGCACACGCCATGGGAAATAGTGTTGGCAATTTGCAGGATTACTGGGATGTAATTGAAAAATACGATGTATTGCAGGGAGGATTTATTTGGGACTGGGTAGACCAGGGACTGCTAACAACAAATAAAGAGGGAGAAGAGTACTGGGCATACGGCGGAGATTTTGGCCCCGATACGGTTCCTTCCGATGGTAACTTCTGTCTTAACGGTTTGGTAGACCCCGACCGCACTCCAAAACCGGCATTGCTTGAGGTGAAAAAAGTGTACCAAAATATTGGGTTCGATGCAGTTGATTTAAAAAAGAATTCAATCTCAATAAAAAATAAATTCTCATTCATCAATCTCGATAAATTTAATTTTGAATGGGAAGTTACCGGCGACGGAATAATTATTGATAGTGGAAAATTTAAAGATATTGTTGCAAAACCCGGAGAAACAGTAAATGTTCATCCAAATATTCATATTTCGCCAAAACCCGGAGTTGAATATTTTTTAACAATACGAGCCAATCTGAAACAGAAGGACGGATTGCTTTCGGCAGGAACAAATTTAGCTTCCGAACAATTTAAATTACCAATTTTTAAACCGGTAGCACGAGTTGATGCATCGCAATTTAAAGCATTAACCGTTGACGATAAAGGAGCCGTTGCAACTATTTCGGGCGATGGTTTTTCCATTGAATTCGACAAAAAAGCAGGTGTAATTTCGAGCTTTAAAAGCGGTAAAACAGAACTGTTAAAAAGCGGGCCGATTCCTAATTTCTGGCGTGCCCCCATCGATAACGATTTTGGAAACGGATTGTATAAGCAAAACAGGGTTTGGCGAAAAGCAGGAGAAAACCGAAAAGTTACCGAAGCAACAGTTAGCAAAACAGGAGCCAACAAAGCAATAATTCATTTTAAGTTCAATTTAACAGATAAAAACAACGAAGCTATTGCAACGTACAGTACGGTTTATACGGTTTACGGCTCGGGCGATGTTGTAGTTAATAACAACTTTAAAATGATAAAAGAGAAATTGCCACATATTTTCAGAATGGGAATGAATTTGGTAATGCCGCGTAAATTCGACCAGATGAAATGGTTCGGACGCGGTCCTCAGGAGTCGTACTGGGATAGAAAAACGGCTGCTTTTGTTGGTTTGTATAGTGGCTCGGTTGCCGATCAGTACTGGGCTTATCTTCGTCCGCAGGAGAACGGGAATAAAACCGATGTACGATGGGTTACCATTACTGATAAGGCGGGAGAAGGACTTCTGTTTGTTGGAATGCCACTGTTAGAAGTGAGTGCACACCACAATATTATGGAAGATTTCGAATCGATAGAGCGTACCGATGGTCGCCAACATCCGGGAGTAAAAGTGGTTAACCGGCACACAACCGACGTAAAACCACGAAATCTTACTTCGGTAAATATAGATTATAAACAGATGGGCGTTGGCGGCGATAACAGTTGGGGGGCACATACTCATCCGCAATATTCGTTGCTTGCACGCGAATACAGTTATTCGTTCAGAATGCGACCGGTTTCGGGTAAAGAAAACCCTGATAAACTGGCTAAATTAAAGTTCTGATTAAAATGAAGTTGTTTAAAGTTAAAGAGCATCTACGAAAGTAACCGATTTTCGCTTTAGCTTTAAACAACTTCATTATTACTCTTTTTCCGTTTTTTGTGGCAGTTTTCCAAATATTTTACGAACCCGGTAATTTATGCGAATGGTTATCATATACATTACCGGCGAAATAAGCAGGGTTAAAAATGTGGCAAATGTTAATCCGAAAACGACTGTCCACGACATTGGTCCCCAAAAGGCAACACTCTCGCCACCAATCGAGAAGTTGGGGTCGAAGTGAGCATACAATCCAAAAAAGTCGAAATTCAGGCCAATTGCCAGCGGTAATAGTCCGAGAACGGTTGTAATGGCAGTAAGTAAAACGGGGCGCAATCGTGTTCTTCCTGCTTCAACAAGCGTTTCAATTTGAATGTCGGCAGGTAGAAATGCACTTTCAGGCAAGTTTAGCTCTTCGCGTTTTCGTTTTCTAAGAAGGTCGATATAATCGATTAAAACAATTCCGTTGTTTACCACAATTCCAGCCAGCGAAATAATTCCTATTCCGGTCATTATAACCACAAAATCCATTTTAAAAATTCTAAGCCCGAGGAAAACTCCTATTGTACTGAATACAACCGTTGCAAGAATAATTACCGGGCGAATAAACGAGTTAAACTGGGTAACCAGAATAAGCATAATTGAGGCAATAGCCACAAGAAGTGCAAAAATAAGGAACCGGCTGCTTTCGTCTTGTTCTTTTTGTTCGCCGGTAAATGCGTAACTATACCCGTTTGGCATTTCGTAATCGGCCAGAAGTTGCCTGATTCGGGCATTTATCCGGTTTGCATTGTATCCCTCAACAATTCCCGAAGAGATGGTAATTACCCGTTTATTGTCGATACGCGTAATTTTATCGTACGTGGTTGAATATTCGAAACTTGCCACTGCCGAAATTGGTACCTTTGTTCCTTTTGGTGGCCCGTCCTGATTTCGAACTGTTAATTTTTGGTTCATCAGTGTAGAAATATCGTTCCGGTATTTCTCTTCGAGGCGAATTGTAATGTCGTACTCGTCTTCGCCATCTTTAAATTTTCCGGCTTCGTAACCAAAAAGCGAATTTCTGAATGCCATTGCAATTTGCTGCGTTGAAAGGTCGTATAAACGGGCTTTTTCGCGGTTTATTTTTACTAACATTTCGGGCTGATTAACATTAATGTTTAGTTTCAATTCGTCGATTCCCTGAATATCATCGTCTTCAATTATTTTAATAAAATCGTCGGTAATACGTATTAACTCTTCGAATTTATCGCCCGAAACGTCAATGTTTATCGGTTCGCCGGTTGGCGGTTTCATCTCCTCTTTTTCAACATAAATTTTAGCCCCAACAAATCCATCAAGATTTTGTGTGAGCTCTTTCATTATTTCGGTTGTACTTATTCCTTTACGGAATTTAAACTCGACAAACGAAATGGTTGTAAGCGATTTATTCGGACTTGTTAACTCCTCAAATTTATTTCCCTTACCTGAACCAACACTTGTTGTAATCGACTTAACAATTTCGCGATACGGACGGAGTGTCTCCTTAATTATATTCTCAACTTTATACGATACTTCATCGGTTTTTTCGATGGCTGTTCCAATAGGCAACTCCATTGTAACATAAACCGATTGTGGTTCGGTATTGGGGAAAAACAGAACTTTAGGGTTGCTGTTAAAATAAAAGTTTACAGAAAAGACCAACAAAACAATTGTTAAAAGAAAGTATAAATAGGGCTTGTATCCGGTTAATGCAAATCGCAATTGGCGGCTGTAAAAATTTTCGAGCCACACCAGAAATTTTGTTTGAAACCAACGCGCCAACGGACGTAAAAGAATTAAATTCAGCACAAGCAAAATTGTAACTGTCATTAAAATATTGGCAACTGCATAAATTTGTATAAAATAGAATGGCAATGCCAAAAGCGCAAAAATAGCAGCTAAAAGTAACGACCGCCGCCAGTTTGCACGGGTTTTAATATCTTCAATTTTTATAAATGTTGAAACAAAAGCCGGATTTAAAATTAGTGCCACAAACAGCGACGACGACAAAACAATAATTAAAGTTTTTGGTAAAATACTCATAAACTCGCCAATTACTCCTTCCCACATTAACAACGGAATAAATGCTGCCAGCGTGGTAAGTGTTGACGAAATTATGGGCATAGCAATTTCGCTCACTCCTTTTTTTGTGGCTTCGAGTGCCGAATACCCCAGACTATGCAGCCGGTAAACGTTTTCGACCACAACAATGGCATTGTCAACCAACATTCCAAGGGCTAAAATTAGCCCGAAAAGCACCATATTATTAAGTGTTGTTCCCGACTGTTGTAAAATAATAAACGATAAAAACATCGACATTGGAATGGCAAGCCCCGAGAAAAGTGCATTTCGTAACCCGAGAAACAGATAGAGAATGAAGATAACCAGAATCATTCCAAGAATAATACTGTTTTCGAGGTTACTAATTTCGTTTCGAATGTGGTGCGTTTTATCGTCGGTGGTTGTAATAATAAGCTCTTTCGGAATAAATCCTCCGGCCTTTTGCTTTTCAATTGCGGCAAGCACTTTTCCTGAGGCAGCAAGAATATTCTCTCCCGATTTCTTTTTAATGGTTAATGTAACCACCGGTTTATCGTTTAATCTTGCCACGGTTGCTTTCTCTTTGTAGCCGTCAACAACTTTTGCCACATCGCGAATATAAACCGGTTTCCCTTTATTCACTTTTATAATGGTGTTGGCAATTTGGTCGATGTTTTTATAGTCGGCTGCCACCCTGATAACGCGGCGTATTTTATCGGATGTAAACTCGCCGGCTCCCATTGTAATGTTCTCAACACGAATGGCTTTTGCAATATCGTCGAAAGTTATTCCAACAGCATCGAGCTGGTACGGGTCGACATTAATCTGAATCTCACGTTCTTCAACTCCTTTAATGTTTGCCTCCGAAATTTCGTTTAAACTTTCAAATTCGTCCTGTAAAATTTCGGCATATTTTTTCAGGTCGCGCATACTGTAATCGCCCGAAAGGTTTACATTCATTATTGGAAATTCAGAGAAGTCGATATCTACCACAACCGGATCCTGGTCGAGGTCGTCGGGCAGTTCCGATTTTGCTTTGTCAACACGGTCTTTCGTATCTTGCAGCGCCTGCTTTATCGAAAAAGTTGTATTGAATTCAACATTAATTGAACTGCGATCCTGGTACGATGCCGACGTAATCTTCTTCACCCCTTTCAGCCCTTTTAACTCTTGCTCAATTGGGCGGGTAATCAGGTTTTCTATATCAACCGGAGAGTTTCCCGGGTAGATGGTTTGAATAAGAATATTTGGTGCCACAATTTCGGGCATTAACTCGCGCGGCATTTTCTGGTACGACCAAATTCCGAAAAATACAAGTAAAGCGGTTAAAATATAAACCGTTGTTTTGTTTTTCAGCGCCAGATACGTCAGTTTAAATTTCCGCGTAATATTCTGAATGTTTTTATCTTTTTCTTCCGCCATTTCTTTCGGTTTTATGCAAATTATTTTTTTTAAAACTCGATTGGAGTGCCATCGTTAATTTGATTGTAACCCTCCGAAACAATTAACATTCCGGCTTTTAACCCGTCGGTAATTTCAATAATATTGTTGTTTGTAACCCCGGTTTTTACATACACCTTTTTTGCAACATTTTTTCCGTTTTGGTTATCCACAATAAATGTATAACTCCCTTTTAAATCTTCTTTTATATACAGCACGGGAACGGTAATGGCGTGTGGGTTTTCGTAGTCGCGCAACTTTACAATCGATACCAGATTGGGTTTAATCATTTTATCGGGGTTATTAATATCAATTCGAACTCTAAAAGTTCGGTTGTTTGGGTCTATTGTATTTCCAATTTGATTGATTTTGGCTTTTATCTCGCGATTGAGGGCAGGGAAAAAGAGACTAACTTTATCGCCTTTATTAATTTTGGTAAGGTAAGACTCCGAGATGTCGGCATAAATTTTTATTTTACTAATGTTAACCACCTTTGCAAAAGGCACTTGCGAGTTCCCAATATTTCCTTTTTTCTGATAAACCACATCTACAACACCGCTAACCGGCGATTTTATTTCGGCCATATCAACTTGAGCCTGTAAACTTTCAATTCGTTTTTCGAGGTTCTCTTTTTTATTTTTCGCTTGCAAATACTGCATTTCCGAGCCAATATTTTGTTTCCATAAATTTGCCTGACGCTCGTAGTTTGTTTTGGCCAAATCTAATTGAACATTTAGCTCGTCTATTGTACGCTCAAGTATTTCGGTATTTATTTTTGCCAGAATATCTCCCTTCTTTACCTTTTGCCCCTCTTCCACAAAAACTTTTGTTATTACACCGCTTGTTTCGGGGCTCACTTTTACATCGTTTATTGCTTCAACCTTTCCGGTAATTTCAATGGTATGTTCAAAAGGTTTACGTTCAAGCTTAACCACTTTTACTTTTACCGTTTCGGCTTTTTTGTTCAGATTTAGCTCTTTTTCAAGTTCACTAATTTTAATCTTTAAATCGTGCATCTCTTGTTTGTACTGTTGCAGCTGATTGCGTTTTGTTACCTCGTTTGGCGTTTCTTTTGTGTTGCATGCCCCAAGTATTAGTGCCATGCATGTTATAAATAGAATCTTTTTCATTTTCTTTTTTTTTCTGAACAGGTTTATAAATTTCCAACTGCTTTTTTCAATTTTAAGTCGGCTTGTAATAGTTGTAAGGTCGATGCAACAAAGGCTTTAAACGTGTTTAAATATTGTGTTTCTTGCTGCGAGAGTTCAACGCTGCTTACCATTCCGTTATTAAATTTTATTTGTGTTTTGTCTAAAATACCTTTTGCTAACTCCTTGTTTTCCCGGTCGTTTTCGAACTTTTCAATTGCCGTTTCCATCTGAGCTTTTGCTGTTAAATAATCTTTTTGAAGTGTAATTTCGGCAAGTTTCATGTTTGTCTCGGCCTGGTCGAGTTCAATTTTTGCCTGCTGAAGTTTCGACCTTTTGTTCCCCGAATTAAATAGTTGCATCGAAAGTTGCAACCCAACCAACGACGACGGATACCAGTCGGAGTGTAGCAAATTTGCACTGTTGCTGTACGCCGCTTTGTTAAACCGGTAAAATCCGCTTAATCGCGGTAAATATGTGGCCTTCTGAAGTTTTACCAATTTTTCGGAAACCTGAAAATTTGTTTGGGCCAAACGATAGTCGATGTGTTTGTTAAAATCGAACTGAAACTGATTGCTCTTGGTAACTAGCGGTAAAATATAGGTTTCTATATTGTCCGAAAGTTTTATCTCTTTTTCAAGGTCGTAGCCCATGGCATATTTTAAAACAATTTTGGCTATCGATAATTCGCGGTCGGCTTTTAAAATCTCATTCTCTGCTGTTTTTAAAATAATTTTCATCTGTGCAACATCTTGTTCTTCGCGAAAACCGTTGTCGTAATAAATTTTGGTTTCGTTGTATAGTTTTTGCGAGTTCACAAGATTGTCTTGCATAATTGTTTTATACCGCTCGCTTATTA
>Ga0256831_1001448_pt1 | contig 12516 bp, 10 predicted proteins | sample 132544metaG_FD_189087 | JGI IMG/M metagenome (GOLD analysis project Ga0256831, IMG submission 189087) | Hydrothermal vent microbial communities from Lau Basin, Pacific Ocean - 132-544 | ecosystem: Environmental > Aquatic > Marine > Hydrothermal vents | place: Pacific Ocean: Lau Basin | collected... | reverse complement strand
GCACATAATAATTTATTTTCAATTTCTGTTATTACAATGTTCCAGTTACCCATCGGGATCGGAAGATAAATCTAATTTTCCATTCTCCATTTTCAATTATCAATTATTGAGATTCCTCGTCGTCTTTCTTCCTACATCATAAAAACACTTTCGGAATAACATACCTGTCATTTCGAACGTAGTGAGAAATCTAATCTTCAAATAATATAAATTCCTCGTCGCTCCCAGGTCGCTCCGTCGGGATGACAAGTCACATTTTCCATTAAGCACTTTCCACTTTGACGTTGTTTGCAACATATCTACACCACATCATGATTTTTAAAATAACGGGCTCCTAAAAAAGAGAACAACAGCCCTAATAAAAACGGGTAAGCCAATGAAAAAATAATAAAACTCGTTCGGCCTATCGTATCTAAAATATAGTAGGAAACCGGTCCCATAACGGTCAGTTTCGGGTCAAACAAAATTAAGCTGCCGGTACGGAACACTTGTAACGGATTAAACAAACTGGCTATAATAACGGCTTGCGGATTAATACGCATTTTTAGCATCATTCCAATAAGCAAAATGTCCATAAACGCCACTAAAAACAACCAAATAATAAAAGCGGTGCTCAAAGCCATTTCTTGTGACTTGGATACGGTAGATAAATACATACTTAAACCCAAAAAGAAAAAAACCATCATAGCCAGTAAACCGCTATAGAGGGTAAATAAATCCCAAGGGACATCTAAATTTATAATCAATCCCCACAGCGCTGCTCCCAAAAAAGCAACAAATACGGGAATATAAATAACAAAAAAACGGCTGAAAAATTTACCCCAGTAATAACTGCTAAAGGAGATAGGCAAAGACAAATAATATTCTAAAACCCCATTCTCCCGGTCGCCAACCACCGAGCGAACGGTTGATATCAAGACATAAATGGGTAAAATAACCATACTCACCTGCATAAAAGTAATCATTAAACGGCTAAGCCCGACAAAACCGACAACTTGTGATTCGGTAATGCCCGTAGCAAACATAATGGCAACAAAACTACCTAGTAATAAACTGTATATCCAAAAAGATTTGGAGCGTAAGTTTTGTTTAATATCATTTTTTAAAACTTGTATAAGCGTTTTATTCATATTTATTTTCTTTCGTTTATTATTGAACCCATCTATTTGTTTTATTTTCCGCATTTTCCGGGGGCACATTTCATACCACCCTCGCCGGCATCTTTACCGCTAATCGACATTTTCTTTTTCTTGATAAAATCAGCCCGTTTGGTTTTGCCTTCATTGATACGTTGTATCGCCGTTTTGAAATCATATTTTGCAGCATCGGTTTTATGCTTTAAAGCACCATAACCATAACCCATAGGCGTACGGTCACCAAAACGGTACCAAGCTTTTTCGGCATCAATCCATTGACCGGTTTGGGCGTCACCAATCCATATTTTATAAGTTTGACCTTTCCATTTGTTAAAATCGCCATCGCGCATATCTTCGGCCAAACAACCTAAATCGTCATACCAACGTGTTTGCCCGTTTTCATTAATGGCTTGCAAATTATATTTCGGATTGTCCAAGCCCATTTTACAGGTATGACAAACATCACGGTCATAATTAATTTTACGTGGACTAAAATCTACTTTTTGATGACAACTTGATAAAGTTGCCAAGAGCAAAACGGTAATTAAGACTAGTTTTTTCATGATATATTTTTTTTTTCAGACCTAGTAGGTTTTTCCAACCTGCTAGGTCTTTAAATTATTTATTTCGTTCCTTTTTCAGACCTATCAAGTCTTTTAGACCTAACAGGTTTACATTACTTTATCTAGGCTTTATTTATAACTATTTCCCAAAAATCTATTTCTATCAACCGGTTGACCAAATCGGTAAATAAAACAGTAATTATTACAAATTTTTGCATGATTATATTTTTTAATCTGATAAATTTATAAAAAACCAAAGATTTTTTGACTTAAGACTTCTCAGTTTGGTCAAAAGCCTGATTTAAACATTTATTAAAGGCGTATCAACGACTATTTCACCTAAATCCATTTCAATTAGACGGTTCACCAAATCGGCAATTTCGTCAACCCGGTGACTACTTAAAATCATCAAGGTGTCTGGCGGCAATTCTTTTAAATACTTGAACAAAACTTCACGGGCTGCCGGATCTAAATTGGCAGAAGGTTCATCCATCAAAAGAATTTTGGGATTTCTTGCCAGTGCTAAGGACACCAATAATTTTTGTTTCATCCCGCCCGATAATTTCAAAAAGGGTTTATTGAGGTGTTTCTCCACATCTAAATTTAAATCATTGGCAATTTGTACAAATTTTTCTTTGTCGGTATGGGTGATTATGGCAAAGAAATCCATTATTTCAGCTACTGTCATTTTAAGCGGCGGCGGCAGTTGTGGCACAAAACCGACTTCTTGTAGTATTTGCTCCCGTTCGCTACGCGAATTTTTTCCTAATACCCGCAAATAGCCTTCATAAGTATATAAGCCTAAAATACAGCGTATTAATGTTGTTTTTCCGGCACCGTTTTGGCCAATTAAAGCTATACGGTCTCCGGCATTAAATTGCACGGTCAAATCTTTTATAACCTTTACACCATTAAAGGTTTTTGATAAATTTTTTATATCAATCAGCGCTTTTCCTTCCATATTTTATTTTTCTTTCTTGGTTTTGTCCGGCACCTCCAGCGGATGCAATTCTTTTTTCTCTTCTACACTTCCCAAAATATAACTGGGCGCTTTAAATCCGAATGACAAAGCTTCTCCATAACAAATATCTATGCACAAACCACATTTGGTACAATCGCCACCGGTAAAATGGACTTCTTTAGTTGCCGCTCCTTTTTTAACAAACCAAAGTTCATGTGGCACCAAACAAACATCTTGGCAATCGGTACAATAACCGCATTTATCCAGTTCAAACTTGACCCCAACCGGTGAAACATCGCCGATAAAACTATATGTCGTCCCAATAGGACAAACATAGCGACACCAAAAACGTTTAATCCCAAAGACTTCATATAACAATAAAGCCACTACCCAAATTAATGCCAATCCGGGGCCATATATCAACGAACGGGACAAGATACCAACCGGATTCAGATTTTCAAAAACCAATTCTTTGGTTAAAAAGGCCAAAAGTAAAAAACCGGCCCAAAAAACGTATTTAACCGTAATGTCATAGGTTTTTTCTCGTATTTTTTTCTTTTTAACGATATAATTATGGACGCGTTCGCCCATTTCGGCAAAAAAGTGGTAAGGGCAAACCCACGAACAAAATGCTCGTCCGCCCAAAAGCCAATAAAAGGTCATAATAACAAAAAAACCAATCCAAAAGTTAGTAGTCAGCAGGGCAATATAACCGGTACGCGAACCGATAACCAACTCTTGAGAGGAGTTAAACGGATCCATCAAATAAATCCCGATTAAGCGAGAGCCACTTAAGGAACCTTCTAATATGGATAAATCAAAAGCAAATGAAATTATAAATAAAAGATTAATAAAAATAAGAAATGCCCATCGGCGGTTACGCCATTTGTGCTTGTTGACATGTCCGTCATGCCATTCTTTGAAACTAAAGCCCAAACGTGCAAAAGGTAAATTGGAACGGTCTTTAGGTGGTAAAGGTTTTCGTTTTTTATCGCGTGTTATAAAATCGTATAGAAAAGACATAATTCAATTTTTTAAGGTTAATTAAGCAAACTGCGGTTCTTTATCCAGCGGTTTTACAATAATAGCTTGTGGGATTGTTGGACACACCATTTGACAAACACCACAACCGACACAACCGTCTTTTACTTTAGGTAAAAATTTACCGTCAGACACTTCGGTTAATTCAATGGCTTCTTCGCCTATTGGACAATAAATCACACACAAATCACATATTTTGCGATTGACTTCGGTTTCTTCTATTCTAATCCGTTCGGTTGAATCCGGCGGACGTAATTTCCCTTTGTTGCCATGTCCCAAGGGTCCTTTATAACCTTGCCCATGATATGCCAAACATTGATCTGGATGAGGCACTTCTGCCAAACCCATTTTATCAGCCCGTTTCATCGCGGCAATTTGCACTTTAAAAGGATTTAAATTACGCGGAAAATCACCATTGGGATATTTTTTATACAAGGGTTCAACCGCCTCATTTCCGGCATGTTTAAAAATTTGAAAATCAATAGCGGCTGTCGGACAAGTTTCGGCACACTGAATGGCATCACATGAAAAATCACAGGCTTGCACTGCCGGATTAATAAACGGCGTGCCGTAAGACAAACCATCGTCCCAGTCGGCCAAATGTATAGCGCGAACCGGACAAATTTGCACACATAACCCGCATTTGATACAGGTAAATAAAAAATCTTTTTCGGCTCTGGCGCCCGGTGGACGCAAAAAGCCTTTTTCACGTAAGCTACTTTTGTCTTTAAAGTAATAAGCGGCACTTCCCACAACCGCCAACGACACGACGGCCGAAGCACTGGCTTTTAAGAATTGCCTTCTGTTAATTTTTGTATTAGTTGGTGCCATATTTTAATGGTTATTTGGTTATCTGGTTTTTTGATGTTGCTGCCATTTCGAACATCCGCTCTCATTTCGAACACCCGCTGTCATTTCGAACGTAGTGAGAAATCTTATTAACAACTCTTAATTAATATGGATTTCTCAGTCGTTCCTTCTTCGAAATGACAAATGTCCCTTTAATTTATCCTGACAGGAATGACAACTCCTGTCATTTCGAACACTTGCTGTCATTTCGAACGCAGTGAGAAATCTCTGTTTCATTATTAAGATTTCTCCCCGATAAATCGGGACAAGCTGTCGTCCGTGCCTCACTCTGTCAAAATGACAATTACAACTTTGTTACTTTTTCTTCACAATAATCGCACTTAGCACTAAGCTCTTTCTACTTTTTCATAAGCATCTTCCAACAAAGCATACAATTTCTCCGGTGTTACATCCGGTTGTTTTTCCAAAAACTCTTGCATCATCACGTTGTCTTCTAATCCATTCCATTGTTTAATATATTTCCCTTCTTTATACCCGTGATCTTGTCGGAATAGATTCAATATATTTTTGCCGATATACAAACGATATAAGACATCTAAATTGACTTGCATTAGATAAGCCATGTTAAAAAACGCATCAATAAGTGTCAAAACATCTTCGCTTGTAAACAGCGTCTTAACAAAATTTTCGACCCAAGCTATTTGCTTATAAATATCCTCATCAAGCGGTTTAAGATTTTCTTTAAATGATTGATAATTTGCCAGTTTTATTATATCATTAGTTAATTTCTCAATATCGCCTTTTCGGTTAATTTTATAATCTCGCAAAGCTTCTGACAGTACAAAATGCCAAATATCGACCACTTCTATTTTGATATTATTCCAATCGGGTTGCGCATCAATATTTTTCCAATGTTTCCAAGGATATGAATCAATAAGCTCTGCCGCCTCCATATAAATGCAACGCCGCCAATTAATCGGTTTTCCTTTGTCTGTAAAACCTTTTATCCAGTCTTTTCCACTGGTAGATTCATTAAGGCTTTGTTGCATCACCAACATGTCTTCCAAACGCTTCATCAGCTTAAGTTTTTGGTAAAGTTTTACCTCTTTCCTTTTCTCGTTCTTTTTTATAGTCAGCTAAATTAAAAATTGGTTTAGGATCTTTCAAGATAAATTGCGGCTTGGAAAAAGGGGCTAATTTTTCTAAATAATCTAAAATAGACAGAATGGGTGCACCGTAAAAATATTTTATATTCGGATTAAAGCGCCACAATCTGGCATGATATTCATATAATTTATAAGGGAAATCGCCAATATTATCGCCATCTTTGTCAAAACCGGCATAATCATCCCAGTAATTATGCAACCATTCATTACGGTTGGCAGTTCCTCCTCCTTGAATAAACACTTGGGTCAAATTGTCATGAAACATATTTTCGGAGATGATATTCCCTTCTTGGTCTTTTAAAAATTCAATAGCCGTATTGCAAAAAGCTATTTCATTGCCCGAAATGGTATTGGTTTTGGTAGGAACAAAAGGTGAAACATCGATATAAATGCCGCGGGCAGAATAAATAAATTTATTATCTATAATCTGGTTAGAAGAGGTTTCTTTCATCCCTAAACACATACCGGTTACCCCTTGTGTACCTTCAATAAGATTATTATTCATAATCGTTTGCTCACTATACATCAAGAATACACCAACAGAGGAATTAGAAAAATGATTGTGGGAAATTTGATTGTTGTGCGAATACATAAAGTGAATACTGTAACGGTTATCAATTCCGCGGTTACCAATAAATTGATTATCTGATGAGTACCAAACCACCATATCACGGACTTGATGCCAAAAATTTTCTTGTACCAAATTATGTTTTGAATACCAAAACCTGATAGCATCGCCTTTTAGCCCCTTGGGTTTGCGAGCGATAGAAGTAATATCGTTGTGTTTTATTTGGCCGCCTTCCGACCAAAACACATCAATACCAAAAAGGGTTTCTTCTATTTTGTTATTGATAATTCGAAAATCATTTGCCTTCTTGATTTTAACGGCACAATCTATTTTGTCTGGGGAATCACCTGATTCAATTAAATGACAATTTTGAATGGTTACACCCGGAGCTTCAATATACAAAACAGACCTTAAATGCCGTCCCGAAATAGTCGCTTTTCCTTGACCATCTATTGTGACATTTGGCGTTTTGATATGGCCGGGTCCGTAATAAAAACCGGGTTCTAATTTTAAAGTATCTCCGGGTTTTAGTTTATCCAATAAGGTTTGAATATTTTGCATCCCATCTTTATCACCTTTAAAATCCTTAATTGGCGATTGCAAACCGGGATGATAAGAAGCATCGACCTGTGCATAAAATGACCACGGAATAAAAAAAATAAAAAGGTAAACTAATTTAGACATAAAACCGGATATGTAAGAAAAAAATTATTCTAAACCAATTATTACATGGTTTAGAATAATTTTAGGTGTATTTAAGATTGAAGACTCTTTAAATATTTATTTTTGAAATTAATGGCTAAAATCATCAAAATAAAACCGGCCAAGCCAATATAAAAACCGATATAAGGATATGACATGGTTGTAAATTGCGCGACTTTTCCTTCACCAAATACTGTTGGCATAAAAGGTTTAATACCATTAAAAGCACCGCCACCATGTAAACCTAAATGGTGTCCGTACCAATATAAATAATAGATGTATATAATTAGAAAATAAAAAGGAGTTAAAGCGGTTAATATTGCTGCCCATGTTAATTTTTTCTTAGACACAAAAACAAACAGCAAGCCCATTAAAGCAATGACACCAAAAGCAATATGGGCATTACGCATAATTTTGTCTAAGATTTTTAAAGCGGTGGGAATTTTATCGGCAGGAATACTATCACCGGCATAAACAGGATAAGGAACATGATTACCCAACTCGTCTAAATCATTTACCCCTTGAACAATTGGATACATACCGATAAAGTGGTTGATTTTATTCATTTCTATCAAACAGTTGGCACCGGCGTCCATCGCCAATTCTTGCCGTTCGCGCACCCCTTTACAGCCGTTATAGACACCATTATATTTGAATTCGATTCGTATGCCTTTTGGATACATAGATTTTGGATATTGAATGCTTTGAAGCGCAACCCACCAAAAAGGTAAAAAGTAGGTGGCGACAATCAGTGCTGTACCCAACAGCCCGAAAACCATGTATAGTAATTTGAATTTTTTAGCGTTTTCTTTCATAATGTTTTCTTTTAAATGATAAACAAATTTATAATGATTTTAAATAACTATCAAATAATTTTAAGATTATTTTTTAAAAATTGGGCTGCCTAAAAGACAGCCCAATTAGTTCATTTACAAACACTTAGTCTTTATTTAGACATTTCTTTAACCACTTGTTCCGATTTGGCTTTCATATATTCAATCAACTTGTCAACATCTTTCGGGTCAACATGCTGATTAGGCATATAAAGCTTGAAGTTTTTAGCTAAAGCTTCAATATCCGGATCTTTATATTTAGATTCAGGATTTAAGATCCATTCTTTTAACCATTTTTTGCTACGACGTTTGTGAACCATCAACAAATCGGGTCCGTTAAATGGTGCGCCGAATTTATGGCAAGCATTACAACCATAGTTCAAGAATTCCATTTCACCCGGTAACATATTTTTCAACTCGATAGCGGATGGTTTAAAGGCTTGAACTTTGTTATCCCAGTCAATGCGTTTGGTATAAGCCAAAACACGTTTGTTTTCGGCATCTTGGTCAAACTTAACAGTTAAATGACCAACCAATTGACGTTTGGCAGGACTATTTTGCGGATCAACAACAATCGGGTAAACGCCTGCTTTCTCAGCATTGAATTTAATTGTAGCCGTTTCACCGGGTGCATAAGGATACATTTTGTCATACGAAACAATTTCATAGACATAATGATCAAAAGGTGTTGTTCCTAAATTGGTTAAGTGTAAAACAACATCTTGACCCTGTGTTACATTGATATCAGCCGGTGTTACTTTACCGTCTTTAATAGTACCGAAAATTTCAACGGTGTTTCCTTTGGTTTCTACTTTTTCGGCTCCTGCTTCGGTTGCATAAGGCGACTTATCCATTTTGGTAATATCAGTACCTACAGGATAAGCTTCCATATTATTAGGTTCATAATATGTTCGATCCATCATGACAGTGTAGTGTGGCTCACCCATAGGTAAAGGTAAATCATAAATTAATTTAGGATGTTCTGCTGCAATATCGATCAACTGGTGGTTTTGCGGATGCAAAGGTCCAACCGGGTTGAAACGGTCAATAGATAATTTGTTCAAAGCAATCAAATATTTACCTTTAGGCGATTTGGTATCACCATGGTAAGAAACCAAGTGACCAATATTATAGTGCGAAGGAACATAATCTAAGACTTTTAAGTCTTTGTAGTTCCATTTGGTCACACGCGAATCAACATAAATAGAAGTATAAACCACACCGTCTCTGCTGTCATATTGGTTATGAAGGGGTCCTAAACCTACTTCAACACTTCCATGCAAAGCATCGTCTAAAGCAATGATAGGGATGCCATACTCATCTTTACCTTCAAATTTCTTGTTTTTGATAGCTTTCATAATTTTATCAAAGCTATATACCCAAGCATGTGAGTCTAATTTACCGGCTACAATAATATATTCTCCGGTAGGGTTGACATCGACACCGTGCGGTGATTTAGGTTCGGGAATCAAATAAAGTAAACCGTATTTGATTGACTCCGGAATGGTAATAACACGCATTCCATTGATTTTCTTTTTACCTATTTTACCTTCTTTAATTAATTGTTCAGCTTTTTTCCAGTTGGTAACATGCAAATAATCGACGTCTCTTGAAGAACAACCGGCTTCAAACGGTGGACGTCCTTTCATGATACCGCCGAAATAAACTTCAGAACAGAAAGAGTTGGTAAAACCCCATCCGTAAGATTTGCGTTTACCGGCATCAGATAAATCTTGGGTATAAGGTGGAAATTCAAACGTAAAAGATTTATCTTTTAACAATTTACCTTTGTCATTATCAAACTTCCAATAGGTCAAACCACCTCTCCAGTATTTCTTATAATTTTCTTCAGTTAAAGGATAGTATTTTCTGTCAAAAGGTGCTGGATATTGGCATGCCTCCATAACATATTCTGAATTAGGGGTAAAGAAAGCTCCTCCGTGATCAGAACGGAAAATGGGTTGTTGAACTACTTGTTTAACATACCAATCTTTTAAGTCAACCACAAATAAACGTGGATTGGCTTTATCATTAATGACCATCCATTTACCATTATAATCTGCATCGGTTTCAGAAAAACCCGGATGGTGCGTATCACCCCATAAAATTTCAGTTCCGTCTATAAAACCATCTTTCATTAATTTATTGGTTTCTTCTGAGTAACCATAACCGGCATAAGGTTGACGGGTATTAATCGGAATATATTTAACCATACGCATAGAAGGTGCTACATAAGTAGGCATGTTCCCTTCTTGTCCACCTGAATTAGCTACAATTGCTTCGTCTTTAACATTATCAGGAGTATATGTTTTAACAGCTGCTAAAACATCATCTTCATTCAAACCTCTGCGTTTGACTATGTCTTGGAAAGATTCCTTTCCTCTCGGCGCACCTATATCGCTGGCAGCACCGGATTTTCCGCTTTTATTACCGTTTCCGCAACTGGCGGCAAACAAAGCAACAAGCATTAAGGACATGGTTGCACCAACAATTCGCAACCAAGCTATATTATTTATTTTTTTCATAATCCAATTCTATTTAGATTTTATTTAATTATTTATCTTGAGCCAATTTTTCACTTAACAATTTCTTAGCTCTTAAACCAACATCAGCGGCTTTAACTTGATATTGGAAGTATTGTTCAGCCCATAAGAACGCATCTTTCCATTTGCCTTCTTTGGCATATTGTTTATATTTTTGCTCAGCCATTTTACCTTTGTTCAATTGGTCAAAGGCATCATCAACCAAAGCTTTTACGTAAGGGTATTTTTCGAAATGATTTTTCTTCAAGTAATCAACCACACCATTGATGACAGCTCCGGTTTCTTTGATAACTTTAAGTTTCTTTTCGTAGTCTTGTTTGTATTTAGCCAATTGTTCTTTGGTTAATTTTTCGCTAACTGTACCTACAGGACCACCTTTGTAACCTTTAGGTCTGACCAATAAAATACCTTCCATCTCTAAGTGCAAGGCAGAACAGAATTCTGTACAATAATAAGGGAAAACACCGGCTTTGTTAGCTACAAATGTTAAAGAAGCGGTTTTTCCGGGCTCAAATGAACCATGTCTACCATAAGTATCAACGGTAAAACCGTGTGTTTCATCTTCTGCACGTTCTAAGTTGGTCAAGTGGAAAGAAACGATATCACCTTCATTAACTTCAACAATTTCCGGCGTAATGTGTGAACGGATTAAGGTACCAAACACATGAACTCGGTTACCTTGACGTTCAATTTTTTCTTGACCGGCAACTGCACGGAAAGGAGAAGGTTCTCCGGTACGTGAATTGGTTCCGGTAGGGTAACGGATAATTGGTTTAATAGTCGTTCTTAAAATAGCAACATTACCATAAACATTGGCTTGCGGTAAGGTCATAGTATAAGTGTCCACCATTTCATCGTCAGCAGAAATATCAATCAAGTGTTGTACACTTGGACGAACCGGACCCGTTTTAGGTAAATTTTTCAAATAAGCTTCTTTATCAACAGCAATCAAGTAGTTTGAATGTGGTTCAGCTGATAAACCTTGCGGTGTCATTAAATAAGAAGGTTTAAAGTCTAATTTGACTTCATCCATTTTTTTACCGTTTTCGTAGTTAAAACGAACCACTTTACTGTCGTCATGAGCAGAAGCATAAGCGACATTTTTGCGGTAATCAAATGTTACATCTACAACGCCTTTACCTATCGGAATAGATTTATGCGTCACGGCATCTGCTTTAATATCTTTTCCTAAATTGGCTTTTATTTTAGCGGCATCCAATACCAATACATTATCAGCAGCAACAACGACATACTTGCCGTCAGGAGACACTTTTACCATATTGGCAGATGCAGGCAATTCAACAAAACTTAAAACATTGGCTTTTTTAACTGTCTCTAAAGGAATATATTGAGAAAAGGTAGTCGGCACTTTCTTTAAGCCGGCTGCTTTTTTATAGTCTAAAGCATAAACATAGGTTTTTCCATTGTTAAATGCCAAACCGAACATTAAACCGTCGGAAGCACCTTTTCCTATATCATTATAATCTAACGTATAAGCCGGCATTTCAACGGTAAAGGATTCTTCCTTTAACAGTCGTCCTTTGTGCTCACCTTCTTTTTCAATACGGTGCATTTTCCAAAAAGTAATACCGTTTTTAGCTTTTGCCATATCGGTTACTTTGTTATCCCATGGCATCGGATATTGACCGGATTGCACGACATATTCCGTATTAGGCGTAACGGCTGCTTCCGGGAAAACACTTTTTAAAATAGTGTTAGACAAAACTTGTTTGGTTTCAAAGTCATCTAAACCTAATAAAGCAACACGGGCATTAGCACCATCTGAAAAGAAAGCATATTTACCATCGTATTTGCCATTGGTTTCAGAAAAAGCAGGGAAACGCATGTCACCGTAAGTCGGGATAACATCATCGGGATTTGATTTTTTCAATAAAAGTGAACTTTCATCATCAAACCCGAATCCTTGCCAAGGCTCCGGCGTAAATACCCCAACATATTTGTAGATACGCATACTGGGTATACCATATACGATCATGGTTCCGGAGTTTCCGGTACCAACAATACCAAAGTACTCATCACGTCCTCCGCGAGGCATGAAGGTTTTGACAGCAGCAATCTTGTCTTTGTCAGACAGACCCCGCGCTTTCATTACAGCGTCCACTGTTTCTTGGGCTGCTAGTGTTGATATTCCCATTAAGAATACCAAGACTACAAGAACAGATTGGGTCAACC
>Ga0256831_1001446_pt1 | contig 12529 bp, 12 predicted proteins | sample 132544metaG_FD_189087 | JGI IMG/M metagenome (GOLD analysis project Ga0256831, IMG submission 189087) | Hydrothermal vent microbial communities from Lau Basin, Pacific Ocean - 132-544 | ecosystem: Environmental > Aquatic > Marine > Hydrothermal vents | place: Pacific Ocean: Lau Basin | collected... | reverse complement strand
GGGAGCAGTTTAATCACTGTGTTAGCGAGTGTGCTTTTCCCCGAGCCGGACTCGCCTACAACGCTTACTATCTCTCCTTTCCCAACGGCCAGGTCAACCTTGTCCAAAGCGTATACCGTCCCTTCGTCAGTGTGATATATAACGCTTAAGCCTGCTACTTCTAGTAGAGTCATCATTGTTCACCTCAATCCTTTATCTTGGGGTTTAGGACATCGTTGAGCCCGTCGCCCATGAGGTTGAACCCAAGAACTGTTATTATCAGGAATATCCCGGGGAAAACCCACATCTGAGGAGCAACGTCCAGGTATTTCATAGCCTCGTTTATCATAGCACCCCACTCCGGCGTGGGGGGCTGGACTCCTAGTCCCAGGAAGCTTAGTGCTGCAGCGGTAAGTATGCTGGCTCCCGTCCTGAGGGTTCCGTGGACCACTATTGGGTACATGCTATTGGGTAGTATGTAGCGGAACAGGATCGATGTCCCGGGCTCTCCGACCGCCTCAGCCGCCTCCACGTACTCCTGGTCTTTAACTGCGAGAACCGCACCCCTGGCTATTCTGGCGAACTGGGGAAAGTTGTATGTTCCAATCGCTATTATCACATTGGTAAGCCCGGGGCCTACTATTGCAGCGACTAGGATTGCTAGGAGGATGTCCGGGAAAGCCAGGAGGATGTCGACTATTCTCATAAGCGTTTCGTCCACATAGCCTCCTATGTAGCCTGAGATGCTCCCGTAGAGGACGCCTGCAACTACTGCCAGGAGTATGCCTGCAGTTGCCACTATGAGGCTTATCCGTGACCCGTATATCACCCTGCTGTATATGTCTCTTCCAAGCTGGTCTGTGCCGAACCAGTGGTTCCTAGAGGGAGGCTGTAGCGCCTCTGACAGGTTCCCCTTGACAGGGTTGTGTGTGGCGAGGATTGGCGCGAATATTCCTAGGAGTACGAAGAATAATACCAGGGGGAAGCCTAGTTTGAAGCTCTTGTTCCTCCATAGTTTTCGGAGGAGGAGCCTTGTCTGCGGCGACAACTCAACCACTGCATATTCACCTCGATCCTCCGGAGACCCTTATTCTAGGATCTATCAGCATGTACAGGATGTCCACCAGAGTGTTCACCAGGGCGAAGGTCGTGGCTACGAAGAGTATTCCTATCTGGACGACAGGGTAGTCCCTGGAGAATATGGCGTCGATGAGGAGTCTCCCCAGGCCTGGGAATGCGAATACTGTCTCGGTTATGACGGCCCCGGCTAGGAGGTAGCCGAATATGAGGCCTATGACCGTGACGACTGGTATTAGAGCGTTCCTCAAGGCATACTTGTATATTACTAGGCGCCTCGGTATCCCGTAGGACGTTGCTACTCTCACGTATTCCTGTGTCAGTGTCTCAAGCATGCTTGCACGTGTCATCCTCGCTATTGGGGCGGCGCCATAGAGTGCAAGTGCTATCCCCGGGAGTATGAGTTGCTCGAAACCGATGTTCCCCGTGACGCTTGTCGCTGGGAGTATGTGCCATTTGACGCTGAAGACTAGCATGAGGAATATTGCTATTACGAATATTGGCGTTGATATTCCGAGTATGGCGAAACCCATCACTGCCTGGTCTATCCACTTGTTCCTGTTCAAGGCGGCTATGACTCCTAGTGGTATGCCTATTATTGCTGAGAGAGTGATGCCGAACACTGATAGTTTAAGCGTATTGATGAATCTGTATGTGATAAGCTCTCCAACTGGTTTGTCTGTGACTATGCTCCGCCCGAAATCTCCGTGCAGTAGTCTGGCCATGAAATCCACGTACTGCACGGCGAGAGGCTTGTCCAGCCCGAGTTTATGGCGGAGAATCTCGACCTCCTGCTGGGTCGCCTCGGGCCCGGCGAGGATTCTAGCCGGGTCACCGGGTAGGAGGTGGATGATCATGAAGACTATGAATGATGCTCCTATAAGCGTGATGACGAGGAATAGGATGCGTTTAAAAAGATACTGTGTGATTGAAGCCACCTAACCGCACCTCTCGCAACAGTGGTGCCCTTACTGGAAAAGAAGTGGGTGGAGGGGTTCAGCCCTCCCAGTACGCGTATTTGAAGACGACTATTTCCGTCGGTAGATATGTTATACCCTTAACGTTGTCCTTAACGCCAAAGGTGTCGTGCATTACTACCATGAATATCGTAGGCGCGTCATCGTAGATTAGCTTCTGGGCCTGGCAGAGAGCTTGGAGCCTCTGGTCGCCCAGGAGCTGTATCTGCTTGGTCAGTAGATCGTCTACTTGAGGGTTCTTGTAGAACCACATGTTAGCGCCGTGGGGCGCCCACATCTTCGAGTAGAACAGCGGTCTCAGACCCCAGTCGGCGTCTCCTGTGCTTGGAGCCCAGCCTATGAGGAATAGCTCCCTGTTAGTCTGGTTTGGCCCCTTGAATAGCTCCTTGACATAACTGCCCCACTCCCATACTTGGAGGTCCACCTTTATCCCTATAGCCTGCAGGTACTGCTGTACTGCCTGGGCCATCTCATAGTCTCCGACATACCTTCCTCTCGGTGTCCAGAGGGTTAGATGGAGTTTCTCTCCCTGAGCGTTTTCCAGTATGCCGTCTCCATCCCTGTCTTTCCACCCTGCCTCTGCTAGGAGCTGTTTAGCCTTGTCGGGATCGTACTTGTAGTAGCCTGCCTTGCAGTACCCGTGTGTTAACGGTGCTATCGGGGATGTTGCAGACTCGCCGTAGCCGAATAGTACTGATTTGATTATGGCTTCCTTGTCTACCGCGTAGTTGAGGGCTTGCCTTACACGTTTGTCGTTCAGCGGTGGTTTCAGGTTGTTTATACCTATGAATATGACCCTATTCGTCGGTTTGACGTATACTGTTATACCGTTCGTCTGATTGAGCTCCTTTACGTACTGCGGCGGTATTCTTAGGGCTACGTCGACGTCACCGCTCTGGAGTAGCCTCATCCTGGTCTGGTCGTCTGGAACTATCTTGAATATGACCTCTTTGAACTTGGGTGCTTTAGCCTTGTTCCAGTAGTTCGGGTTGGCTTTCAGAACTATCCTGTCTCCAGGAACCCATTTCTCAAGCATGTATGGCCCTGTGCCCACTGGATGGGTCTTCGGGTCCCCGTTCTGTATGGACTTGGGGCTCATGATTGCGGCCGCACCGTGGGCGAGGTGGTATAGGAATGCTCCGAAGGGTTTCTTGAGGTCGAACTCTACCGTGTAGTTGTCCACTACTTTCACTTCCTTGATGAACGGGGTGAACAGGCTGCTCCTCTTCAGCTTGTGTGTGAGGAGCCTGTCAAAGTTAACTTTCACCGCGTAAGCGTTGAAGGGTGTGCCGTCCTGGAAATACACACCTTTCCTTAGGTGGAAGATCCAGACGCTTCCGTTGTCCTTTATATCCCAGCTTGTGGCCAGTCCGGGTTTTATTTTCATGTTCTGGTCGAGGTCGACTAGGTATTCGTATATCATTCTACCAACCATGTAGGACGGGTTGTCACTGGCGTCATGCAGGTCGAATGTGACGATGTCGGTACCCATGGCTATGACGAGGGTATCCTTAGTGGCAGCAGTGGCTGTCTGGGAGGGCGATGACGATGATGACTGCTGTTTACCGCCACCGCCTGACTGGTACATGTAAACGCCGGCTACTATGCCAACAATTATCAGCAGGAGTATGATTCCTGAAATAGTCTTAGATATGCCTCTATGCATGGGTTTTACACCCCGAGTAGTTAGGGGTTATCCCATTATTAACCCGGGGTTTTAATAAAAAACTTTCTGAAATCTGTTTACAAGATTACATTATTATATAAGCCAGCAGATAAGTGAATAACCCGTCACTACCAGTTTTCCTCAATCCTAGGATTATCCCGGGATTCTTTCCGACACATGGGTAATGCTAATTTGGATAAGTGCCTATAAATATCTCATAAGCTCCTGGTGATTCCGTATTCTTGCTCCTTGTAGCTTTTGTTTCTGAACAAACATTCTAAGCCTGCTATCCAATGTTAAGAAAACCAAGTCTTTAATGGTTGCAGTAGCGTAGAGGATATTGTCTATCATATCCCTATGGCCCAGGAGCCTCATTCTATAAGCGAACGAGTAGATGCGGGCATCAGGTTTTACAGGTTTTATATACTCTGCCTCCTCTAGAATTTTGATGGTATATTCTACTTCCTCAGGGGATAGCCCGTTCCCCATTTTCTCAGTTTCTCTTGCGATTTTTGCCGTGATCTCTAGGAGCGATATGGGAGAATAGTATAATTCTACATGTCTTCCTAGGGCTAAACTCCTCAACATGGTTAACGTTTCGGTATCTATCTCTTTGACGCCTACGCCAAATATAGGTAGTAGATAAGTTGAATCTAGTAGCACTGGGAGGCTTTTACCCCTTCCAGCTTTCCTGCTCATCCTCACTCTCATCTTCAAACTCCTCTACACTAGTATATACCCATTTCTTCCTCTTAGCGGCGAGGAGCAGAGGGTCAGGAGACTTCTCTATTACAATTCTATCACCTTCGACTTTTACTACAATATAATCCCCTTCATGCAGGCCAAGCTCATCTAGGAACTCCCGGGGCAGGTATATGGCTCTCTTCTTACCTACCCGCAGTTTCCTCTTCTTCCCAGAAACCAAGTCAATACCTGACAATATACCCACACCAGGTAATAACATGTAAGCCAGGCAAAATAAACATACCCAGATACTGATCTATATGACTCTAGCTTCAATCAAAAAATGGCACAGCGGAAAAAGTACGCTGAACTTTCTAAATGATTATCCCTAAGAGTGGTTCTCGATTAATAAAAGGATCTCCTTTGTAAGTTCCTCGAATTTCTCTAGCTCTTCTAGGAGGCCTTGTAGATGGGGTGACTTGTTATTGGATATTTCTTTCTTGAGTTCGTTTTTAAGGGGAACCAGGTACTCGTTCAAGATTCTCCTAGGAAATAGGAGTAGCTGGTTTAACGCGCTCTTAGCCCGGTAAACCTTCATTTTACCATGTTTTATATAGTACACCAGTCCATCGTGCTCTAGTAGGCGGAGTGCTGTCGATGCTGTGGATTTACCTATTCCTGCCACTTCCGATATCTCGGTTACAGTCATTCCTTCACCAGTGTAGAGCAGTATAGCGTATACTCTGGCTACAGCTGGAGGATAGCCGAAGTTCTCGAGTATCTTCGATATATAGAATACTGGCGACTCTTCCATTGGATGCACCCTGTTTGTCTGTTTTTCTGAATATTGTTTTTAACTGTTATGATAGTATTGTCCGGACAGTATGTTCTGTTATAACTGAAAAAACGAAAGTTATAAAATAAAGAGGAAACTCCTCTGATAATACCGTAAAACGGAAAAGGAGGTGAGCCTGGAATGGCTAAAATGACAGCGAACATGACGGTCGAGATGTCGGATGAGGTCCTCGGTAAAATAGCTGAAAGCCTAGGTCTAGGAAAAGCGAAAAGCCCGCAGAAGCTAGTAATGGAAGTCAAGGACATCGGTGGAAAAATAGTCATAAAAGCGGAGCCTACAGAAGAGGCTGTAGCGGAAGGCGGCGCTAAGCTAGACTCCGACTAAGGTCAGAACAGATGAACAGCGTTACCCTGGAAATCAAGGTTGATATAGACTCTGATGAAATCAGCGATGTAATCAGGAGATACGGTAAAGTAACGATATCAATAGTTCAAACAGAGAAAAACGAGGTTACCGTTTTCATAGAAGAAATAAACAAGGAGATAGGCCGGGGAACCTATTGACCTTCATCCCCTTTTTCAGCTAGTCTTTCTCTATGGTTTCCAGCTTGATAGGGTAACCGATAGCCTGTAGAGTGTATCAATTGTTGTCTTGTTCAATCCTCTGAACTGTTGGTGAGGCCCGGATAGTTCACCTAGCTCAACTGATAGATCCTGGAATATCCTGTCGAGTTCTCTCAGTGTCTCGTTGCCCGGTAGATTAGAGCAGTTGACCTGTTGCCTCTTGGCCATGTATAGGTTCGTGTCTTGGTACAGGTGTATGAAGAACCTCCTTATATTCGAGAGTGCCATGTCTAGCTTCCAGGGTTTCTCGATTCCGCTGGATACATAAATTATTGATAGTGACTCGTCTAGGTCAAGCAGGTACTCGGCTAGAACAGACGAGTGATGAAGATAGTACTGCATTCGAGCTGGGTTCTCCTGGTAGAGCCTGTAGGGGTCGCAGCCTGCCCTCTCTAGGTCTGCTTTGAACCTGGCTGCAAACGTACCGGAGTACTTGAGGCTAACAGCCTTCGAGTAGGCCACGTTGACTGCTATGGATCTCGTAGTGTCGAGTCTCTTATGGTACAATTGAAAATAGTGCCCACATAAGCCAGCCACCAAAAGTGACAACGTGAGTATTGAAAATACCAGTAGCCTCCTATTATACACTGGACACCAACCTCTAAGCCACACTGGCCTAGGTTACGGGTGTTTCATCGATTAGCCATGCTTAATATTATTGGTGACCTGTATCCAAAAAACTATAGGCCGAATACAGGGTAGATAAACGATAGTGGAAGGATTGACTGCCAGAGCGCTGGAGACGCCACAACAGTACAGACTGGAGTGCAGTATTTCGCTGAGTGGACTACTAACCTACCTGGATAGCCCGAGCTATGAGGATAACACCATTGAAGCCAGGGAAATACTTGGCAGTTAGCTTCTACTCCTCCGCGAGTTCGCTAAGATATACATACTTAAGAGTATGAGGTACAAGATAAATTCAGAGACAATAATAAAAGCTTATCCAGACACATACAAAGCCCACCTAGAGGCACTAAGCATAGAGCTAGCCCACGCAGGGAGCAGGGAAGATTGGACTGGGTAAACAAGCGTTGCGGAGATCTTGAAAGCTATCTAGAGGACCCGATGTGACCTCCCCAGATCAGAGGTTTAGTGATTGAGCTGATTGGAGGTGTTGTAGTGGTAAAGGCAGCATGTATTAGCGGATTCTTTGTTCTTTAGCGACTGATAAAAGTATAGGTATTGCTGCCAAGAACAGTGCGAGGCTGGCCATGTAAGGCAGTGTTGGGTATATCGAGGCTAGTAGGCCTGCTATGAACGGGGAGATAAGGCCTATAGTTCTTTCGAAGCTTGTGATTCCTGCTAGGATACTGCTTGCCTTGTCGCTGGGTACTTTGCTAAATAGCCATGACCTATAGAATGGGAATGCTAGTGTGTTCCCGAACTCGGCTATTATGTTTGCTGCTAGTATCGCGTAGAAGTTTGGGACTAGGAACATTATAAGGGCCCATAATGCCATAGATACAAAGTAAATCGATATAGCGTTATATCTGTGCTTCGGGTTTAGCCTTTCAGACATGTATGTAGCTGGCAGTGAAGCTAGGGTCGAGAATGACACTACGAGCATTACCTGGAAGAAGGACATGTGAAGAGTCTCCATCATATAGTAAACCAGAACTATCTCTGGTGCTAAACTGATCGCTAGAATTTCCAGCGCCTCGACGGTGAGGATTGCTTTAAATTCTCTGTCAAATTTGAATGTGAAAATATCTCCTACTCTCTCCTTCATATCAAGCTTAGGTAGTCCCTTAAATAGGTAGATGACTGTGAATATTGATGACGCTCCTATTAGTAGGAAACCTAGAGCGTAGTGTTTAGGCTCGGGGAACAATTCGCCTAGGACGTATCCCAATATGATAAAACCTAATGCTTCACTTAGCAGTGGTAACCTCATATGCCAAGCGTATACCTCTTCTAACCTGTCTTTGGGATAGAGCAGTTTTTCAGCGGTCTGGTAGAGTGGGTAGAATATCCTGGAAATCTTACCTACTAAGAGGCCCAAAGAAATCATCATGGTGCCGAGAAAGCTGTAGGATAAACCGTAGAAAATGGTTTCGACTCCATCAAGTACGTCAATCAGAATAAGACCATGCCTAATAGCGACTTTGTCGAAAAGCCTACCTACCAGATAAGTAAGGGGGACCGAGGCAATGTTTATGAGTGTGAATAGAACACCTACCTCTAGTATAGAGTAACCCGTCATGAACATGTAGGCTGGCAACATGTACCATGCTATAAGGAGGGGCGAAATAATTGTATGATAGATTATGTATCTCCGTGCCTCTCGTGGAATGTCACTCCACTTCAAGGAGTTTCCACCGGTCGTATCCATGAACTGTTATATTACCCAGTTAAAAACTCAAATTCCAAGTTGTTTATTATGGAATGTGGATTTTACGGGTTATTCAGAAAGCTACTAGTAAACACAGAGAACCCCATATAATAAGCATTTAAAATCACTACTAATTTTACCAATACAGCTCTGTAACGTATCAATAAACTACTTAACCATTGCGATTCAAGGAAATATCGAGATAAAGGAACAGAGTTTCCAACAATACTATATACAACGCTCTAGCCAAGGTATTTAATGAGCATGAAGTTAGAACAGTGATCCAATTAGATCAACATAATGGAGGATGCCTGAAACCAGCAGAGACGTCCAAGAGACAAAAATATTGAAGGTCATAGATTCTAGATCATGAGACCAAGATATTTTAGGTTGTTAGTTAGGGTTTAATTAGGTACTCCGGTTCTGTCTTTAGCCATTCTTTTATTTTTGATTTATTGTCTAGTATTTCTTTTTCAGGCTTTAGGAATAGTGGTGTCAAGTTATATCTTTTCGCGGTTGCAAATGTGAAGCAGTCTCCGAGGCTTATTGGTATCCGGCATTTACAGTCTGCTGCTTGACTCCATATTTCCTCGTCTTCTATTATTGTCAGGGTGTTTGAATCTAACAGGATTCGCATTCTCTGTAAAGCTGTGTCTCGCCCCCATAGCCTGCATGCCACGTAGAGGGCTTCGGTTAAACTGAGCCTTGACGTGTAGGCTTCAACGTCTCCTCTAGCTATGGATTCCACTAAATTCCTTACAACCCTGCTTCCAGCTAGGAGTTCTATTAAAACACTAGCATCAAGAGCATATGCGGGTTTCCAGTGATTCAAAATCTGGTATCCCTCCTCCTCTCACTCCTCAATAGGCGTTGTGCATTGTCGGTATCATGGTTCTTGACAGGGTTCTGGATGAGGAGCCTTAGTAGTTGTGGATTAGCTTGTGTTCGGAGAGCGAGGATTCTTATTAGCTCATCGTAGTCAAGTCTCCTACCAAGCCTGGCCTCGAATTCTATGAGGGTTTTTTCCAGGAGCTTCTTAGTGTCTTTCCTAACTCTTATGCTTGTATACTCTGACAATTGACACACCATTAATATGCATTGCATACAAAGCATATTATAATTTCGCAGGAAAACTATCTCGAATACTAACCAGTCATAACCCAGGTAATAAGAGTCACATCGTTATTAGCGAACAATGAGACTGAATTGTTTCTGTTGAGGCGAAAGAGAAAGAGTTATTGGTTTAGTGGTCTTGGCGATCAAGTATTTATTGAATATCAATGCGGCTATGATAACTGTAACGGCTATTCCCACAACTAGCACTGCTTTCCCAGTGTTCTTCAGCATGCCTCCGCGGTTTCCTTTAGATGTGCTGGTTGACGTTGTGGGAGAGTGGGGCTGTTCGGTTTGTTTTGATCCCTCGTTTCCGGTTGTTATTTCGCCTGGAGCAAGTTCTGCTGTTGTGGTGTTTACCAGTCTGACTACAGTTACTATGGAGTTTCCGGTTTCGATTATTTTCCAGTATGCATGGCCCTTGCTGGTTTTTACTAGGACGGGTTTCTCTCCGTACACTATTAGTAGATTGTTGCCAGCGTCACTTAGCTTTACTGTTCCCCCGGCATCTTTGATGTCGAGTTCTTTTAGTGAATAGAGCGTGCCTAGACTAGTGTTATAGGTCCATGGCTCGTGCAGGTCGCTAGCTCCGACTAATATGCTTAATCCTCCTATGATTTTTCCATCATGGATTACTGTGATGTCCACGATGCCTGTTGTGGCATTGGGATGTGTAGGGTTTAATGTTACGTTTATAGTTGCATCGGGCTTGTATACTACTATCTTTGTAGGATTGACTCCGAGCTCAGCGGAGCTCAACCGGATTTCTAGGGGGCCCTCTACACCCCATGCTTTCATATCGATAACCAGTTGACTCTGACTCACGTCTCTTGCTCTGAGAGAGGCGTAGGGGACTGTTATTCGTGAAGGGTTCGGAGGTGTGGTCTCCTGTATCTTCTCTAGGACTGCGCCTAGCATTTCTGCGAGTGCTTTTACTCCTTCAACGCTAAAGTCTGGGTCGGTGCCTGCTGTGTATGCTTCCCTCATGAATTCATCGAAGAGTGTTTCATAGTGGTCTACAAGAATTAGAACAATGTATTGGTCCCTGGCTCCGCTGGAGATTACTTCGGCTTTCTTGGCTTCAAGCTTCCACCAGAGCCTTTCGCCTGTGACACCTATTTCCGAGTAGGTGTCAAGGTCTAGGACTCCATTCTCGAGATCTCCGATGAGATCATCGATTAAGCTATCCATGTATTCAGCGTCGTCCCAGCCTCCCCCTAAGCCGGAGGAGAAGCTTAGCCCGCTGCTTTTAATCGGTGAAATACTGGTTTGTCTGAGACTCCCTCCCCCACTTGCACTGATAATGCTTCTAAGCGTATCTATTAGTCCTTCCTCGCACTTGTATGTGCTCTTGTCGAGGGGGTTGCTTGCCTCGACAGTCTTGTACTTCCCGAATAAACGTAGTACCGACCCTATGTCCGACACCATCCCCGCTAGGCTAGTTTTCTTGGAGTGGAGCACGTTGTATGCGAAGTGCATCGAGGCCAGGTCAGCGGCGATTAACCCTACAACACCTAGGGACAATGCGAGCGTCACGGTTCTTACTCCTGCTGTGGCCATGGGCTTACCTATCCTCGCTAGGAACCCTACTAGACCCTTTTTCCTGATTAGAGACGCGGCATCCCCGAACCTCTTGGCCTGGACGTATTCTAGGAACACGTCGTTATCGGCTGTTTTCCCTAGTAGCTTCTTGAAGGCTGCGACTGACTTCACACTGGTTACATAGTCTATTAGTCCGCCGAAACCCCTCAGGAAGTTGGCTAGTGACGTTATGCCGGACAACGCTACTTCGAGGACCTTCGCTGTCTCCAGCACCGCCGCCTCGGATACGTATGATGCTTTCATCGCGTCGAACATTGTTCCATCGCCCTTCCCGCTCCAGACCTGTTTATGGTAGTGTAGGAATACTAGGTCTAGCGGGTACCTGGCTACTGTGAAGAGTGTCCACGCGGCAAGCTGGCTGACGACCTGGAATACTACCTCGAACACACAGTCAGTTTCAGCGGAGTTTATGAGGACAGACAGTATGAACCTATTGAACTTGAAGAAGTTAGCTATGGAATACCCTACATCAACACCTTTATACCCTGCCGGCACAATCCACTCCTTAACCTTTGAATTAGTTATCCCTAGGTTGAGCCCCATGCCTACTGTGGTGAATGCCCCTATCTTGGCCGAGTTGAGAAGTACCTGGAGCGAGGGGAAAACCCTTGACACCGTCCGGACTATCGCGCTTTTCTCTCCCCCTAGGGCCTCACCAGCTTTTCCGAGCAGTTTTGAAAGAGTATCTCCGAATGGGAAGAGCTTGTTCATAACAAGGTAGTCTTTGACTGCCAGGGATGACATGAGGGCGGTTAGCTTCGCGAGTATTCTCACTTGCCGGGTGATGTGGGCTTTCAAGTTATCTAAATAGGCTATGGCCAGCATGTCCCTGTAAAGCCTGTTCCAAGGGTCAGCCGGGTTTAACAGGAACTTCTCGGTGTCATAATCGGGTAGAGCGCCTTTCAGGAAGAGCCCTTCTACGTCTTTCCTGACTATGTCGGCTATGACTAGGGAAACATTAACCTTGGCGGCTTCAAGGGCGTACTTTCTGAATACAGCTGGGTCCTTCCCCCCGCTGGCGAGGTAGTCTAGCAACCCGCTGATAACCCTTGTCACCTGCTGGAGATAGCTACATGGCTGTGGAGGAGGAATTTCGGCTAGGTGGTATACGAAGCCTGTCATTAGGTCGAAGTTGAATTTACAGATAGGGCCTTCCACATTCGCGAGCAGGTCAAGAGTCCTGGATAAGAGGTGCACTACTACTGAGAGCTTCTCGGCTGGGAGAGATGATACCTTCTCGAACCCCTCCACTAGATACGCCAGGTCGAGGTTAGTGATGCTCCATTCCTCCACCTCGTCGAGCAGCTTCAATGTCCTGAATATAGGTGCAATGGGCACGTAGTAGTCTAGGCTTACTGGATCCTCGCCTATCGACACGTTGACCTCTCTAGTCTTAAAGACCTGTGGAGTCCCCTTCCAATTTTTCACTTCGACCTCCAGGTGAACCTTGTAGTCCCCGGGCTGGAGGGCTATTGCGTATGAGGTCCCGTTAACCTTGAACTCAAGGACTTGGCTGGGGTCACTGGCGTTTACGACTACGAGCCGGGTCTCCGAAACTAGGTTTAGCTCCCTGCCAAGGTTCTCCTCCACGGATTCAACGTAGTTAGCTGTGAAGGGCAGCATCTCTAGTGGTACCTCATCAAGGTTAGGGTCTAGGAGGAAGGGGTGATACTCGGT
>Ga0256831_1001445_pt1 | contig 12530 bp, 5 predicted proteins | sample 132544metaG_FD_189087 | JGI IMG/M metagenome (GOLD analysis project Ga0256831, IMG submission 189087) | Hydrothermal vent microbial communities from Lau Basin, Pacific Ocean - 132-544 | ecosystem: Environmental > Aquatic > Marine > Hydrothermal vents | place: Pacific Ocean: Lau Basin | collected... | reverse complement strand
CCAGAACCTCCTTGAGCTCGGCTCTCTCCCTAGCCCTCATTGAGTACACAATCTTTGTTATGTCCTTCATCTCGGTCTCCAGATTCTGGATTAGGGCCTGCTCGGCGTTTGGGGGCCTTCCCCCGCGCTTGATCTTCTCCAGCTCCTTCTGAACTTCCTCCAAGAGCTTGGGATTTAGGCCGATAACTGGCTCAGGCATTTGGTCCCCCTCTTAACAAAGTAGACTCCAGCGTTTAGAAGGGGAAAGGGGTTCTCTCTCTGGTGCCGGCATGAGGTTCATTGTTGAGCTCTATCCTTATGAGACTGACGATGTCGTGCTCTACGTTGCAAGGCTGTGCGGGGGCCGCTTAAGGTGCATATCGAGGGCCACCTACATCCTGTTTTTGCTCCAGTACCAGATCGTTAGAGATAAGGTGGTCCTTAGGTTCAGCTATAACGAATACCCGATTACCATGGCACAGTTCTTTGTGACTGAAAGAGGGATACACAGCAACGAGGTCATGGCCGCAATGGACGTTCACCACGAAAGAGTGGTCGGAGGATGTCCGGAGGTCAGGTGTGACGGCGGAAGGGGTTGCAGAGAAGTGCTGATGTCGCTCCCAGCGCCAGTCAGGATGCACATCAGGAAGAGGGTGGAGAAGCTGTGTAGCATGACCAGGCCCGAGCTTGCAGAGCTAGTCTACAGGATCATAGGCATGAACAGAAAGAAGCTGATCCGTGAGTGCATGGACATGGACGTAGAGTACTGCATGGAGGGTGTGGCTGGAAGGAGAATTGTAGGTGTGGAGGTGTGAGGGACGGGCGCGAGGGGTCGGGGCGGGCCGCGGAGGAGGTTAGCGCCCTGGCCCGCCACCACGGCGGGCCAGAGCGGGGTGAGGCGCGGTGGCGGGCGCCATCGTCAATCCCTGTTGGGACGGGCACCTCACCCGGCGTGGCCCAAATCCCTGTTGGGACTCCGTGCCTTACAGCTGGTTGCAAAATTAAAAGTGAACATGAATGTTGCTCTAGTAGCCCCTTGTAGCGAGCACCCTAAGCCTCCTCTTCTGCGCTAACCAGATGTAGAACTGTATCTCGTAGTCGTCTAGGCCCCATTGCTTGAGGTCGTTGAGCTCCTGCACGAGTGTGTTGTCGTCTATCACGCCGTTGGCGTAGTCGTTGATGAGCTCGGTGACATAGCGCCTCACCTCGTCGTAGACTGGCCTTATCCTGATGTACTCGTCCCACATGGTCTTCAGCAACTGCTTGGTCTGGTCGTCTATTGGGAGCTCGTCTATCATCGCATGCACCTTAGCCAGCGCCAGGTTCCTCGCCGTCGGCGAGTACTCTGCCATGCTCACGAGGCTCCTCGGCGTACCGATGAGCTCGTCGTACATCCTGGTGTGGCGCCTTAAGGTGGCCGCCTGCACCAGTAGCTGAATCTCTAAGTCTTCGAGGCCGAACTGCTGGAGGCTCTTGAGCATCTGCTGTAATGTGTCCTTGTCTATCATGAAGTGCTCATATACCAGCATCATTGCAGTCACTAGGCGGTTGACCTCGTTCTGGAGAGGCCTCAGGTCAACGTACCTCTGCCATATCTCCGCGAAGGCCTTCGGCACTCTCCTAGCCTGAAGCACTAGTGGTAGCAGCTGTCTGGCCTCCGGCACCACTTCGGCTATGCTCGCCAGCTGGGACGGCGTTGGTATGTACTCCCTTGACTCGTAGATGATCTCCTCGATCTGGGCCGCCAGCTTCCTCAGCTCAATCTCCTGATCCGTCCAGCCGTACTGCTTGAGTATGCTCAGGATTGTGTTCTCTAAGTCACCGAGGCTGATGCCCCTCGCAAGTGCTCTGAAGTACGCCGTCGCTATCCTGTTGACGTCGTTGTAGACCGGCCTTACTTGGACATACTTCTGCCACAGCGGCCTCCACTCCTCTGGTACGTTCCTTGCCTCGAAGACCTGATTGAGGTAGTTCACGGCCTCCGGGAGGTACTCCGCCATGGTAGCTATGGTTATTGGAGTCGGTATGTACTCCCTCATCTCGAGCCTCGCTTCGACGTACTTGCGCCTAAGATCCGCGATCTGCTGGAGTACCGTTATCTCCTGGTCCGTGTAGCCGTACGCCTTGATGCTGTTGAATATCTGAGAGAGCTCGTCCTTGGTTATAGCGTTGTAGGCGTAGGCGGTTATGGCGCTGGTCACCAGAGAGCGTATCTCGTTGGCAACGGGCCTTATCTGGATGTACTTCATCCATATGCTTCTCCACTCCGCCGGCACGTTCCTTGCATTGAACACCTGCTGGGCCATGGTGACCACGCTGGGCACGTACTCGGCAATCGTTGCGAGCTGTGCGGGCGTCGGTATGTACTCCCTAGAGGCCTCTACGAGCTGGTTGATCTTAACGACGAGATCTCTGATCTGGAGCTCGCGGTCAGTCCATCCGTACTGCCTCAAGATGTTGAGTATCGTGTTCTCAAGATCGCCTAAGTTCACTCCCCTTGCCTTGGCGCGGAAGTAGGCCGTTGCCAGGCTGTTGACGTCGTTGGCTATTGGCTTGACCTGGACGTACTTGCTCCAGAGCGGGGCGAACTCGGACGGTACGTTGCGGCAGACCAGGACGGCCTGGAGGTAGTTGACCGCCTCGGGCAGGACTTCGGCTATGTTGGCGAGCGTTAAAGGCGTCGGCACGTACTCCCTTGCCTCCATCCTGGTCTCGACGTACTTCCTCCTTAGCTCTGCAACCTGCTTCAGTATTCCTATCTCCTGGTCTGTCCATCCGTATGACTTGGCTGTGTTGAGCACGCTGTTGAGCTCGTCGGCGTTTATCGCGCCGTATGCATAGGCAGTTATTGCAGCCGTGATCAGCCTCCTTACCTCGTCCGCAACGGGCCTTACCTTGATGTACTGGAGCCATAGGTTCTTCCACTCATCGGGTACATTGTAGCGCCTGAAGCTCTCTTCAACGAGGTTCTCTGGAATTGAGATGTACTCCGCCAGGGTCGCTATCGCCCTCGGGTTTGGCATGTACTCCATTCTGAGCTGTCTCACCTCGGCGATCTGGGCCTCTAGGTCTGCCCATCGCTTGACCAGGCTGACCTCGTCGGCGGTGAATCCGTAGTTCGTGAGGTTGTTCACGAAGGAGTTGAGCTGATCCTGGGTCACTATGCCGTACCTTAGTGCCTGTACCATTGCAGAGAGCACTCTTCTGGCCTCGGGTTTGATCGGTCTAACCTTGATGTACTTCTTGAGAAGATCGATGAAATCACCAGTACCGAGCTTGCCCACTATCTCATAGTCTATTGCCCTGTCTATGAGGGTCTCCGGGACATCCACGTACTGGGCCATTGATGCGAGTAGCGTTATCCTGGGTACGCTGTCGGCCACTACCCTGCTCTTGACGTACCTCATGATATCAGCGTAGTACTCTATGTGAGCTGCCTTGTCTATTAGGTCAAGCTCCTCCGGCGAGATGCCGTAATTGCTTAGATCGGGGACGTACTGTGATATCCAGTCCTCTGGCACACCGTAGCGAACTGCGCTCATCGCTGCCCTTACCAGCCTAGCAACCTCATCCCTGAACTGGCGGCGGTAGATGTACTTCTTCAGGATGTCTATCCATTGCGACGGCATATAGGTCATGTTCAGGAAGAAGTCAACCATAGAGCCGCTGAACTTCTGCTCCATGAAGCCCAGTTCGACGGAGTACTGACCGGCGCCGTTCTTCTTCACGGTAAGCGTTGGCAGCTTCCACGTGAACTCGTAAGTGTCGAACATCTCCGGGACGTACTCCGCTATAACCGCCAGCTCGTTGACGCTAGGTGCTACTATCCTCCACTCTCTGTCCATCCTCCTTATCTCTCCGCTGAACTTGAGGAGCGCCTGTTCGTTGCTGTCATAGCCGAAGGTCGCTATGTTGCCGAATACCGTGCTGAACCAAGTATCGGTCGTTATGCTGAACTGATAGGCTGTCAGGATGCTGGTTACGGCCCTCCTCACCTCATCGCGTATGGTTCTGCGGTAGAGGTAGTCCTTTATGATGTCTACCCAGTCTTGGGGCACGTACTTGGGCCTCAGCCAGAGGTCGAGGTACGTACCGCTGAACTGCTCTTGGACTGTTGCCTCACTTATGGTTATGCTTCCATCCTGATTCTGGGTTATCGAGATGGCTGGGAACTTTATGGTTGTTTTAATGGTCTTGGTGAGTACGTCCGGCTCAAGCTCGGCTATGGATGCCAGCTCCGCTAGAGAGGCTCCCAGAGCCGTCCACTCCCTCCTCGCCTTGTGCAGCTTCGCAACAACCTTCAGGATGGTCTGCTCGTTATCGCTGTACCCTGCATTGGATATGGTGCTGATGAAGTCGTCGAGCTGGTCTATCGGCACGGCAGAGCTGTAGACGGCCGCTATGACTTCATTGACGTAGCGCCTTACCTCGTCCCTCAGAGGTGCGCGGTATACGTACTTCTTGAGGATATTCTTCCACTCCTCCGGAAGCTTGAGGCTGTCTATTACATCGCTTATTGGGGATCCCGAGATGTCTATCTCTGTTTCGTTACCGAATATATTCAGGATGATCTTTTCGCTGTACGTAGTTGTGAAGACCTCGGGCACCACTTCGGCTATCCTGGCCAGCTCGCTGTAGGTGTTTACACCTCTGGTGAAGCTGGTCAGGAGCAGCCTCAGATCCTTGTATGTGGTCAGGATGTCGAGCTCCTTCTGATCGTAGCCGTAGTCCTTCAGGCTAGTCTGGGATTCGCCTCCCGCTGTATCGAAGAAGTACTGCTTCAGGACGTCGAAGAATGCCGGCATGCTGTAGCCTATTTCGAGAAGTGCCGTCACTACCCTCCTAACGTCGTCGGCGTAGGGCCTCCTCTGGATGTACTTCTTCCATACCTCGATCCACTTGCTCGGCATGAATGAATTATTTAGAACGTCATCCATCAGCGTCGAGCTTATGCTGACCTGGGTCTGGGTGAGGTTGCCGTTATCGTCAAATGTGTACACGGTTATGTTCTCCTCGTACTTAGACCAGTTCTCATCCAGGACCTCTGGCACGATTTCGGCGATGGTTGCGAAGTGCGTCGGTGTTGGTATGTACCTGGTGATCTCCCTGTGTGCCCTCATGAAGTATCCTGTCATCTTGCCTATGTTGATTTCTAGGTCGGTGTATCCGTAGTTCTTGATGAAGTTTTCGACATTATCTGCCATGGCCTGCATTATGTAGTCGTACTGGTACGCATGTATGACCTGAGTGAAGAGGCGGTCAACGTCGTTCTTCAGGGGCTTAAGGTCTATGATCTTCTTCCAGAAGTCCCAGAGGTAGTCTGGTATGCCCCTCATCTTCAGTATGAATTCAATTATATTGTACTTTGTCTCGTTTCCGTTATCGTCCATTATTGTTATTGTGTAGTCCTTGACATCAGGCCAGAACTCCGCTATGGTGGCTATTTCATTCGGAGTAGGTATTTGCGTCCTTATGATTACTGAGTTCAGGCTCTCAGCGAGATCCTTGTATGCTTCGGCCTCCTCATCACTCAGGGCGAACTTGTCCTTGACCCTGTCAACCAGGTTCTTGAGGTCGTCGGCAGTAATGTAGCCCCTGGCGCCGTAGTAGAGCAGCCATCCTGAGAGTCTGAACCACCACAGCTTCTTCTCTATGTTTATCGCTATGTCGCCCTCTAGCTCAACTATCTTCTTCATGTAGTCGAAGTATGTCTGGTCTATCGGCAGCTCCAGAGCCTGGCCCAGGATCTTATTTGTATCCTCTTCGAACAGCTGCTTCAATGTACTGTACATCTGCTGGTAGTAGTAGCATATGTCATTGGTGGATCCCTCCTCACACTCGGTCTTTATGGCCTTGTACTGTATTGCCCTCCTCATCACTCCCATGAAGCTCCTGTAGAGGTCAACGACCCTGTCTATGGCCATCCTGAGCTCGAGGAGCTTCCTCTCGTGAGGTAACCACCTAACTGGGAGGTTGATCCAGCCCGTGGTCCACGCCTTGGTGTTCGGATCCCAGAAGCCTACTCTGTAGCTGACTGTGAAGAGGCCGCTCAGCGCCTTCTCGACGAAGTCAGGATCTACGAAGCCGTAGCGGTAGAGGTTCAGCCATCCTGTCCTCAGGAGCGTCATCTCGTCGCTTATGACCATGATGTTCTCGGCAACCGTAGTGAGGGGCACCCAAGCCGGGTGGAGGCCGGTGCCTTGGAGGAACTTGCTGAACCAGCTCAGGTCAACGCTGATGGTGCTCGAAGGGGAGCCCTCTAGGAGCTTCGGTATGACGTCAACTAGAGGCGTGTAGCCCTTGATGTCGCCCAGCTTCTCGGCAAGCCACATGAAGATGCCGAACCTGCTCATCCACCTGAAGTCGACCTTACCGGGTATGTCCGCGGCTACGTCGGCCATGATCCAGCTGTCGGCCGTCCAGCCACCTAGAGCGCCGTGGATGTGCGAGCCTATGGGAACGTTGTTTATCGTAGTGTCCTTAGTGAACCAGCTGAAGTTGCTGTACTCGATCCACTTGAAGTAGGTGTTCAGGGCCATCTCGAACGCGTTCATAGCGCCGGGGTTGGCGCTCAGCTTCTGCTGTATCTGGTACGGCGTTATCGGCGCTCCGGCGCCGAGGGCATTGGCCTCGTTAGTGAACATTTTCTGTATCTCTGTGGGCGGGTTGAACCACAGCATTCCGGCAGTAGCCCTCATGTAGAACTTCCATAGCTTCTCGAAGCTCGGGTACTTGAAGGTCATCATGTACAGAGCCCTAGTTACATCGGGCGCCCAGCCCCTCAGCAGGCCTAGCTTTATCATTGTCTGCACATTAGGCAATACGTCCCTCTGCGTCATCCTGAGCAGCTCGCTGTGGGTGGGTAGCTCGAAGAGCGGGTGTATCGGCCACACTCTGGTGGCGCCGAATCTGTCCGTGAATGTTATTACTGCATTCTTATAGTCTAAAGCCCACTCTACGAAATTCAGTGGTTTGCCCATGATGTAGTAGAACGTTGCAAGGCTCTTGGACGCTTTGCCTATGGCGCTGTAAAGACCCGTGTACTCTGTCACGCCGGCGGGTGCATTTGATATCAGCATGAACAGCGAGAAGCGCTTTGCATCGCTCTCCGTTAGGGATCCGAACGGAATGCGTATATCTTTATCCAGATGCACGCTGTCGAGTATCTTGGCCACCTCGTCGTTGATCAGCCCCTCATACTCGGCCCTGTTCCTCAGCAGGAAGTAGGTCTCGTAGCCCCTCAGAACTGTATGAGTCAGTACATTAAGGTAAGAGAATGCCGAGGCCACCAGTACATTGAATATGAAGTCCCTGAACGGCTTAACCAGCTCGCCGAGCTTTATGGTCTCCATGGCCTCCACTATCTTCATTCTTACCATCAGAGGGTCGAGCCCTACTCCGGTAGCAGCATCTATTGCCTGCCTTATTGTCAGCGTGTCGAACGTTGACAGGATTGCGAGGGGAACTATTATTTCAAATGTGTTGGCTATGAAGTTGTATGCGGTATTTAGGGCCGCAGATGTTACGAGGCTGAATGGGCCAACTTTCTTTACGTACCTTAAGTAGTTTATGAAGTCCGTGTCGCCGCTTTTGCCGAGGCCCTTGGCTGCTAGATCAATTTTGTCTTTGTTAGTTACATTTTTGTTGAGGAATCCCTTGACAAACGATTTTATGTTGCTGGACACCGAATCAATAATGTTGCCTATAATTCCAATAACGGTTGTAAATGCGTTGTATATCATTCCCCCTAGTGCATTCAGTATTCCACTCATTAGACCGGCAAAGACGCTGGATGCTGTTTTAAGATTAGTATACATCTGCCCGAGCACACTCGAAATCGTCGTTATGGTATTGTCAACTAAATTTTTCAAGAAGCTTACAGAGTTGGTCAGTACATTGTATACTGTTGAGAGCGCGGCGTAGATAGTTGTGCCGAGCGCTTCAGCCAGATCCAGCGTAGCCGATACATTAATTATAGAGATGTTGGTAGGCGCACTGCTCAAGGCTTTGCCTATGCTCTCAACAGCAGAGCCCAGAGAGTTCACTATGTTAGCTACGTTGTTGATGAAGTCTTTGACCGCATCAGGAAGCTTATCCCAGAGGTCCTGAAGGAAGCTTACAACAGATCCTGCTGCATCGCTTACGAAGTCGAGCGCATCCTTTATCAGCTTGTTTATGTTATCAAAGAAGTCTTTAATGAAGTCCGGCAGGGCATTCCATATGTACTCACCTATGTTCTGAATGCCGCTCAGTATGCTGTTTATACCGCCGGTTATCATGTTGCTTATGTTGTTTATCGCGCTGAAAATGCTGCCAAGAACTGTGCCTTGGTTGCTTATGGTGGTCTGAACCATGCTCATTCTCTCCTTCAGGTCGCTCTGCTTGAAGTAGTCCGGCAGGCTCTTCTGCATCTCTTCGAAGTTCTGCCTTATAGTCTCAAGGGCCAGCCTCTCCTCCTGAATCTGGCTCAGGACGTCCTTGAGGCCCTCAACCTTGGAGCCGACTTCTTTGAGGTAGTCCGATACGTACTGCTTTATCTCATTAGTGCTCATTATGATGCCTCTGTACTTCTCGTTGAGTTGCAGTAGCTGTGATGGTATCATGGCCTTGCTTATGAGCTCCAGCTCGCCGGTGCCCCTTATCAGCCTCTCGGTGCCCGTCCTGAGGTCATGCAGTATCATCTGGCCGTTGTTCAGCCTCTCAACGACGACGTCGTTCTGCGAGAGAACGCGGTCTATCTTGTTGCTGCTGTCGCTCAGGAGCTGGCTGAGGCCAATTACGTGGTCCTTTATCTGCTGCGTGTACCACCTCGTCTCGTTCCTTACCGCGTTGGTGTCAAATAGAGCCCTTCTGATGTCGTCCCTCATGTACTGGCCGAGATCAACCATGAGGGCTGGTCTGAAGAGGTCAACGTAGCTCTTTATGTCCTTAACACCTCTGAGCAGGACCTCGTAGCCGTACCTTGTGTTGTTCATGATGTAGCCTAGGTCGCCCGCCTGCTGGAACAGGATGTCGCTCTTGGCCTTCTCTTTCTCAAACTTCTTGTAGAAGGACTCGAAGAGTGCCTTGGACTGGGGCAGTTCAATGGCCGTAGGCACGACGTTGGTGTTTGCCGTGACCTTGCCCAGCCAGTTGGTGAACGAGTTCCACGCGCCGAACGCAGGGGACAGGACGTTCATGAGCCAGCGGTATGCCGACTGGAGCCCGCCCCACACAATGCCTCCAGCCGTCTGTAGTCCGCCCCAGATCGCTGAGCCGACCTGCTGGAGCCAGTTGACGGCGCCCGAGAGCGCCTTAGAGGCCGTTGAAGGAAGGGATGTTGCACCCTTGTACATGAAGTCGCTCACGTCCCTCATGAACTGAACCATCTTGTTGAGGTTCTCGGTGAACTGGCTTATGATGCCCTGTATGGTCTTTGTAACTGGGCTCAGCGCGTTCTTTATTGTATTCACAACGTTGCCTATGCCTTGAGTAACTGCACTTGAAATCTTTGAGGCTAGGTCGCTTACGTACTGAGGTAGCTTGGTTATGGTGTTGTATGCACCCGAAACAGCTGAAGATATTGCATGGCCAGCTGTCTGCAACCCAGAGTACACGGCATTGGCCACAGTCCTGGCTACTCCAGTCACTGTCCTGGCGCCCGCCTCTAGCGCCCCGCCAATTGCCTTGCCGGCGTTGCTGACTGTCACGTAGACAACCTTAACCACTTGACCGGCCGTGTTCGCAACCTGCTGTGCTATGCCACTCACGGTCTTGGTGATCGCTGAGCCCGCCTCGCTCGCAAGCTTGGTGGCCGTTGCGACGGCGCTCCCCGCCGAGCTCACCACGGTCTTTACGGCGCTGACAACCCTGTCAACTATGCCAGATACGACGTTCTTGATCATGTTGGAAATGGTACCACCTAGGTTCTTTATCTTGTCTATAAGATCGTCAACAAAGCTCTTTATGTTGCTTACCACTTCGCCTATCTTGCTCCCTATTGAACTTATTTTATCGGTTACCTTGCTGATTATGTCAGATATGCTCTGCTTTATGCTTCCCAAGAACGAGAGCACGGTGTCTATGGCTCCCTTAACCTTGCCTACTATATCTTCTATCGTTCTAGGCAAGTTCTTGATAAAGTCGCTGAGGTCCTTAGGAATCCTTGCGAGAATCTCTCCAATAGATGAGGCTACGCCTTTTACCTTATCCATTATTTCTTTTATCGTTGAAGCTATGTCGTTTATCAAGTCACCGAGGCCCTTTGGAATCCTCGCTAGAATTGCACCTATAGACGATGCAATGCCCTTTACTTTCTCAACTAAGTCGCTTATGCCCTTTGATATGAACTCAATTGCTTCCTTTACCTTCTCATAGACGAGGCCCGGGAGGGATGACAGGGTGCCCGCAACCTTGCTCACGAACTTGTATACCTCGTTAAGCGTGTCAACCGCACCGCTGATCATGTTCTTGAGCGTGCCGAAGAGCCCCGATACTGCGCTGACCACCATCCTCGCAACATAAGTAAAGCCCTTTTCGAGCGCGCTCCTTATGTTGTTTATCACGTCGCTTATTGTCTTTGCTATCTGAGCGCCAATGCTCTTAGCTGCGTTGACTACTTCCTTTGCGAGCGATGTTATAGTGTCAACAGCCCTCTTCAGCCAGTCTACGGCCCCCTGTATCGCGCTCTTTATTCCATTGACAACCCCAGAGATGGCGTTCGCTACCGAAGCAGCTACGTCGTGCATTATCTGCGAAATAATGCCCGTTATCTGGCCTATTGGGTCGGTTATTCCGAACATCGAAGCGTCGTACTCTACAGTCCTGAATACAACTTGCTGGTTCTTCACGGCATGTTCGGCGAGCTTCTCGGCTACCCGCCTCAGGGCCTCAGGATTCGACTGGAAGTACTGGCTGGCCATTAATGCGATCTGCACATACTCGTTGGTCTTCTCTTGAACTTCATTCATGGTCATAATACCACCTCAGCACACCTTTTGATAAATGTGTTCTTTCCCACTCAGTATGATTGCCTTCATCTTAGCTATTTCAACACGCAACTTGGTGTAGAACTCGTCCTGTGTGTTGAACCATATGATGAAGGGGGGAGTGCGGTAGCAGTTCCACTCGACCCAAACAGAAGCAACGTACCTCTCATTGCCGAGGACTTTAACGTGCTGTAGCTCAACTACATGCGCTATAGCATTGTCGACTTCAATTTCATATGGAGGGACAGTAAATTCAATTTCAGGGGAATCTAAATCGGGCTCGGCAGGCATTAAACCCCTTAAGCATCTAGATGCAAAAAACGGCTATTTAAGGAAGGTTCAGGACTGCTGTTGCTGCTGTTGCTGCTGTTGCCTCTGGCTCATCTGCTTGCTCAGTACGTCCTGTAGCCTCTTGAAGTCCTTGAGTAGCTTCCTTATGTTCTGAACGAGCTCCTTGCCTCCGTCAACTTCCTCCACTAGTGCGACCACGTCAACGAGACCGAAGCTGACGGCCAGATTGGCTATGTCGGTGAATATCTCGGTGAACAGCTTGGCCAGCTCGTCGGCCTGTTGCTGCATCTGAGGCGTCACTTGGATAGTGGTAGTTTGCTGGGTAGCTGGAGGCTGTGCGGGAGGCTGAGGAGGCGGAGTTTGAACTTGAGCGCTCATGCCGTCCAACCCTCCATTCTAGCTGGTTGCTTACTCGGAGGTTAAAAACCGGGTTAGAGCGTGTCTATAGCCGTCGTTATTGCCATTATGAGGAGCTCGTTTACAGTAACGTTGTACTGCTCAGCTTTCTCTTCAAGCTTCTTGTACAGAGTTTCAGGCATGGTCACGCAGACCCTTACGTTTGCCATTGTGTGCACCAGAGACAGGATAGAGTCCCCTGAGGTTAAAATACCCGCATAACCATCCTACCCTCATACCGGTATACAACATGAGGTACCTCCTGATCACGTCCAACAGATCCGTTTCCCTGCAGAACGTTGCTGAAGACATTGCAGCGGTGGCTAGGGAAGAGGGGCATGAAGCCGACATACAGAAGTACCTTCCCGTGTACAGCAACGAGCTGTTCTCTAAGTACGACTCAGTCGTATTCACAATGACTGTAAACCTTCAGTACGGGATGCCGTTCTTCGTGTGGTACAGGAAGTTCAGGATGAGGGCGGTTCCGGCTCTGTTCTACGGAGTGACCGAGGGAAAGCCTAGGAGGACGCTTACAGACGGGTGGGTCTTCAGGGACGTCGAGTTCGTCGTTCCGAGCCAGTTCGTGAGGGACATGATAGAAGAGGAAGGGGGGAGCGTAGTTGAAGTCGTACCGCACGGCATTGATGTGGACTATGTTCAAGAGAAGGCTAAGCTTGGGAAGCTGACCAGAAAGGAGCTGGGGCTGAGGGACGACGACGTGATGGTGCTGTACGTGGCCGCCGGGTACCCTAGGAAGGCCCACGAGCTGTTCAGCAATATAGCGAAGAAGATAGCCGAGCAGGATCCCGCCTACAAAGTTGTTGTTGTGACTGATGAGCAGGGTGCCGTATGGTACAAGCAGACTCCGAACATCAAAGTCGTTCCAGAGTTCGGAAG
>Ga0256831_1001444_pt1 | contig 12539 bp, 8 predicted proteins | sample 132544metaG_FD_189087 | JGI IMG/M metagenome (GOLD analysis project Ga0256831, IMG submission 189087) | Hydrothermal vent microbial communities from Lau Basin, Pacific Ocean - 132-544 | ecosystem: Environmental > Aquatic > Marine > Hydrothermal vents | place: Pacific Ocean: Lau Basin | collected... | reverse complement strand
AAGATGAACAGCGAAATGGATAAAGTTACCGAGCAGCGAAACAAAGGTATTATTACAAATAAAGAGGCCGAACACCGGCTTGATGTAATAAGAACAAAATATGCCAAGGAGCTGACAAAAACAGGTGATTTTAAAAGTCCTGCAGCATTTCCTGAGTGGGCAAAAAAAATCGGCCTCAGTGCACCACAGGGGATGACTTTAAATAAATCAATGTCGCAGGTTACCTCTTCAAACGATTCAAACACAGGCTATAACTCTATAAACCTGGTGTATAATGGCGATTACAGAGTGGCCATGAAACAGGCTGAAACCATTGCTAAAAATGCCGGTGTCCCCATTGGAAGCGATTATCAGGAAGCGCTCGACCTTGCTAAGGAGCTGGGAACAGACCCCATAAAGGGTGCCGTTTATATGAACTTTGAAATCGGTAAAGATGACAACCAACAGTATCATATTGCCATTACAGTTGATGAAGCCGGCACATTAACCATTACTGCTACCGATTATTTGCAATTACAAAAGCAAATTAACGACAATCAATCCAAATAGCTGATGAATGTTTTAATCACCGGAGCAGGCAGAGGCATCGGGTTGGCGCTGACCCGTGCTTTTTTAAACGATGGGCATTCGGTATTGGCCGTGTCGCGAAATATTGAAGAGCTTAACAAAATTGGCAATGCTAACCTTACTGCTTACTCTTTTGATTTGCTTAACAACGATTTTACTCCCTTGTTGGAAAAAGTAAGCAAAACCTTTATTAAGCTTGATATCCTTATTAATAATGCCGGGATGCTGATTGTTAAACCTTTGCTTGAATTTTCCGATGCCGATTTTGATAAACTGTTCAATGTTAATGTAAAAGCAGCCTACAAAATGGTAAGAGGTTGTGTTCCTTTAATGAATCAGGGATCCCACATTGTAAATATCTCCAGCATTGGGGGCTTTCAGGGAAGTGTTAAGTTTCCGGGGCTGGCACTTTATAGTGCTTCAAAAGGGGCGCTTGCCGTTTTAACCGAGTCCATGGCCATTGAACTTGCCGATGAAAAAATTTCTGTCAACGCATTGGCATTGGGAGCCGTCCAAACAGAGATGCTGTCAGCTGCTTTTCCAGAATATAAAGCACCTCTTCAACCCGACGAAATGGCCTCATTTATAAAATATTTCGCACTTTCAGGCCATAAAGTTTATAACGGAAAAATTTTGCCTGTTTCGCTATCTACACCATAATTAATTGGTGTTTATAAATGAATTTGCCCTGAAATCAAACAGGGTTTGCATTCGCTTCTCAATATAATTTCCTACTTTTGCGCCACATACAAAACGGAGTGTTATTGTTATAACAATAAAAAAATGAAAAAAACAGCTTTAAACCAAATGCACCATGATATGGGTGCCAAAATGGTTCCATTTGCAGGATTTGAAATGCCTGTTCAGTTTGAAGGGATTAACATTGAACATGTAACCGTTCGTACAAAATTGGGTGTTTTCGATGTGTCGCATATGGGTGAGTTCTGGGTTGAAGGCCCCAACGCGTTTTCGCTGGTGCAAAAAGTAACCACCAATAATGTGGCTGCTTTGGTTGATGGAAAAGTACAGTACAGCTGCTTTCCAAATGGCAAGGGCGGAATTGTTGACGACCTGTTGGTGTATCGTTTTAATGAAGAAAAATATCTGTTGGTGGTTAATGCCTCCAATATTGATAAGGACTGGGCGCATGTTAACGAATACAATAATGTTAACGCTAAACTAACCAATGTGTCTGACCAGACTTCGCAACTGGCCGTGCAGGGTCCGTTGGCATTAAAAGCCATGCAAAAACTTACCGACACACCCGTGGAAGATATGGAATATTATACCTTTAAGGTGCTGACTTTTGCCGGCGTTCCCGATATTTTGTTTTCCACAACAGGTTATACCGGTTCAGGTGGATGCGAAATTTATATGCCCAATGACAAGGCCGAAGAAATTTACAAAGCTGTTTTAGAAGCAGGCCAAGAGTTTGGCATCAAGCCAATTGGGTTGGGTGCCCGCGATACCTTGCGCCTTGAAAGTGGTTTTTGCCTTTATGGAAATGACATTAATGACGAAACATCACCCATTGCTGCCGGACTGGGCTGGATTACCAAATTTGTCCCGGGAAATGATTTTATCGACAGAGCACTTTTCGAGAAACAGAAAGTGGAAGGGGTACCGCAGCGTTTAAAAGGATTTGTTATGGAAGAACGTGCCATTCCGCGTCAGCATTACAAAGTGTTTGATGCCGAGGGCAACGAAATAGGTGAAGTAACTTCCGGAACCCAGTCGCCTATGTTGAAAAAGGGAATAGGAATGGCTTACTTAAACAAAGGTTTTTGGAAAGAAGGTTCCGAAATTTATATTCAGGTTCGTAACAAAATGGTGAGAGGCGTTGTTACCCGGCCACCGTTTTATAAAGGATAATCTTCTGCATGAAAAAAACCGTTGAAGTCTGTTTGTCTCCCAAATTATACTCCGATAAACTTACCAAAGGTAAATTTGTTACTGTTGTAACCGATATTTTCAGAGCCACTACCTCGGTGGTGGCTGCTTTGGATTATGGTGTAAAATCCATAATACCGGTGGCTAACCTCGAAGAGGCTCATGCTTTAAAGCTGGAGGGATATACCGTTGCTGCCGAGCGCGAAGGCATTAAAATTGATTTTGCCGATATTGGAAATTCCGCCTCCGAATTTTTTAAACCCGAACTGAAAGGCAAGACAATTGCCTACAGCACCACCAATGGTGTAAAGGCCATTAATAAGTCATCGGATGCTGAACATATTATTCTCGGGGCATTTATGAATCTTACTGCGGTGGCGCAGTGGGTTAGCGATGCAAAAAGACCGGTGGTGATTTTCTGCTCCGCATGGAAAAATAAAGTAAACCTTGAAGATACCCTTTTTGCTGGTGCACTAACTGCCATGCTAATGGATGAATATGGTTATCACACTGACAGCGACTCGGCAGTGCTTTCGGTTGACTTGTGGAATCTTGCTAAAAACGACCTGCTCTCTTACATCGAAAAATCATCGCATCGGCACCGTTTGGCTCATGTAATTGATGAGGAGCTTTTAAAATATACCTTTACACCCGATACCAGCAAGGTGGTTCCCGTGTTTAAAGACGGGAGACTGATTAAGAGCGGGAAATAATTTTTTGACAACAAGTAACTATTTTTCCGAAACAAGTTTCAGCACATCATCAACAAAATGGTAAAACTCCTCCCCGGAATAGGATATCTCCGGCCATTGATCTTTTGGAATTTTTTTCCAGCAATGGCCTATAAAATCGCATGGATATGGGTTGGTACACTGTTCACCGGGTTCAATCGGGGGTGATTTTTCAAGCAACAGGGTGGCTTTCTCCTCTTCAACTTTCTCTTTAATAAATTCTTGCAGTGGGAGTATTCTGTCTAAAACGCTCTCTTTTATAAAAAGCTCTTCAAGGTTTAGTGTGCCGTCAAACCTATACGCGTTATTTATATAAATTAGGTGGAAGTCCTTTAAAGCCAGCCCGGTGTTGGTTATAACATAATACTGAAAAGCGGCATCCAGTAAAAAGGTTTCCGAAATTTTTAACGCGCTTTTTACTTCGTAACCAACCCAGTTGCCTTCTTCTTTGTGGAGAATATCGAGGAAAACCAAAAGCCTGTCAAACTGAAACCCGGCTTCGTACAAAACATCGTGGCTTCCGCTGTTAATAACCTCCTGCGTTTCCTGCAACTTTTTTGCATATTGATGGTACGAACGGGGATGAACATCAATACCTCCGGGAAAAAGGTTTTGCGCTACCACGCCCAGTTTGGTGCCTCTTCGGAATTTGGCCAGCTGCTCAGGTGCCAACCGGTCGCGAAGAAATGGCCTCTTTTTATTTAGGTACAACGACTTTAAACATTGCGCCCCGCGAATAAATGTTGATTTCGACAACAGGTGTTTTTCCATAATAACTGTTTTAAAGGCTGTCGTAAAAGGTAGTTTTATTATAGTTCTTCGAAGTTTCAATCATGGTGGTTCCAATACCTTCCGCCACATATACGCGCCTGTTTTGAGCCGTTGAAACAAAAGGTATCAACAGGGTAAACCATAAAATCAAGACATTTTGTTTCATTTTGTAACTTTTATCAGCGTGCTGTTTCAATAGACACTCTTTAGCCTTAAAAGGTCTCCCTTACCTCCTTTAAAAGTTTTTTTAATCCCACAAATTCGCCCGAGGTGATGAGGCTGCTAAGGCTTACGCCCAGCATACCATGCAAATTGAGGTTTTGGCCTGTTAAAAACAGATTGGGGATTTTTGTTTTGTGCGAAATATACGAATCGTAGGGGCGCTGATAATTGCGTTCGGTGCCATACATGGAGCCGGTTGGCGTGCCAAGATAATCTTTAAACGACAGGGGAGTGGCCACATAGTAGGTTTCGAGGTTTTCCTTAAACTCGGGAAACTGCTGTGCCGCCAAATTGAGTAGCTTCTCTGCCTTTTCTTTTTTAAACTGCTCATACACTTCGCCACGCCTTTTTATGGGGAGGTCTTTCCACTTTTCCACCTCTTCGTATTTCATGTGTGTTAAAATGGTAACGTTATCAACAAACTCCGGGTTCAAAGTGTCGGCAGGCCAATGGACAAAATAGTGCTCCGGCCATTTTTTCTCATCGTAGTAAGAGGCGTACCAAACATTGTTAGTTTTATAAAAATTGTAATTAAAATTGTGGTATTTAACGGTTTCCGGCTTTAGTATAAGATGCAGCGAGAAAGCTGACAACGTGTCTTTTAGTCCGGTAAGGCGTTTGCGGTAGGTCTTTTTTATTTTTCCTTCCGGAATCCAGCTCATGGTTGTGGACGGGTGTGCGTTTGAAATAAAGCTGTCGGCAAAAAAAGTTTCTCCCGTAGTGGTTTTTACACCGGTTAACTTTTTATCGTCAAATACAAATGTTTCTACCTGTTGGCGGTTTAAGATGGTTCCGCCAAAGCTGCGTATCTGACTGGCAAGTTTGTCGGCCAGCAGCTGGGTGTTGCCAACAATGCGGTAGGCACTGCTTATAAAATAGTAGTTGATAAGGGCATGGTTGTACATGGGTGTAACCTCTTTGCGGCCCGCATACACAAAATTGAGTGCCGCCATGGCGTTGCGGAGGTCGGGATTATTTGTCAACGATGAAATGTAATCCCAGGCATTGGTAGCTAAAAAGTTGCTTTCGGAGTTTTTTCCCTCCGAAGGCTCCTGCAGCGAATAAACATCCTGTTCTTTAACCGTACTTAGTAATCCGGAAATATATTGATTTACAGCTTTCTCCTCGTTTGGGAATTGCTGAACCAAACTTTTCCGGTAGTTGTTCATGCCCATGGGAAACTTAAACTCTTTTCCGTTAACATTAAAAACATCAAAACCATCGTCGTTGAGCCGTTGATATTGCAATCCGTTAAAAAGTCCGAAATAGTTAAAAATGTTGTGCATCATCTGCCCTTCGTCTAAACTACCGATGTAATGCATACCGGTTCCCAGCATCCGCCCGTTGCGTTTGTAAGCCTGAAGTGTGCCGCCCAGTTTGCTGTTTTTTTCCAACACACAAACATTGTAGCCGTGTTTGCTCAAAACAAAAGCGCTCATTAGTCCGCCAATACCGCTTCCTATAATAATGATGTCGTATTTGTCGTTCATAAAATATTAATAAATAATTGGTTATTACTTTTTAGTGATAATAAATATGATGTTTGAGGTATATTGGGTTTTGTCCAGAATTTGCAGGTCGAAACCCGAAAAATCCACAAGGCCTCTAATCATGGTTTCCGAAATAAATTCAAGTTTATGCTCCGCTTTGTTAAAGCCGCTTTTTGTGGAAAAAAGCTCCGTTAATTTTGTTCCCCGGTGCCTCTTTTTGAGTGCTTTGTTGCCATCGCGAATGATTATCATTCCCTTTGGAGGCAGGTTTTGCATGCACTGCTTAATAAGGTGTGTTTGTTGGTCCGAAGTCAGATAGTGTAAAACGTCGTTAATTATAAAAACATCCGAAGTTGATAAGTTAATGGTGGTAATATCAGCGTATTCAAAGGTGCAGTTTTTGTTGGCAATGGCGCAATTGGAAGCAGTTTTAATTTTGTTTGCATCGTAATCGTAGCCATGAATGGTTCGTTTTTCCGACCGAAGCGAAAGTAAAAAATCAAGATAGCCGTAACCGCACCCCAAATCGGTAATGGTTGCCTCATGCGGAATCAACCTATCAAATAAGGTGTAATTTGATTCCAGTTTTATTTTTATGCGTGTGTACCATTCTAACACAGGCCCTTTGTAAATATAATTCATTTTAATAAAACCGGCAAGATAAGCAGGAGTTTCCGCTTCCTCTTTCAGTTTGGCGTACTCAGCCCTGAACCACTCCTGAACAGCATGCTTCTTTTCTCGTAAATCGGCTCCCCAACTGTTGTCTGCCATAGTGATGCGCGGATATATTTTGACGGTAATTTTGCCTCTTTTTAAAAACAATTCACTCTTCTTGAGCATTTCGTTAGGGCCGTGAATAACCATGGGAATAATGTCGAGGTTTAATTTCTCCGCAAGGTAAAAAGCACCCTTATGAAACCTTCGGATGTGGCCGTCATCAGTTCGGTGCCCTTCGGGAAAAATGGCAAGCGAATAGCCTTCGGAAATTAAATTTTTAAGTTGCTGTATGGCATCCTGATGGCCGGTGTATGCCGGAATAAATCCTGCATACTTCAGCGCCTTGCCGTAAACTTTGTTGTTGTAGTTACCCCTGTTGGTAAAAACCGCCACCTTGTGTGTTTGTAGTAGCAGTATCATTAAGTCGATGTGCGACTGATGGTTGGCAATTATTATGGCCGGTTTCGTAAAGTCTTCGTGGTGTTCGTTAATAAATTTTTTGGGCGATAGAAAGTTGGAGTAAATAAGGGCTTTAGTGCTGTATTTTAATAGTTTATGGAAGAATAGCTTTTTCTTTTTTTTGTTTCCTGGTAATGCCTGTAAAATGGTTGCGATAACCGATAGCAGGGCACCCCCCCCGATAAACAAAATGCCCGACCATATTGAGAAAATGAAATCCAACAGCGTAACAGGCCTTTTGCGTTTCCCTTTTGAATAGGATGTTAACCATCTGAACAGAACGGGTTCGATGGAGAAGGTTATGAGAATAACCGACAAAATGCCTATAATCGACATCAGGGCAATGGATCTTAATGCCGGATGTTTTGCAAAAATAAGCACGCCAATTCCCAATAGGGTGGTAATAACCGATAACAAAATAGATACGCGATAGGATGCTGTTTTTATGTTTCCATACTTGTAATTCAGCAGCATCCCACGCATCAGGAAAATGGTGTAGTCGATACCAAGCCCGAAAACAAAGGTGATAATAATGATGTTGAAAATGTTAAAACTAATGCCCGCCAATGCCATAATTCCCGTAACCCAAAACCAACTTAATACCACCGGAACCATGGTGATTAATGTCAATTCTATTCTGCCGTATGCAATGAGCAGAATGATGAAAATAACGAGTATCGAAAACCATACAAGTTTGTTCAGGTTATCTTTTAACATGGCTACCAGTTGTTGCGTAACAGCTTGCCGGTTTACTATCCAAACGTCTTTTTGACCGGTAAACTCCTTTTCAATGGCAGGCAGGCTGCTAATGGGTGCGTGAACAATATTAATAACCCCTTTTAAACTGTCGGTTTCCATAAAGTTATCGCTAAACACCGACTTAACAACCGGAAGTTGCCCCAATTCTACCGGCTGATACTGTTTGTTCAAAATTGCATTAAACGTGTCAAACACCGAAGGTTTAAAATGAAGCGTTTTGCCATGTTTAATTAGTGATGTAATTGTTTTTGTCTTTCTGGTTTTCCAAAATTCATTCCAACGATTGATGCGTTGCTGTTGCTTTTCCAACGACTGAAACAAAACGGGCGACCCGTTATAATCAGGAAGAACACCCTTAGCTTTGAGCACAGCAAGATGCGTTGCTACTTTTTTCTCGTTTTTGATGGCTTCGTTAAGAGTGGTACCTGTCGAAACAATTAAAATGGGTTTGCCTTTGGTATTGGTAAGCTTGTTTAACAATTTTTCGGCAGTGGACGTTTTTTTTGTCATATAATTGAACCCATCCAGGTTGGCTTTAAAAATAACTTTGTGCGAAAAAAAGGTAAATAAAATAGTAACTATTACCACGCCCCATACAACCGTCCTTTTTTTAGAAAGGTCGATGGATGCCATTTTTGAAATAAAATTGTTTTGGACGGGTTTTTTCGGGTTAGTTTTTCGTAAAAACAGATGGGGTAAAACAAGCAACGTAAACAAGGCTGCGCTCATAACGCTGATGGCGGCAAATATACCGAGGTCGTTAAGTACTTTTGAATTGATAAAAAGCAGCGACAAAAAGGCGGAGGTTGTGGTAAGTGTGCTCAGCATAATGGGCGTGGTAAGCTGTTTTAAAATATTTTCAGGATTGCCAAATTGCCGGTAGTGCGAGTAAATATGCAGCGCGTAATCAACCGAAATACCAAGCAAAATTGAGCCTATCCCCAGCGAAATAGCCGACACCTCTTTTTCTAACAGAGCCAGTCCGGCAAGAGCCATTAAACCGCCAAAAAGCACCGGAAGCATAATTAGAAAAAACGATTTCAGGCTTCTGAAAAACAGGGTAATCAGTAAAATAAGCGCCAGGGCAGCCAATGATACCGTGAGTGTGATGTCCTTTTTAATTTGTGTGGCATTGCCCAAAGCAACAACGGCACTGCCAAAATAGCTGACCTTTATTGCCGGATACTTTGTGTTTGCTGTTTTTATCAGCTTGTCAATGCCGTTGAATAGTGGTTTGTTTTCTGCAGTTTTTCGCGGATGAGCCGGTGTGATGAAAAATAGAAGGTAGCGATGGTCTTTGGTAAAAATATGATTTTTATAAAGTGTAAAATTTTGGTTGACCTGAAGGTCTTTAAATTTGTTAAGTGCGATAAATGTAAGGTTTAGCGGGTCTTTTTGTATCATCTTTTTAGTGGCAAAACCCGCCGGCGAAACCAATGTTCTGTAATCTTTTTGCAGGGTGTTCTTAATGGAGCTGTCGGCAATAACAGCATCAATTTTCAGGTAATCGCTGTCATCCAAAAAAAGAGGAAGGTTTTGATACACTTCGTCAAACAGCTCGTTCATAATTTTGTTGTCCGGTCCCGCGGTTATCGATTTTATTTCTGACGGAACAAAACGTTTGTCAATCGAATCGGTAAACTCAGTTGTAAACCGTATTAATTCATCAGCATCGGCAGGGGAGGTGCTGTCGTTTAACGACACCATAAATACAACCTTATCCAAAAACCTTGCATTGTTGTAAACAAAGTTCATCTTTTTAACGGAGGAGTTGTCAGGAAATATTTTGGTAATGTCTTCCGAAAACCTGATGGTTGATCCGTACCGGCCTGCTATAACTATCAGGGCAAACAGTAATATTAGCGCAGGAATCCTGAATCGGCGGTTAATTCGATATAGAAATGCAAAAAAGTTTCCCATGGTTGCTTGTTATCTGAGGCCAAAAATAGGGTTTATCCATCAACAACCCTAAAGGAGTGTTTAAAATATGTTTTGCTTTTGCTAAAATCTTCTGTTGCTATGAGTAAAACAACAAAAAATCATTAAATTTCCAATAATAGGAAACTTTTTCATTTTGAAACAGTATAACTGTACATTCACCTCGATTATTTTAGTTAAATTGACTTTGTTAACTAAGATTAGTTGGTATCTCTCATCGAAATCTGCAAGGGGTAACGATTCTTGTAGTATTTTTGCGAATGGAAAAAGGTTATTGGTAAAGCTTTATTAAATTATTAACTGCGTGAACTTTTATTTTAAACATAAAAGGTGGGGGATTATTATACTGATTTTTCTGGTGAAGATGATGTATAATCCCATGATGGGACAAGAGGCACTTGGGCAGTCGTTTGGTAACTATAGCGGGGTTTGGGGCGGACAAATAAATCCTGCAACATTGACCTTAAATAAAGTTTACCTTGATGTTAACCTCGTTGGGGCATCCAATCACTTTTCCAATAATTTTGCTTACATCCCGCACGAGGATTATTCTCTTTTTGGTTTGCTTACCGCCGACACCATTATCCGTAAGTATGGAAAGTATATGTACAACGGGTATTACACATATTTTAAAAATCACGATGTTAAATGGGCGCGGATTAACGCAAGGCTGGTTGGCCCGTCGGCGATGTTTCAAAATGGGAAGAGTGCTTTTGCCGTTTCTACATCGGTTCGTTTTGCTTCGTCAGGAGTGGATATTCCCTGGGAAACACTGGTATTTATGTACGAAGATTTGACCTTTGAACCGTTACAGGGAATCAGGTTTGAGGATGCCAATTTTAGCTTTTCACTGCTTACCTGGGAGGAACTGGCTTTTTCTTATGCCCGGATTATTTACGATAGAAATGGAAATCAGCTCTCGGCCGGCATAACCGGTAAGCTGCTGTTTGGGTTGAATGGCGGTTACAGTGAGTTCCGTGTTGCCGACTACATGGCTATCGATTCAAAAACAGTGGATTTTTATAAATTTCAAACCAATGTTGCCTTTGCCATGCCCTCCACTGGGTTGGTGTCGTCCTTTTCAAATCCTTTTGGCTCTGTGGGCTTTGGCCTTGGGGCTGATGTGGGGGTTACTTTTGTTAAGAAAAAAGACCGCTATTCCGAAAACAGAGGATATCGGCCATGTGAGTTTGCTTATGAAGATTATGAATATAAAATTGGATTTTCAATCCTTGACATTGGAGGTATATCTTTTAATAAAGATACAGAATATCACGTTTTTAACGTGGAGGATGTTACGCTAAACACCGATGACCTTGATACTTTAAAGGGTATGACGGCTGATGTGGGTATGCGATATCTTAGCCTGTTGATGCTGGGCGATTCAAACGCATCTTTAAAAGGTGATAAAATGAGAATTGGTTTGCCCACTGCGTTGAGTTTGCAATTCGACTGGCATGCAATGGCTTCGTACTATTTGGGTTTTGTTTGGATTCATCCCCTTCATTTTCATTTAAAAGATACCAAACGGGCGGCACAGGTTGCCATTATTCCGCGATATGAAACAAGGATGCTGGGTATTAGCATGCCGGTGTCGCTTTATCAGTACGAACGTTGGAGGTTTGGCCTGGCATTGCGTTTTTATACACTTACCATCGGTACCGAATGTCTGGGAACAATCTTCGATTTTAAAGACCTCGACAGCATCGACCTCTATTTTTCACTAAAATTTAACCTTGATAAGGGAAGATGTAATCCGCTAAAACGCGGTGCTTGTACCCGGGGCCGCAGTTGGTAGGGCTGCTTTATCAAGGTTAAATTTAACAAACTGTTTTTGAGAAGCGATTCCCATAGCGGGGAAAATTACAAATTCAAAAAGCGAGGAAATGATATTGAGTAGGTCAGCTTTGCCTGCTTCCTGAAAGCCTTTAAACAAAGGGGATTTGGAACGATCAATAATTTTTTCAAAAAGATTTACCTTTTTGGTGTTCTTTATTAAATAAATAGATGTATATTTGCACTCATTTTTGAAAAACCACTACAAATCTGTAATAAAATGGGTAAGAACGAATTAATCAAGTTAGTAGAAGAAAGTGTTGAGGTAAAAAAGTTCCCCGCTTTTAAGGCAGGAGACACTGTTACCGTTACTTATAAAATTAAAGAGGGTAATAAAGAGCGCTTGCAGAAATTTACCGGCGTTGTTTTACAACGTGCCGGAAGCGGTCCTACTGCCACTTTTACGGTTCGGAAAATTTCGAGCAACGTTGGTGTTGAAAGAATTTTCCCCATCTCATCGCCATTTATTGAAGAGATTGAAGTAAACAAAGTGGGAGTTGTTCGCAGAGCACGTATCTTTTACTTTAGAAAACTCAGAGGTAAAAAAGCAAGAATTAAAGAAAAAAGAATGTAATTTTTGTTTTAAAAAGTTTAAAAACCCGGTTCTGTTGAATCGGGTTTTTTTTATTGAAGTTGTTTAAAGTCTATTTGCTCGTTTGAAAAAAAGAAGTCTTTCTCTTTAATAACAATAAACACGGCAACAATTAGTAATATAACGGTTTGTATTACTTTGCTGTCAGGATGCGTGGCAAATATTTCGTTAAAATACCCGGCTGTAATGTGAAAAATAATTGCAACCAAAATATTCCGGTTGGTTTTATAATAAAGCCAGTTCATTATGATTACAAAAGGAAAAATGCTTACTAAAAAGTTAACTCCGTATATCCAGCCTGTCAGCACAAGATTGCTTTGATAATAATCTTTTATAAATGAAAGAGGTATGTGCCATATTCCCCAATAGAGTGCAAAAATTATTGATGTGTTAAATAAATTAAACCTGCTGCGAAGTGAGTCGGTGCCGTAAGTGTGCCAGGCCAACTCTTCAAATACCGGAGCTATAATAAGTAAAAACCATACCGGAAAAACACCGGAGGTGAAAGTATAATGGCCTGTTATTTGAAATTGAGAGGCACTGTATCCGAATAATAGTGAAATTGCT
>Ga0256831_1001443_pt1 | contig 12541 bp, 10 predicted proteins | sample 132544metaG_FD_189087 | JGI IMG/M metagenome (GOLD analysis project Ga0256831, IMG submission 189087) | Hydrothermal vent microbial communities from Lau Basin, Pacific Ocean - 132-544 | ecosystem: Environmental > Aquatic > Marine > Hydrothermal vents | place: Pacific Ocean: Lau Basin | collected... | reverse complement strand
GTTAAAACTTTACCTGCCATTTAATTTTACAAAATAGCTCAATCTCCGTCACTATTCGCGCAAAACCGTTTTGATTTCTTAACAAGAAACTGTTTATTTCTTTCGTTTATTATGCAGGCAATTAAATTTTTTACGTTTATTTTACCAAATATTTCAAATTAACGTATGAGCAACAAGGTTATCGATTTGGCCGGAGCAGATATTTATCAGCAAGAACATCGTGTTCTTACCAATGTAAATTTAACGGTTAATAGAGGCGAATTTGTGTACATTGTTGGGAAAGTGGGTACCGGAAAAACCAGTCTGATAAAAACGTTGAATGCCGAGATAAGTTTAATTAAGGGAAGCGGAACGGTTTTGGGTTATCAACTGATGAAAATAAAAGAGAAGGAGATTTCGGAATTACGAAAAAAACTGGGCGTGGTTTTTCAGGATTTCAGACTGCTTACCGACAGAAATGTGTACGAAAATCTTGCATTCGTTTTAAAAGTTACCGGGTGGAAAAACAGAACTGAAATCGACAATCGCATAAACGAGGTTTTAAAAAGTGTAGGCGCGCTAAATAAATTGGAGAAAATGCCCCACGAGTTAAGCGGTGGAGAGCAACAGCGAGTTGTAATTGCACGCGCTATTCTTAACAATCCCGAATTAATTCTTGCCGACGAACCCACCGGAAACCTCGACCCCGAAACCTCGGAGCAAATTATCGACCTCTTTATCAGGCTCAACAACGAAGGGAAAACCATAATAATGGCTACGCACGATTATGCATCAATTGCAAAGAAACCGGCACGAACACTGGTTTGCTCTAATGGAAAAATTAATGATTCGGGAAGGAGTAACTCGTTGGTTAATTTCGATAATTTACTTGGTTAAAAATTCTGTGCGTTGAGTTAACCTACAAACTTCGAAAAGATTTCATAAAGCTTTTTCTCCTCTATTTCCCAGGTTAACACTTTTGCTGCTTCGGGTAAGTTGGCATTCCACACTTCTCTTTTTTTCCTGTCGGTAAGTGCCGAATTAATTTTAGCTGCTAAAACATCCGGTTCTAGCGAAGTGGTTATTTCGCCTATTTTATATCGATTGACAATTGCAGCCATTTCGGGCAAGTTGGAAACCAACACCGGAACCCGCGCCTGAATATAATCGAACAATTTATTAGGCAGTGCGTACCGGTAATTCAATCCTAAATCTTCTTCTATCGAAAGCCCGAGGCTGGCACGCGAAGTAAGAGCAGCCAGTTCGTCGAGCGGAATTTTCCCTGTAAAGGTAACTTTGTCGGTTAATTTTTCGCGTTCGGCAAGTTTCTCTAATTTGCTTTTTATATCGCCGTCGCCGGCAATTACAAGCCTGGCACCGGCAACCTGTTTCATTGCCAGAATTGCCTGTTCTAATCCGCGCCCCACATTAATTGCTCCCTGGTAAATTACTACCTTTTCGCTCTTCGTTTCGCTCTCCTCTTTTCGGAAATAGGTTGCAGCTTTCGGCACATTACGAATTACCTGAAAATCGGTTCCGTATTTATTCCGGTAGATTTCGGCTATCGAATCACAAACCGTATACGCAAAATCGATTTTCGGAACCATCTTTTTTTCAAGCCACTCCCAAATTCGTTTTACTTTTGGGCGATTTATCAATTCCGGAACTTCGGTAAAATATTCGTGACTGTCGTAAACAAGCGGTTTCCTTTTAATTTTTGAAGCAATAAAATTGGCTGTTAATGTATCGAGGTCGTTAGCAAGCAACATGTCGGTTTTAGAAAAAAGTAAGAAAAGCAACAACCGGAAATTGTATTCGGCATAAAACAGAGCTCCGGCTTTAAAAAGCAATTTAAAACGTTTGGTTTTGTACTGCCGGTTTTTAACGTGCAAACTCCCCGGCAACTTTCGCCCCACCAGCAAAACTTCGAACCCCATTTCGGTTAACGAGCAACAAACTTTATGCACGCGGTTGTCGCCAACCAAATCGTTGGTAACCGAAACAACTATATTTTTTCTGTTTGTTTTCAATAAGTTTGCAAATTTTCTGCTAATATACTCAATCCACACAGTTTACATATATAAAACTTTTAACGGAAGTCAATATTGTGATTCGGATAATTTCTTCGTTCAAAAAAAATAAAACCTGATTTTGAATTCTTCTTTTATCTTTGCCGAAAAAAGCATGATTCGTTTTCTTGAAAACTACTCGTTAAAGTCGCACAACACTTTTGGAATTGATGTAAAAGCAAAATATTTTTTTGAATTTACCGAAGCCGAAGATCTGGATATTTTTTTAGACTCGAACAAAAGCTGGCAAGAGGAAAAAGTTTTAATTCTGGGCGAAGGAAGTAACATTCTGTTTTTAAACGATTTCGACGGGCTGGTTATTCATCCGAATGTACCGGGAGTGGAGGTTGTAAACGAAGACCGCCAAAACATTTGGATTGAAGCAGGCGCAGGTGAAAACTGGGACGAGTTTGTAAAGTATTGTGTCGATTATGGGTTTGGCGGAGCAGAGAATCTTGCATTTATTCCCGGAACGGTTGGTGCGGCACCGGTTCAGAACATTGGTGCCTACGGACAGGAAGTTGCGAATATAATAGAGAAAGTAAAAGGTTACGATTTAAGCGAGCAACGAATTGTGGAATATACAAATTCAGCGTGTTCGTTTGCCTACCGGAACAGCATTTTTAAAACCCGGTTGAAGGAGAAGTTTATTATTTTATCGGTTACATTTAAATTAGATAAATTTCCCGAGTATAAACTAAATTACAAAGCACTCGAACAGAAAGTTGCCCGGTTCGGCGAGATTAATCTCGAAAACATAAAAAGAGCAGTAACCGAAATACGCACCGAGAAACTCCCCGAAATTACGGAAACAGGCAGCGCCGGAAGCTTTTTTAAAAATCCTGTGGTTGATATTGCCGTTGCTAAAAAAATTGAAAAAGAATTTGGTGAGGTACCGGGTTATAGTGCCGGAGAAGAAAAGGTAAAACTGGCTGCCGGGTGGTTAATTGAAAAAGCCGGATGGAAAGGTTACCGCAAAAACGATTTTGGCGTTCACAATAAACAAGCACTTGTAATTGTAAACTATGGAAACGCCACCGGAAAAGAAATTTATAACCTTTCGGAAGAGATAAAAAAGTCGGTTCTCGAAAAATTTGGCATCGAACTGGAACGCGAAGTAAATTGCGTATAACGAATTCTCATGCCATATTCAGCCCTCATCTTTTTGGGGCAATAAAACAGGCAGATTCCTTAATCAAAAATCTATTTCCAAATTTTATTTTTGTTTAATGCTGCCCTGTATTTTGCAGCATTCCGGTTGTGCTGTGCCAACGTTTTTGCAAAATTATGATACCCCGAGAAATCCTCTTTTGCACACATATAAATATAGCTGTGTTTTTCGTAATCGAGAACTGCATCAATTGCCGATGTTTCGGGAAACATAATTGGCCCCGGAGGCAAACCTGCATATTTATACGTATTGTATGGCGAGTCGATTTCGAGGTGTTTGTTCAGAACCCGCTTAATGGAATAGTCGCCAACGGCGTATTTTACGGTTGGGTCGGCTTGCAACAAAATACCCCGTTTCAGCCGGTTTAAATAGACTCCGGCAATGCGTTTCATCTCGTCGGGTTTCACCGTTTCGCTCTCAACAATTGAGGCCAAAATTATTACCTCCTGCGGCGAGAGGCCAATCTGTTTTGCTTTCTCTTTTCGTTTTTCTGTCCAGAATTTATCGTACTCTTTTTTCATTCGTTGCGCAAATTCTTTAGCCGAAGTCGTCCAGTAAAACTGGTACGTATTGGGAATAAACATCGTACGAAAAGTTTCGGGAGTAAACCCATATTCAACAATCAATGAATCGTTCGAAAAAAGGTTCAGAACCGAGAGAGAGTCGGCCCAGATATATTTACTAACCTTCCCAGCCAAATCTTCTTTAAACCTCACATTGTTAAAAGTTAAATTCACAGGTTCCTGAATTCCACTACGCAAAACATTTACAATCTGGTTGGTATTCATTCCTTTTTTCAGCAAATACCGACCGGGTTTTATCGTCTCCCGGTAATTTTTCTTTTTCGAAACCCAGTTGAAAGCTTTTTCAGAAATAAGAATATTATGAATTGTCAGACTATCGGTAACTTGTGTAAAAGTTGCATCTTTGGGAATATATAAAATGTAATTACTCTTTACATTTTCCTGAAAAATGTATTGATATAGCTGCCAGGCGCGGATACCAACAACAATAAATGCAAGTGCAAAAAATATGATAATAAACTTTCCAACCTTGGGGAAAGTCATTATCCGGCTTTTGTGTTCTATGGACATAAACTTACGCTTTTGCACAAAAATAGTCGTTCTTCGGGAAATGAAAAATTAGCTGCTAACTAAATTCAAACTCTCGTGCGTGAAAAACAATTCCATTCATTCTAAATTTATTACATTTGTTGTTTAATTTCAGAAAACTTAAAAAGATTAATTATGCAACAAGTAAATCTTGCCGACGATATTTATTATTTGGGGTTCAACGACCGCCGCACCAACTTATTCGAAAACATCTGGCCCATTCCGCACGGAATTTCATACAGTTCGTATTTAATTGTCGACGAAAAAATTGCGGTTATCGACACTGTTGAACGTTCGTTTATCGACGATTATTTAGACCGCATTGAAGACATTATTGGCGACCGGAAAGTTGATTACCTGATAATTAACCATATGGAGCCCGACCACTCGGGAGCGTTAAAAGCGTTTATTCAAAAATATCCCGATGTAATTTTAGTGGGAAATAAAAAAACATTCGGGTTTGTTGAAGCCTACTATATGACTCCGAAAAATGTTCTGTTGGTACACGACAACCATAAACTGGAACTTGGAAAACACACCCTGCAATTCCAAATGATTCCGATGGTTCACTGGCCCGAAACAATGGTAACTTTTGAGGAGACAAACAAAATTCTTTTTTCGGGCGATGCTTTTGGAAGTTACGGCACACTCGACGGTGGAATTTTCGACGACGAAATTAATCTCGATTTTTATGAAGTTGAAGTGATGCGCTATTTCACAAACATTGTAGGAAAATATTGCCCGCACACACAACGCGCCATAAAAAAACTGGCCCCGCTCGACATTAAAATGATTGCAGCTACACACGGTCCCATTTGGCGTTCAAACCTCGACTGGATTTTAACCCGCTACAACAAATGGAGCTCGTACGATTTAGACCGGGGCGTTGTAATTGTTTACGGCTCGATGTATGGAAATACGCAAAAAATGGCCGAAATTATTGCCCGCCGGATTGCCGAACGCGGTATTAAAAACATTCGTGTTTACGACGCATCGAAAACACACACGTCGTATATTATTAACGACATATTTAAATACAAAGGATTTATTGTGGGCAGTGCAGCGTATAACAACTCGCTTTTCCCAAATGTCGAAATTTTGCTTTCTACAATTGAGCACATGGCTCCTAAAAATCATTTACTTGGAATTTTTGGCAACTACTCGTGGAATGGTGGCGGAGTAAAGAATCTGAAAACTTTTGCCGAAAAGATTAAATGGGAAGTTGTGCACGAACCGGTTGAAGAGAAGGGCGCTTTAAAACCCAACAATAAAGAGGAACTATTAAAACTTGCCGATGCAATGGCCGACAAGTTACTAGAAAAACCGGAATAGATAGCAAGAAATAACTTCAACCCAACCAACACAGTATTGGGAATAGACTGTTATAACAGTGTTTTTAAAAAACTGATTGCATTGAACTCGTAAGGAGATATGCTGCTCTTTTATTTTTGAGGACGCAACAAACCAGGGTTATATTCGTTTGTTAAACAGCTAATTTTATGGACATGAAGAAATTTATATTACTCTTTATTTTAACGGTTTCTGTTTCATCGGTTTCTTTTGCAAAGAAAAATATTAATGCCTGGAAAAATGAGAAAAACCTAAACAATCAGTTCTCTGTATTTAAGAAAAACCTGAATTTTTGGGATGGAAATTTTTTCTTAAAAGAGGTTCAATTAAATCAGTTTTACAATGCCATGTACGACTCTATTACTGTTTTACGTAATGAGTTGACCGAGAGTAAAAGTCAAATACTTTCGTTGCAAAACGAGCTAAAAGCAAAAACGGAAGAGACAAAAGAAATTCAGGAGAATTTTAAAGGTGCCATAAAACGCGAAAATTCGATTACTGTTTTCGGAATGAGTATTAACAAAACAGCATACTCATTGTTTATGTATCTGTTTATTCTTGGTATTTTGGTTTTGTCCGGAATCGTTTTTCTTCTCTACAAAAGAAGCCTTGCAATTACTCGTTATACAAAAAACGAATACAAAGAGCTGAAAGAGGAGTTCGAGGTTCACAAAAAGAATTCATTAGACCGATATACGAAAATGAATATGGAACTGCACAAAACACGAATGGCCCTAAATAAAAAGAAATAACTTAAACCTAAATCGGATGAAACAATCAAGACGAAACTTTTTATTAAAATCGGCAACAGGAGTTGCTGCAATTTCGGCAATACCTACAATTGTATCTTCATGTATCTCTTCTTCAACTGACAGTTCTTCAGGAAAAAACAGTCTGTTTTACAAAAAAGGAAATACAATTCTGTTTCAGGGCGATTCGATCACCGATGCCGGCCGCGAAAGAGAGAAAGAGCTTCCCAATAATCCACGTTCATTTGGAATGGGTTATGCATTTTTAGCAGCCTCATCGCTTTTAAATAACTATCCCGAACAAAAATTGACCATATACAACCGGGGAATAAGTGGAAATAAAGTTTTTCAGCTTGCCGACAGATGGCAGAAAGACTGTTTGGATTTAAAACCCGATGTATTAAGTATTTTAATTGGAGTAAACGATTATTGGCACACCAGAAACAACAACTACAACGGCACGATTGAAATTTACGAAAACGACTACCGGAAACTATTACAACGAACAAAAGAGAAACTCCCCAATGTTGAACTGATTATTTGTGAGCCATATTATGTTTTAGGTGCTAAAGTTGTTGACGAAAGCTGGGTTAAACCGATGAAAGAGTATCAGGCGGTGGCACTGAAAATTGCTGAAGAATTCGATGCAGTCTGGGTTCCGTTTCAACGCGTTTTCGACGAAGCACTAAAACATGCTCCGGCAACCTATTGGACCCACGACGGAGTACACCCTGCCATGGCAGGCGCACAATTAATGGCCGAAGCGTGGCTACGGACTGTAAAATAAAACGATAACACAAAAAAAAGGTGTCCGTTTCCGAACACCTTTAATACCGAATTGATTGTAGAATTTATTTATATTCTACCGGTTTTCTATTAATCCAGTTACCCCTTGTAAAATCGGGGAAATATTGTGGAGAACTACCGGTTGCAATTGACGCTTCAGAGAGCGGTGTAACAGCACTCCATGCTGCTGCATCGTACACATCAATTACCGGCTGACGTTGTTCTTTAACCGAGTTTATAAACTCGCGGGTAACAAAGTAGTCAATTCCACCATGACCGGCTCCGTTTGCTATATCACCATACTTTTTCCAAAGCGGATGATCATATTTATCCTGCCATTTTTGGAAATCATCCCACTTGTCGTACTCCCCTTCTCCTTCAACATAAATACGTTTTGTTCCCATATCGAAATTGGTTGTACCATCTGTTCCGTCAATTCTAAATCCTAACGAATATGGGCGTGGTAGATTTGTATCGTGAGTTACAATAATACTTTCTCCATTTGCAGTTTTAATAACCGATGTAATAATATCACCTAGTTTCCAGGGTAATTTTGCGTAAGGATGGTCTACACCACCTTGTTCCTCAATATAATCTTTTAACCCAACAGCTTTTGTTGCGGTCGATGTTAGATAAAGAAAGCGGTTTCCCCGGTTGATGTCGAGCATGTGTGCGATTGGTCCCAGCCCGTGTGTAGGATAAACATCGGCATTTTGTTTTAACGAATGTTGTGTTCTCCATCGCGCCTCGCCTTTTGCACCTTTACCAAATTTAAGGTCTTTATTAAATTTCACATTTAACAAGTTGTGTTGATATCCGCAACGACCATGAACAACCTCACCAAACACCCCTTGCTTAATCATATTTGTAACTGCCAGCACATCGCGACGGTAGTTTACATTTTCAAGAATCATACAAGGTTTTCCTGTCTCCTCCGAAGTGTTAACCAAGTCCCAACATTCTTCCATTGTATTGGCTGCCGACACTTCAACTGCAGCATATTTACCTGCTTTCATCGTTGCAACAGCCATGCGCGTGTGCCACAACCACGGAGTAGCGATTATTACTCCGTCAATATCGTCGCGTTTTAACATCTCTAAATAAGCATATTCTCCGTTAGAATACACTTCAGCCTCAGGATGTCCGTTATCTGTTAATATTTTTTGTGCTTTTGGAATTGCTTCCGGATCGATATCGCAAAAAGCTGAAATTGTCACACCTTCAGTTTTCGCTGCTCTGTAAAGATGTCCTCTTCCTCTTCCTCCACACCCAATGAATGCGATATTCACTTCACCATCTTTCTTTTTCTGTTTAGAAACACCGGCTTTCGAGATTTGTGGAGCCACAATTAATCCAGCTCCTACTGCTGTTGCAGTCTTTAAAAAAGACCGCCTGTCTGTTGTTGTCATTTTGATACAATATTTAATTTGTGCTTTTTAAAAATATTAAAAAGTAAAAATATTAAAAAGTTTTAGATTTATGCTCTTATTTTAACTTATTTTAGAAATAAAAAAGGTGCTTCGAAACCGAAACACCTTTTTTTATTTTTTACCGCTAATTTTTAAGATAACATCTTTTTTACCTGGGTAAAAACATTTTCGCCGTTAAACCCAAGTTTTTCATCGAGAACAGTATAAGGAGCCGAATAGCCAAACGATTCCATTCCCCATATTTTTCCATTTTCGCCAACCAGTCCCAACAGATTTACCGGCAATCCGGCAGTCATTCCAAAACGAGGAACTCCGGTTGGAAGAACACTCTCCTGATACTCTTTTGACTGATTTCTGAAAACACCCTCAGAAGGCACAGATACAACCTGAACTTTTAACCCCTCTTTTTCGGTTAAAAGAGCTGCACCCTCAACCAACGTTGCCACTTCCGAACCACTTGCCAGCAATACAACATCGGGTGTTCCTTCGCACTCTTGAACAATGTATGCCCCTTTTTCTGCCCGAAGTGCTGCTTTATAAACATCGCCTTCAACCGGTAAATTTGTAATGTTTTGACGCGACAAAATTAATGCCGATGGAGTAGTTGTGTTTTCCAAAGCCATTTTCCATGCTACAGTAGTTTCGTTTCCGTCGGCCGGACGAAGTACCAATGCACTGTTTTCGCCTTTGTGGTTTTTTAGTTTCTCCATTAAACGAATTTGTGCTTCCTGCTCAACAGGCTGATGTGTTGGCCCGTCTTCTCCCACACGAAATGCGTCGTGGGTCCAAACATATTTAACCGGCAAGCCCATTAATGCCGACATACGAACGGCAGGTTTCATGTAATCCGAAAAAACAAAGAAAGTTCCACAAACCGGAATAACTCCACCGTGCAGTGCCATTCCGTTCATCATACAAGCCATTGTTAATTCCGAAACTCCCGTTTGCAAAAACGATCCACTAAAATCGCCTTTTGTAAACGCTGTTGTCTTTTTCAGGAAACCATCGGTTTTGTCCGAATTCGAAAGGTCGGCAGAAGAGACAATCATATTTTCAACACCATCGGCAAATGCGGCTAAAACAGCACTCGATGCACCACGGGTTGCCACATTCTCTTTTTGCTGAATTGACGCAAAATCAAACTCAGGAGCCTTATCTGAAAAGAATTTATTTAATTTTTGTGCCAACTCAGGATTTGCAGCTTCCCACTTTTTCTGCTCTGCTTTTTTTGCAGCTGCAGCTTCAATAAGTTCTGCCTCGCGTTTCGCATACAGCGCTTTTACATCGTCGAAAATTTGGAATGGATTTTCAGGATCGCCACCTAAATTCTCGATTGTTTTTGCAAACGATGCTCCGGCATTTGTTAATGGCATTCCATGTGTTTCGCATTTTCCTTCGTAACTCTCATCGGTATCGGTTACTGCACCTTTTCCCATTATTGTTTTCCCAATAATTAATGTAGGCCGCTCTGTTTCTGCATTTGCTTTTTTAAGTGCCTCGCGTATTTGTTCCGGATTATTCCCTACTATTGAAATTACATTCCATCCCCACGCTTCGTACTTTTTTGCTGTATCTTCTTTTGTTACATCGGTTGTTGATGTCGAAAGCTGAATATCGTTCGAATCGTAAAACATAACCAGATTATTCAAGCCAAGAAATCCGGCAATACGTCCGGCACCCTGCGATATCTCTTCCTGAACACCACCATCGGAAATAAAAGTATATGTTTTATGTGCCATCCATTCGCCAAAACGTGCAACCAAGAAACGCTCGGCAATTGCAGCACCAACAGCCATTACATGACCTTGCCCGAGTGGCCCCGAAGTATTTTCAACTCCCCGCTCAACATCTACTTCCGGGTGACCGGGAGTAACACTCCCCCACTGGCGGAAGTTGGCCAAATCTTCCATACTATATTTCCCTGCCATTGAAAGAACAGCATACAACATGGGCGACATGTGCCCCGGATCGAGAAAAAACCGGTCACGATTAATCCACGTCATATCAGACGGGTCGTAGTTTAAAAACTCCGAATACAAAATGTTAATGAAATCGGCTCCGCCCATTGCACCTCCCGGGTGCCCCGACTTCGCTTTTTCCACCATTGACGCAGCAAGAATACGAATATTGTCGGCTGCCTTTGTTTGAATACTTTTACTCATTATTTTTATTTTTTATGAAATTTATGCTTGAATAATACGAACCATAAAAATGCCTTCAATAGCCATTAATTTTTCTTTTATCGATTCGTCAATTGTTTTCGAGTCTACGTCAATAATATTGTAAGCAATATCGCCACGTTTTTTATTGAGCATGTTATCAATATTTATTCCCTCGGTTGCCAAAACAGCTGAAATCTGGCTCACCATATTTGGAACATTTTTATTTGCAATTAAAATACGGGCTTCGTTATGCGACTCCATCTCGGCATTCGGAAAGTTTACCGAGTTTTTGATGTTTCCGTTTTCAAGAAAATCTTTAACCTGATTAACAGCCATAATCGCACAGTTGGTTTCCGACTCTTTTGTTGATGCTCCAAGATGCGGGATAGAGATAACTTTATCCATTTTCAGGCTCTCTTCATCGGGAAAATCGGTAATATAATTTGAAACTTTACCCGATTCAATAGCAACTTTTAAGTCGGCATTGTCGACCAACCCTCCTCTTGCAAAGTTTAAAATTTTAACTCCATCCTTCATCATATCAAACTTCTCTTTATTGATATAACCTTTTGTTTCGGGAGTTAGAGGTACATTAACGGTTACATAATCGGCCTGAGCCAAAAGTGCTTCTATTCCTTCAATCCATTTAATATTTTGGTTCAGTTCGAGTGCGTGCCGAACGGTAATATATGGGTCGTAACCAACCACATTCATACCAAGCGAGCTGGCTGCATTGGCAACCAAAACACCAATGGCTCCCAAACCAATTACGGCAAGGGTTTTCCCTTCTATTTCCTGTCCGGCAAAGTTTTTCTTCCCTTTTTCAACTAACGATGCCACTTCGTTGCCTTTCCCAATCAATGTTTTTGCCCAGTTTACTGCACCAATAATATCGCGCGATGTTAAAAGTAAACCGGCTATTACCAACTCTTTTACACCATTTGCATTTGCTCCCGGTGTATTAAAAACAACAATTCCATTCTCGGTACATTTGTCGATTGGAATATTATTAACACCGGCTCCGGCACGCGCAACTGCTTTTAACGATTTTGGAAGTTCCATATCGTGCATTTTAAAACTACGCAAAACAATAGCGTCTGCTTCTGATTGTTCGTCCGAAATTATGTAATCAGAAGGAAAAAGTTTGAGCCCATCCGAATCGATTTTATTTAACGTTTGAATCTTAAACATCTGGTATAATTTTAAGGTTGATATCCGCCTTTACTTGTTACTGACAAATATCACTATTTTTATTGAAATATAGAGTCCTAAAAAGAGAGAAATCATAAATGTAAACTTAATATAAATCATATTAACTACCGGGTGAACAAAGTAAGATATCTTATCTTTCGATTATAGAAATAGATTTACTACTAAAGCATTTACTGCTAGAAAATTATTTGATTTGGCAGTAATAAAAGAAGAGGTGTTGTAGATATTGAATTGCCTCTTTTTAGGGTTGCTTAAATATGCATCAATATAAAATCTGTACGAATTATGAAGTACCCGAATTAAAATTTTCGATTCTTTTTAACATAAAAAAGAAATCTTAAAATATTATTCGATAAAGTAGGGGGAAACTCTTTTTTTTGCGACTACTTTTTGAAAACAATTACTAAAACAAAAAACAATGTTCAGAAAACAGTTTAATTTACCTGCGATTGCCCCTGTGCTATTAATCTAAAGTTTTGAATAATCTCGCAGTAACGAGTTTAAAGATGAGGCCCAAAAGA
>Ga0256831_1001442_pt1 | contig 12546 bp, 8 predicted proteins | sample 132544metaG_FD_189087 | JGI IMG/M metagenome (GOLD analysis project Ga0256831, IMG submission 189087) | Hydrothermal vent microbial communities from Lau Basin, Pacific Ocean - 132-544 | ecosystem: Environmental > Aquatic > Marine > Hydrothermal vents | place: Pacific Ocean: Lau Basin | collected... | reverse complement strand
GCCTTGGAGAAGAACCTCGCTTCCCTGGAAAAGGGGGCCGCCCGGGCCGCCGCGGAGAGGGCGGGGATCCTGGCGCGCCTGGAGCAAGTGGAAAGGAAGGTGGAGGGCCTCCCCGCCAGGTTCCCCAGACCGAAAGGGAAAGAGCGCCTTTCCGGCATCGAGTCCAGGCTGGCCCGGGTGGAATCCTCGGTGAAGCGACTCGAGCGCCTCTGGGAAGAGGATGTGCGGGGGATCCTCTCGGGGCTTGCCGATTCCCTTCGATCGAGGCGGGGGGAGGCGGAAGCCCTGGCAAAGCGGCTGGACTTGCTGGAAAAGAAGGTGCAAGCCGCCTCCATGAGGGGGGCGCGAAGGGCCATGCCTCCCTCTTCTGTCCCCGCTTCCAAGCCGGTCCAGAAGGTTTTGGCGCAATCAAAGGCCGGGGCCGGACGGGCGGCCGGGGAACTTCCCCTTCCCTTGGCGGCCGGAGGGGAGCAGGAGAACCCCTGGGATCCAGTGACCGGCCTGGGGACCCGGACCTGGCCCTGGCTCGTGGGGATGGGGGCCTTCCTCTTTCTACTCCTGGTCTGGGCTCTCAAAGGGAACGGGTCCGGGGCGGAAGTGGGGGAGACGGCCCGGGAGGAAGGGACGCGGGATGGTGGAAGGGAAACCCTTGAGAGCCCGGGGAAACCCGCCTCCTCCACCGGTGTGAGTCCTCCCCGGTCTTCCTCGCAGGGGCCAGCCCTCTTTCCGGGTGCCCGGGCTCCCGGGCCGGACGGGGAGCTTCCCCCCACCCGGGTCATGGCCGAGTTGGCTCCCGGGGGGGAAGGATCCCGGGAGGAGGACAGGATCAGGGAGGCTTTGCGGATCCTCGAGACCTCTCCCCTTTGCCTGGCCGACCCCGAAGTCCAGGTGGAGCCCGACAAGGAGACGGGAAAGGTCCGGATCTTCTTCTGGGTGCCCGGCTTCGCGACTCCCGAGGAGATCCGGGAGCTTGCGTCCCGGGTGGAAAGCCTGTAGAGCCTCCTCCAACCCAACCGAAGGGAGGCCCATGAGTCCGCTTCTCAGCATCGTCCTTCTGGCCGTGGTCCAGGGCTTGACCGAGTTCCTCCCCGTCTCCAGCTCGGGCCACCTGGAAATCCTGCGGGCCGTGACGGGCCTGGAAGGGGACCCGGTCACCCTGGAGGTGGCCCTCCACCTGGGGACCTTTCTCGCGGTCCTATTCTTTTTCCGCAAACGGATCCTGGACCTCCTGGGTCAGGCCTGGAAGGGCGAGGGCAGGGGGCGGACCTGGATCCTGGCCGTGGTGGTAGGCTCCATTCCGGCGGGCCTGGTGGGGGTCCTTTTCAAGGACTGGTTCGAGCAGGTCTTCCAGAGTCTTCTCGTCGTAGCGGTCTGCCTGGGGCTGACCGGCCTGGGACTCCTCCTCCTCGGCGGTCCCCCCAAGGGGGAGACCCGGAAAGTTCCGGGCCTCTTCCAGTCCCTCCTCGTGGGCATCGCCCAGGCCTTGGCCATCCTTCCCGGCATCTCCCGTTCGGGCTCCACCATCGTCACGGGGCTCCGGACCGGGATGGACCGCCGGACGGCGGGGGAGTTCTCCTTCTTCCTCTCTCTTCCCGCCGTGGGAGGGGCGGTTCTCCTCAAGGCCCTTCATATGGGAGAGACCAGGAACCCCTTGGGATACATGGCCGTCGGGGTCCTGGTCTCGGCGGTGGTGGGGTATCTCTCTCTCGGCTTCCTCATGTGGATCCTGGACAAGGGGAGGCTGCGGGTCTTCGGGCCCTGGTGCCTGGCCGCCTCGGCCTTGGCCTTCTATCTCTACCTGGCGGGATGAAAGGGAAAAACCGGCCCGGAGAATTCTCGAATCATCCAGGTCAGGATTTGGGCAGGGAGAGTTTGCGCCTGATCCGGTTGACGGCCCTCTGGGCGTAGCGGCCGGGGCAGGCCGTGGACTTGAGTTCCCTGTGCGTGTAGATCCGGGAGGCCGGGATCCTGTATTTCTTCATCAGGTAACGGAGGAGTTTCTCCAGCCCCTTCATCTGGGCCGGCGACGGGGGGTGGTCCTGGAAGTCCCCGAGGAGGCAGATCCCGATGTTGCCCTTGTTGAGCCTGTGGTTCCCCGCGTGGGCGCCCTGGTAGCGGAGACTTCGTCCCTGCCAGATCCTGCCTGCCGGATCGATCAGGAAGTGGTAACCCACGTCGGCCCAGCCCTCGCCGTTGGTGGTCTTGTGCTTGTGGTTCTTCTGGATGGTCCGGATCAGGGCCTCCACGGAGGCCGGGCTGGAATCGGGGCAGGGAAAACCGCTGTGGTGGATGGTGATCCTGTAGATCCGCCCCATGGGGGTGGTGCGGTTCACGGCCGCCGGCCGGGCGCCCCATTCCCTGCGGGAGTGGATCCTGATGGGACCGGCCGCCGGGCCGGACCTGCTCTTCCGGCGGGACCGGGCTGACCAGGGGGGAATCCCGGACTCCAGGTCCTTCAAGCGCGCCAGGAGGGAGGGATCCATGGTGGCCTTCCGCGCCTGTTCCAGGCTCCACCGGGCGCGGCCGGGGAGATCCAGGGCCGTGAAAGCCAGGGCCTTCCCGTACCAGGCCACGGCTTCCTGCTCCCGGGAGAGTCCAGGTGTGAGAAGAGCCTGGTCCAGTTCCTCCTTGGCCCGGTCGGGCCTCCGCACGCGGAGGAAGAGAAAGGCACGGCGTATATGGCGGGCGAAGGTGGGGGGCTCCTTTCCGAGACGTTCCAGCTCTTTCCAGTTGGTGGGGTTCCCCGGCTCTTCCAGGACGTTCAGATCCGGGGGGGGACCCGAGAGGGCGGCGGGTCCGGGTCCCGTCCACTTGGGGGACCTTCCCGGGCCCTGGCAGGAAGAGAGGAGAAAGAGGGCCAGGGCCGGCGCGGCAGCCGCCCAGGGGAAAAACCTGTTGATCTTGAAACCGCCCATGGATCCTCCTGGCGGGAAGTCTAACGGCGGCGGTTCCCCAGTTCCAACGCGAGGTCCGGAGAAAGACATCCTCTCTCTTGCCCGGCCTTCCCGGGCCGTGGATGATGAGACCCCATTCGTTGCTTTATCGAAAGGAGCATGCCATGGGGCAGGTCGACAGGCGTGAGTTTCTGGGTCTTCTGGCAGGGGGTTCCGCACTGGCCGGGCTTTCGAGTTGCATGAACCCCGGCCGGGGAGGGGGCGGCTCGAAGAGGCCCAACATCATCTACATCATGAGCGACGACCACGCCGCCCACGCCTTGAGTTGCTACGGGAGCAGGATCAACAAGACGCCTCACCTGGACAGGCTGGCCCGGGAAGGCATGCGTTTCGACCACTGCTACGCCACCAATTCCCTTTGCGCTCCCAGCCGGGCCACGATCCTCACGGGTAAATACAACCACGTCAACGGGCTTCTCGACAACCGGGTGATCTTCGACGGCCGCCAGGAGACCTTTCCCAAGATCCTCCGGCGCCACGGCTACCAGACGGCCATGATCGGCAAGTGGCACTTGAAGAACACCCCCACGGGTTTCGACTACTGGAACGTCCTGCCCGGGCAGGGCCGGTATCACGATCCCGTTCTCATCGAGATGGGGGAGCGGAAGGTGGTCAAGGGCTACGTGACGGACCTGCTTACGGACATCGCCATCGATTTCCTGGACAAGAAGCGGGATCCGGACAAGCCCTTCCTCATGATGCTCCACCACAAGGCGCCTCACCGGAACTGGCAGCCCGACAAGAAGCACGCCCATCTCTACGACAACGTGGAGATCCCCACTCCCCCCACCTTCGACGACGACCACTCCCACAGGGCGAGCCCGGCCCGCACCTGCGATATGTCCGTCCTGCACACCTTGACCGTGAACGACGTGAAGGCCCCCTTCCCCAAGGGCCTTACGCCCCACCAGCTCAAGGTCTGGAAATACGAACGGTTCATCAAGGACTACCTGCGGTGCATCGCCTCGGTGGACGAAAACGTGGGGCGGCTCCTGGACTACCTGGACAAGTCCGGCCTGGCGGAGAACACCATGGTGGTCTACACCTCCGACCAGGGCTTCTTCCTGGGGGACCACGGCTGGTTCGACAAGCGCTTCTTCTACGAGGAATCGGACCGGATGCCCCTTCTCGTCCGCTTCCCCGGAAGAGTGAAGCCGGGATCGGTCAACGGGGACCTGGTTTCCAACGTGGACTTCGCCCCGACCTTCCTGGACGTGGCGGGCGCCCCGATCCCCTCGGACATGCAGGGAAGGAGCTTCAAGCCCCTCCTGTTCGGCGAACATCCCGCCGGCTGGAGAAAATCCTTCTACTACCACTACTACGAATTCCCGGCCGAGCACAAGGTGAAGCGCCACTACGGAGTCCGGACGGACCGGTACAAGCTGATCTACTATTACCGGATCGGCGAGTGGGAACTCTTCGACCTCGAGAAGGACCCTCATGAACTCCGGAGCGTTTACGGCGATCCCGCCTACGCCGGCGTGCAAAGAAGATTGAAGGCCGAATTGAAACGCCTCCGCAGGGAACTGGGGGACCGCACGGGCGCGCCGTCGCGTTCCTGCCACCCCGACTTCGTGGTGACCCCCAGGGCCTATGTCCGCTCGGCCCCCGAGGGCTACTGGGTCTCGAGCATGGAAAAGGGCTACGCCCTGAAGAAGCTCCAGGCCCCCTTGACGGGGAAGGTCCGCTTCCATTGCGAGGTCAAGCCTCTGACTCCCTGGGGCAAGCGAAACGGTTTTATCTTGTTCGGTCCTTCCATGAAGCCTGAGGAACTTGTCTCCTGCGGCATCTTCTTCCGGACAGGGGAACTGGTGGTCCGCTGGCTCGATCCCAAGGGCAAGCCCCGCCGGAAGGTCCTGAAGGTCGGGGCCTTCCCCAAGGGCCGGCCCACCCGCCTCGAGATCGACGTGGACCTCGATCGGGGCAAGGTGGCGGTCCGGGCGGCGGGAAAGAACAAATCCTTGACCGTTTCCCCGGACTTTCCCTGGAAGGAGATCCGCTACCTGGGCTACGGCGTCAACCATACCCAGTCCTCTTTCGGGCCCATCCAGACGAGTTGATCCCAGGCAAAAGGCGCCGGCTCAACCCGGCGCCCTAAGTGTGCCGATCTGTTCCTTTGGAGATCCGGCCGGTGCGGCCGGGAATTCGAAGGAAATCCGGACAACCATCCGGGAAGGTCAGGCCCGGGAAGGAAGCATGGGCAAGAGGATCGCCCTGGAAGTTCAGGGAGAGGTGAATGCGCTTCACTTGGTCTGGAGTCTCCTGGACCAGGTGCTGGGGGAACTCCCGCGCGCGGGGGGGCTCCAACAGGAGCGCTACAACACCCTGGTTGCGGTCCAGGAAGCAGCCACCAACGTGATCCGGCATTCCTACGGGGGCCGGCTTCACAAGCCTTTCCGGGTGGAGATGAAACTCGACGGGCCTCGCCTTGTGGTCACCCTGGTGGACCAAGGGCCTCCCTTCGATCCCACTTGCATCCACTGCGAACCCGATGAAGACCACCCCGAAGAAGGCGGCTACGGGATCTTTTTCATGCGCTCAGTCATGGATCGGATCCACTATTCCCGGGTGGAGGACAAGAACGTCCTGGAGATGGTCAAGGATTTCTCCCAAGCCCTTTCTCCCGCCGGTTCGCCGGGGGAGGTGGGAGGATGAGCGGAAAGGGCATGGAGGGCCTGATCAAGGGAATCCTGTCCCTGGCTTCCCCTGAGAAGGGTCCGAAGATCTTCGTCCTGGACCGGGAGGGGAAGTGTGCCTTCTCCGCCGGAAAAGGGCCCGAGGGTTGGAATGGGCCCGGGGGCGTGGACGCCCGGGGCGGGCTGGTTCCTCCTCCTCCCCCGGGTTGGAAGGCCCTTCTCTTCCCCCTGGAAGTCTACGGGAAGAACCAGGGCTACCTGGGGACGGTGGTTCCCGAAGAGGAGGCCTCCCTCTGGGAGGCGCTGCTCTCTGAACTCCACTCCGTGGAGCGGGACCGGCGTTTGAAGGAATACGAAAACGAGGACCTGACGGAGGCCACGGTCCGCCACCACGAGGAGATCACCCTCCTCATCGACCTTCCCCATCTCCTCAACCTGGGTCTGGACCCGGAAGTCTTCTGGTCCAACGCCATGGAGCTTTTGGAGAGGGCCGTGAAGTCCAGGAGGGCCTATGCCTTGAGGGCGCTCCGGGGGCGGCCGGGCTACCAGGTGATCTGCGCCCGCGAAGGGGGGCGGTTCTACTGGCGTTCCTCCGGCGGGGACCCCAGGGAAAACCACTTCATCGGATACGAAGGGGAGGAGGGACTGGCGGCCCTTGCGATGGCCTCGGGCCGCCTGGTGAGCAGGGGAGACCTCCAGAAGGAGACCATGCCCCTGGCGCCTTTCGAAGAGGGAGCGACCTCCGCCCTGGTGGTGCCTTTGATCTCGCCGGTGGTCCTGGAAGGGCGGGAGCAGGTGCTCGGAGCGGTGGTCCTCCTGGACCGGGAGAAGGTTCCCGGCCGGGTGGAGCCCTTCCGGAGCACGGACCGTAAGATGGCGGACCTCATCTGCAACCAGGTCGCCACCCTTCTCGGGAACCAGGAACTCGCGGAATTCCGGAAAGAGGTGGAGATCGCCGGGAACATCCAGAAGACCCTCCTTCCTTCCAGAGACCAGGAGATCCCGGGCTTCGACCTGGCGGGACGATGCGAGCCGGCCCATTTCGTGGGAGGGGATTATTACGACTACATCCCTCTCAAGGACGGGTCCTGGGGGGTTCTTGTGGCGGACGTCTCGGGCCACAACCTGGCCTCGGCCTTGCTCATGCCCATGGCCAGGAAGGTGCTCAGCTGGGTGGGGCGCACCCGGAAGGACCCGAGCCGGATCCTGGCCGAGGCCTCCCGTCTTCTCTACAAGGACCTGAGCGGCGCCGAACTCTTTCTCACCCTCTTCTTCCTGGCACTGGAGCCGGGAAAGTCCAGGGTCCTGGCGGCCAATGCGGGGCACAACCCGCCCTTGCTCTTCCGCCGGGGGAGCAGGACGCCTCATTGGATCGATGTGGAAGGCCCCATCATGGGGTTCCTGCCCGAGCCGGAGCACAAGCTCCGCCGCTTGACCCTGAACCGGGGAGACGTGCTGGTCCTCTACACGGACGGCGTCACCGAGGTGGCGAACGACAAGGGGGAGATGCTGGGAACCGAGAGGTTCCAGGAGATCGTGGAGGGGCTCCGGGAACGGCCGGCCAAGGAGATCCTGGAAGGGATCTTTTCCGCCGTCCGGGATTTCGGGGATTCCGGGCAGGACGATGTCACCGTGGTGGTGGTGAAAAAGACTTGAGAAGAGAAGAGGTCGGGGATGGCTAAGAAATCCGTGCTCGTCGTGGACGACGAGCCCTACATCCTGAAATCCATGGCCTTCGTCCTCAAGAGGGCCCATTACGAGGTCCTGGAAGCCACCAACGGCGAGGAGGCCCTGGAGGCCCTGAAGGAACACAGGCCCGCCCTGGTCTTCCTGGACGTGATGATGCCCAAGAAGAGCGGATACGACGTGGTCCAGGAAGTCCGCTCCGACCCGGATCTCTCGGGAACCTTCATGGTCCTTTTGACCGCCAAGGGGCAGGACTCGGACCGGGAGGAGGGTCTGAGTCTCGGGGCCGACGATTTCATGACCAAGCCCTTCAGCCCCTCCAAGATCCTGGAGAAGGCCCGGGAAGTCCTGGGGGAGTGATCAGGTCTCTTTCCCGCCTGCCTGGAAAAACCAGGTTCTTTGCACCCGGCCTTTCCGCCCTCTAACCTCTCCGGGTCATGAAACGAGACCTCACGGGCGGTCCCCTCTTCAAGGAGAGCTTTTCCTTCGGTCTCCCCCTTGCCCTGGGGACGGCGACCCACGCCCTCTTCAACCTGGTGGACCTCAAGCTCGTGGGATTCCTGGGCCAGGACGCCGTGGCGGCAGTCCACGTGGGAAGCGTGGTGAATTTCATTCCCATGATCCTGGCCAACGGAATCGGCGTGGGGAGCGTGTCCCTGATCTCCCGCTACCTGGGAAGCGGCGCCCGGGAAAAGGCAAAGGAGGTCTCCAACCGGGCTCTCTACAGCCTGGTGGTCCTGGGTCTCCTCTTGGGGATCGCCGGGTTCTTCGCGGCCCGTCCCCTGGTGCGGTTCCAGAACGCCGAGGGCCTGGCCCTCCAGGAAGGCGTGACCTACCTGAAGATCCTCTCTCTTGGGACGGTCACCATGTTCGTCCTCCTCCAGGTGACCACAGCCCTTCGCGGGATGGGGGCGGCCTACCGGCCCGTCTTCCTCCTCACGGGGGCCAATCTCCTCAACCTTCTCCTGGACCTGCTCCTTATCTTCGGCTGGGAGCCTCTCGGCATCCCCGCCATGGGCGTGGCCGGCGCCGCCTGGGGGACTGTGATCGCCCGTGGCCTGGGCGCCCTGGTGGGCCTGGCCCTCCTGAGGAGGAGAGACTGTCCCTTGCGGATCGAGAGGACCTCCTGGTCCGGTCTTGCTGGAGAACTGGGGCGACTTCTCCGGATCGGCCTTCCCCAGTCGACCCAGATGCTGGTCCGGGCCCTGGCGGTTCTCTACATCACCAGGCTCGCCGCCGGGATGGGGGGGGTGGACGCCCTGGCCGCCATCTCCGTGGGGGTCAGGATGGACATGGTCCTTTTCTTCTCGGCCGCCGGCTGGGGGGCCGCAGCCTCGGCCTTCGTTGGCTACAACCTGGGCGCCCGCAAGGTGCGCCGTTGCATGCAGGCCGGCCGTCTCTACGCCCTCTTCGCCGCCTGCATGGGGTTGGTCCTCATGGGCCTTTACGCCTGGTTCGCCCCCCAGATCCTCCACTTCTTCATCGAGAACCCTTCCCCCGCGGTCGTCCAGGAGGGGGTCCTCTATTTCCGGCTCGCCGTCCTGAGTTACCCCACGGCGGCCATCGCCTTGACCTTGGGGGCCGCCATCAACGGCGCCGGGGCCACCCTGGGGCCCATGGTGATCGACGCCATCGGGCACCTGGGGGTGCTCCTGCCCGTGACGTCCACCTTCGCCACGATATGGAAAGGATCCTATGACCTGGGCATGCTCTGGTTGACCCTGGTGGTCTTCAACGCCCTGATGGCCCTGGTCTACCTGGTCTATTTCCAGAAGCGCACATGGTTGAAACGGAGGCTATAGCCGTGGCCCGACCCAGGATGGGAAACCGGCACTCTTTCCTACGGGCGGTCCTTCTCTTCCCAGCTCTTCTGGCCCTTTGGTTTCCGGGGAACCTCCGCTCCCAGGCGGGAAGCGGCGGGGAGAGTTCCTACGCCTCGGACCTCCTGGAGGTCCGCAGGCTGGTCTTCCGCGGCAGGCTGGCCCGGGCCTCCATGCTTCTGAAGGACATCCTCGCTTCCGGAGGGCCTGAAGAACCACCCGAGGAGAGACCCTCCCCGGACGTGCTGGCCCGGGCGGCGGCCCTCCTGGCCCGGGTCCGGCTGATGCGGGGCCAGGTGTCCCAGGGACTCTCCCTGGTGGAGAAGGCCCTCAAGAAAGGCCATCCCAGGGTGGATCTTCTCCTGGTGAAGGGGGATCTCCTGGCCCAGGGTGGCCGCTACCGGGACGCGGCGGCGGCCTACGCCTCGGCCTCGGACCTGGACCCTCTCAATACGGAATCCCGGTTCAAGCGCGGGCTCATGAGCTGGACCGTGGGGGCCCGAAAAGAGGCCCGGGCCCGGTGGAAGGAGGCGGTCCGCCTGGGAGAGGAGAGGAAGCTCACCCGGGGAAGGGATCTCTTGTTCTTCGGGAAGAGCCTGGAACGGCTGGGCCGATATGAAGAGGCCTCGGACCTCTACCTGGAGGCGGACAAGCTCTCCCCCCTGGACCACGACCCGGCCGTGGCCTTGGGGAACCTCTACTTCCTGGTCTACGGCGAGGTGGCGGGCTATCCCTCGGGGGCCAAGGAGTTCCGCCGGGTCCTCCGGCCGGACAAGGGCGATCCCGGGTACGTGCCCGCCCTCCTTGGGCTCTTCAAGATCTACCGGTTCAACCTCTTCCGGGACCCTTCCAAGACGGAATCCTTCCTGGAGAGGGCCCTGGCCCGGGACCCGGGAAGACCCGGGTCCCTTTCCCTCCTGGCGGGATGGAGGATCGAGGACAGGCGTTACGCCGAGGCCCGGACCGCCCTGGAGAAAGCGCTCAAGCGCAATCCAAACCACGTTCCCTCCCTCTCCCAGCTCTACGCCCTGGAGTGGCTGACCCGGGGAGCCGAGGCGGCTGTGCCTCTCAGGGACCGGGCCCTCTCCGTTCAGCCCGGGTCTCCCCTTCCCGACACCGTCCTGGGCCGGCACCTGATCCACCACTACCGTTTCCCCGAGGCGGAACCCATCCTCAGGAGGGCCCTCTCCCTGGACCCCGACTACGTGCCCGCCCTGGACGCCCTGGGCAAGGTGCTCATCTACACGGGAAGAGGGAAGGATGGGCGGAAATACCTGGAGAAGGCCGATTCCCTCCAGGAGGGTTTCGTCAACGCCCCCAGGCACAACGCCATCGAGGTGGAGAAGAAGATCGAGGGGGAATACCGCTCCTGGAAGGTAGGGGACTTCGTCTTCTGGATGCACCCCTCCGAGGCGCCGGTCCTTCTCCATTTTCTGCCCGCCCTCTACGAGAGGGCCCGGGCCTCCTTCCGGGCCCGGTACGGTTACGCGCCCAAGGGCCCCATCCGGGTGGAGGTCTTCCACAGTTTCGGGGATTTCTCCGTCCGGACGGTGAACTTCACGGGCTTCGGCGCCCTGGGCGCCTGCTTCGGGGGTTTGATCACTTCCGTCTCCCCTTCGGCCCCGGAGCTCAGGGACAAGTTCTCCTGGGCCGCAACGGCCTGGCATGAGTTCGCCCATACTGTGACCCTCGGGCTTTCGCGCCACCGGATTCCCCGGTGGTTCACCGAGGGGATCTCGGTCTACGAGGAGACGGTGTGCAACCCTGCCGCCGCCCGCCACATGGAGAGGGACCTGGTGGACGCCCTCTACAACGGGGTCCTCCCCCGGGTGGACAGGTTCAACACCTGGTTTCGCGGGAGGCGGGTGCTCTTCGCCTATTACCTGGCCGGGCTTTCGGTGAAGATGCTGGTCCAGGGCAAGGGGATCCCCACGATCGTCAGGATGTGCCGCCTCTACGGCCGGGGCCTCACCACCCGAGGGGTTCTCAAGGAAGGCCTGGGCTGGACTCCCTCCCAGTTCGACCGCCGCTTCCGCGCCTGGCTGGCCCGGCGCGTGAAGAACCTGAAGATCCGCCCCAGGCCGGGGCCGGACCTGCTGGCCCGGCTCCAGGCCAAGGCCGTGGCCCATCCCAAGGATTTCCAGGCCCACCTGGACCTGGGGTGGGGCGCCTACTTCCAGGGCCGCACCGTGGACGCCGGGGTGGAGCTGGCCAAGTGCCTGGCCCTCTCTCCCGGCGACGGGAGGGCCAAGCTCCTGGAAGGGCGCCTGGCCTTCGCCATGGGGAACCTCCCCAAGGCCAAGGCCTCCCTGGAGGAGGCCTTCCAGAAAGGAGCGGACGACTTCTTCGCCCGCCTGGAGCTGGCCAGGATCTACCTTTCCAAGGGGCGCACCGCCGGCGGCCTGGGCCAGCTGGAGGCGGCCCACCAGTGCTGGCCCACCTGCACGAACCCCCGGATCTCCCCCCTTCTCCAGCGGGCCAGGCTCTACAAGGGGATGGGCCAGGAGAAGAGGGCCGTGGCGGAACTGAAACGTTTCACCTCCATCGCCGGCGACGTCCGACCTCCCCGGCTGGAGCTGGCGGCCTATTACAAGAAGGAAGGAGACCGGGAGAAGGAGGCTTCCTACTTACGGGAGGCCCTGGACATCGATCCTTTCGACCGGAAGGTCCTGGAAGAATGCGCCCAGGCCCTCCAGGTCCTGGGGGAGAAGGAAAAGGCCCTGGACATGCTGGAGGCGGCCCTGGAGGTTCCCCCTGAACTGGACCACGCCCCTCCCCAGGGAAGGAAGAAGCCGACCCCCCGGGAGGAAGCCCGGTTCCAGGCCAGGATCCGGGCGGCCCGGGCGGCTCTCCTGATGGACCTGGGGCGGAACGAGGAGGCCAAGGAAGAGGCCCTGCGGGCCTGGAAGGCCGCCCCGGACAGCCCGGGCGGAAAGAGGGCCAAGGGCATCCTGGAAGCCTTGAAGGAAAAGGGCTCGGGCCCACCGGGGGCGAAGAAGGGCAAGGGCAAGTAAGGGCCTTCCCGGGGGCGAGGCTCTCCCCGGGAAAGGGTGGTCATCCCCAAATCCTTGGGAAAGAAGAAGAAAGGAATCGTCGACAAGAGAGGGTTTCTCCGGTTCACTAGGCCCCTTCCTCATCGGGCCTTACTTTCTTCCAGGAGGTTGCGACGAGATCCATGGCGCCCCGCGAAACCACCATGCATGCCCTTCTGGACCAGGTCTGGCGGAAGGTCTCGGCTTCCTTGCGGGACTCTCTGGGGGAATCCCTCTGGCAGGATCTCGTCGAGCCCTTGGAGATCCAGGACCTTCGCCGGGGAGAGGTTCTTCTTCGCGCCCCCGACCGGTTCCTGGCCGAGCGGGGTGCGGCCCGTCTGGGCCGGGAACTCGAGGCCCTGATCTCCCAGGCCCTTGGCGTTCCCTTGAAGGTCCGGATTCTCGGCCAACCCCACTC
>Ga0256831_1001441_pt1 | contig 12547 bp, 6 predicted proteins | sample 132544metaG_FD_189087 | JGI IMG/M metagenome (GOLD analysis project Ga0256831, IMG submission 189087) | Hydrothermal vent microbial communities from Lau Basin, Pacific Ocean - 132-544 | ecosystem: Environmental > Aquatic > Marine > Hydrothermal vents | place: Pacific Ocean: Lau Basin | collected... | reverse complement strand
TTTGTATATCTTATACATTCATCTAATAACATAACACACTATAAAGAGGTTTGCCCATGTTAAATACTTTACACTCTGGAAATAGACTTAGAGTCGACTTTTCAAAGACCCCTCAACAGATTGCAGTTCCTAACTTACTTCAACTTCAACAAAAATCTTATGATGACTTCTTAATGATTGGTGCTAAAAATCGTTCAGAATCTACTATTGAAAAAGTTTTCTCTTCAGTTTTTCCACTTCATGACCATCAAAATAGACTTACTTTAGAGTACAAAGGAAGTGATATTGTTCAGCCTAAGTATACAATTCGTGAGTGTATGGAACGTGGATTAACCTATTCTGTTTCACTAAAAATGAATATTGCTCTTACTATATGGAACAGAGATGAGAAGACAGGTGAAAAACTTGACCCAAAAGAGATTAAAGAACAAGCTGTATATGTAAGAGATATTCCTCTTATGACCGATAGAACATCGTTTATTATTAATGGTGTCGAGAGAGTTGTTGTAAATCAACTTCACCGAAGTCCAGGTGTTATCTTTAAAGAGGAGGAGGCAACAACTGTTGCAAATAAGCTGATTTACTCTGCACAGATTATTCCAGATAGAGGTTCATGGTTATACTTTGAGTATGATGCAAAAGATATTCTCTATGCACGAATTAACAAAAGAAGAAAAATTCCTGTAACAATTCTCTTTAGAGCATTGGATTACTCTAAAGAGGATATTATGAAACTCTTTTACACCTCTAAAGAGATTTTTGTAAAAGATAACCGTTTTGTTACTAAATTTTCAGCCAAAGATTTTGTAGGTCGTGCCCCTTATGAAGTTCGAGATTTAGATGGCAATGTAATTCTTGCTGCTTCAAAAAGATTAACTAAGAAAAAAGCTCAAAAGTTGATTGATGAAGGGTTAGAGTGGGTAGAGTATCCTGTTGAAGTTCTTGCTGAGAGACATCTTGCTCGTCCCGTTATTGACCAAGAGAGTGGAGAGGTTCTTTTTGATGTTGTTACTCAGATGGATGAACTTAAACTTAAAAAGCTTATTGATGCAGGAGTTGAGTCATTTCATATTGCTGATGACTTAGCTGATGGAGCTGATGACTCTATTATTAAATCATTTATTGCAGACCAAGAGTCACTTAGACTACTTAAGCAGACCGAAGAGATTGAAGATGAGAACGACTTAGCTGTTATTCGTATCTATAAAGTTATGAGACCAGGTGAACCAGTAACTGTTGAGGCTGCAAGAGTATTTTTAAAACAGCTCTTCTTTGACCCAGAGCGTTACGATTTAACTAAAGTTGGTCGAATGAAGATGAATCATAAACTAGGTCTTGATATTCCTGATTATGTTACGGTATTAACTTCAGAAGATATTATAAATACTGTAAAATATCTCTCAAAAGTTAAAAATGGTTCGGGTCATATTGATGACAGAGACCACTTAGGAAACAGAAGAATTAGAGCCATTGGAGAGTTACTTGGTAATGAGCTTTACAATGGTCTTACTAAGATGCAAAAAGCAATTAGAGATAAGATGACTACTATCTCAGGTCAACTTGATGAGCTTATGCCTCATGACTTAGTTAACTCTAAAATGATTACTAATACTATTTTGGAGTTCTTTTCATCAGGTCAGTTGTCTCAGTTTATGGACCAAACAAATCCACTCTCTGAAGTAACTCACAAAAGAAGACTCTCTGCATTAGGTGAGGGTGGTCTTGTAAAAGAGCGTGCTGGTTTTGAGGTGCGTGATGTTCACCCAACCCACTATGGTCGTATCTGTCCTATTGAGACACCAGAGGGACAAAATATTGGTCTTATTAATACACTTGCTACCTATGCAAAGGTAAATGAGCTTGGGTTTATTGAAGCACCTTACAACAGAGTTATTGATGGAGTAATTCAAGATGAGATTGTCTACTTGACAGCAACACAAGAGGAGGATTTAGTTATTGCTCCTGCTTCTACAAAAGTGGTTGATAGAAAAATTGTAGATGAGTTAATTGAGACAAGATGTAATGGAGAGATTATGCTTAATGAGACCAAAAAAGTCTCACTTATTGACATCTCACCATTAATGGTTTCAGGTTCAGCTGCTGCGTTAATTCCTTTCTTAGAACACGATGATGCAAACCGTGCATTGATGGGGTCAAACATGCAACGTCAAGCAGTACCTCTACTTAGAACAGAAGCACCAGTGGTTGGTACAGGTATGGAAGCAATTATGAGTCGTGATGCTTGGGAGTCTGTTAAAGCAAAACGTGCAGGTAGAGTTGAAAAAGTTGATTCTAAAAATATCTATATTTTAGGTGAAGATGAAGGTGGTGTCTACATAGACCACTATCCAATGGAAAAGAATATGCGTACCAACCAAAATACTACCTTTACTCAAACGCCAACAGTTAAACTTGGTGATATAGTTAAAGCAGGTCAGGTAATAGCAGATGGTCCAAATATGGACATGGGTGAACTTGCTATTGGTAAAAATATGCGTGTTGCTTTTATGCCTTGGTATGGATATAACTACGAAGATGCGATTATTATCTCTGAAAAAATATTAAGAGAAGATACCTTTACATCAGTGCATACTTATGAGGTTGAAGTAGAGGCTAGAGAGCTTAAGCATGGAACAGAGGAGATTACAAGAGATATTCAAAATATTCGTGAAGATGAACTCTCTCATTTAGATGATTCTGGTATTGTTAAGCTAGGAACACATGTTCGTCCAGGAATGATTTTAGTAGGTAAAGTCTCTCCAAAAGGTGAGATTAAACCAACACCAGAAGAGCGTCTACTTAGAGCTATCTTTGGAGATAAAGCTGGACATGTTGTAAACAAATCTCTCTACTGTAAAGCCTCTATGGAGGGTGTTGTTGTTGATATTAAAGTCTTTATTAAAAAGGGTCAAGAGAAAGATGAGAGAGCAATTCAGTCTTATGAGGAAGAGAAATCAAGACTTGATGCAGAACATCATGATAAACTATTAATGATTGATAAAGAGGAGCGTCTTAGAATTGCTAAACTACTCTCAAAATCTACTTTAGTTTCAGATGTAACTGTTGCAGAGGTTGATTATAAAGCAGGAGAGAGTATCCCTGCCAATATAATTGAAGAGGTAAATCGTTTTGCTTTAAAAGCTGTTGTTCAAGCTTACGATAATTCCGTTCAGTCTGAGTATAACTCAACCAAAAACTATTTCCAACGACAAAAGAAAAAACTTAAAGATGCACATGAAGAGAAACTTCATATATTAGAGAAAGATGATATTCTGCCAAATGGTGTAACAAAATTAGTTAAGATATATATTGCAACTAAACGTAAGTTAAAAGTTGGAGATAAGATGGCTGGTCGTCACGGAAACAAAGGTATTGTCTCAAATATTGTTCCTGAAATTGATATGCCATATATGAAAGATGGTAGAACTGTTGATATTATTTTGAATCCACTAGGAGTTCCATCTCGTATGAATATTGGACAGATTCTTGAAGTGCACTTAGGAATGATTGCTAAAGAGCTTGGTGACCAAATTCAAGCAATGTTCGATGAGCATAAAGAGACTCTAATTGGTGACCTTAGAGCAAAAATGACCCAGATTGCAGATGTTGCTAAGCTTATAAATGCCAAAGAGACGCTAGAGAAACTATCTGATGAAGAGTTACTTGACTATGCTAGAGATTGGGCAAAAGGTGTAAAGTTTGCAACTCCTGTATTTGAGGGGGCAAACTATGAAGAGTTTGATAAACTATTTGAGTTAGCTAAGTTAGATAGAGATGGTAAAACAGAACTTTACGATGGTAAGACAGGTGAGAAGATGTTGGAGCGTGTAAATGTTGGATATATGTATATGCTAAAACTTCATCACTTAGTCGATGAGAAAGTTCATGCACGTTCAACTGGACCATACTCTCTTGTAACACAACAGCCAGTTGGTGGTAAAGCACTCTTTGGTGGACAGAGATTTGGAGAGATGGAAGTTTGGGCATTGGAGGCGTATGGTGCATCACATATTCTTAAAGAGATGTTAACTATTAAATCAGATGATGTAGATGGTCGTACACGTGCCTATAGAGCCATTACAAAAGGTGAGAGTGTTCCAGAGTCTGGTGTACCTGAGACAATGTTCGTTCTTACAAAAGAGTTACAAGCACTAGGTCTTGATGTAGATTTATATGAAAAGAAAAAAGAGGTAGAAGCATAATGAGTGATTTTTTAGATAATTTAGTACCTATTGATTTAACAAAAGAGGAGCGTCCAAGAGACATTATGGCAATGCAACTTAAAGTTGCAAGTCCAGAGAAGATACTCTCTTGGTCTTATGGTGAAGTAAAAAAACCAGAGACTATTAACTATCGTACTCTAAAACCTGAAAGAGATGGGCTATTTTGTGCTAAAACTTTTGGACCAGTAAGGGACTATGAGTGTCTTTGTGGTAAGTATAAGAAGATGCGTTATAAGGGTGTAGTTTGTGAGAAATGTGGAGTAGAGGTAACCACTTCCAAAGTAAGAAGAAATAGAATGGGACACATTGATCTTGTTGCTCCTGTTGCCCATATTTGGTATGTAAGTTCACTTCCATCAAGAATTGGAACACTTTTAGGTGTAAAGATGAAAGACCTTGAGCGTGTACTCTACTATGAGGCGTATATTGTAAAAGACCCTGGTGAGGCGTGTTATGATTCTGATGGTGCAACTCCTTTAGCAAAGTATGATGTTCTTAATGAAGAGCAGTATCAGTCTATCTCTAGTCGTTTTGAAGGTTCAGGTCTTGATGCAAGAATGGGTGGAGAGATTGTCCAAGAGCTTCTTTCTGAACTTGACCTTGTTGATATGTTTGCACAGCTTAAAGAGGATATTCAAGCGACTAAATCAGAGGCTAAAAAGAAGACAATTGTTAAGAGATTAAAAGTTATTGAGTCTTTCTTAGACTCTGGAAATAGACCAGAGTGGATGATGCTAACTATTTTACCTGTTATGCCACCTGACCTTAGACCTCTTGTTAGCCTTGATGGTGGTAAGTTTGCCGTTTCAGATGTTAATGACCTTTATAGAAGAGTTATTAATCGAAATCAAAGACTTAAGCGATTGGTAGAGCTTGACGCACCAGAGATTATTGTAAGAAATGAGAAGAGAATGCTTCAAGAGTCTGTTGATGCACTCTTTGACAATGGACGAAGAGGAAATTCTGTAAAAGGTGCAAACAAAAGACCACTTAAGTCACTTTCAGAGGTGATAAAAGGGAAACAGGGACGATTTAGACAAAACTTGCTTGGTAAGCGTGTTGACTTCTCTGGTCGTTCTGTTATTGTTGTTGGTCCAAATCTTAAAATGGATGAGTGTGGTTTACCAAAAATTATGGCACTTGAACTATTTAAACCACATGTTATGGCTAAACTTGAAGAGCGTGGATATGCCACGACTTTAAAACAAGCTAAAAAGATGATTGAGACTAAACAGAATGAGGTTTGGGAGTGTCTTGAAGAGGTGGTAGATGGTCACCCTGTACTTCTTAACCGTGCACCAACACTTCACAAGTTGTCAATTCAAGCATTTCACCCAAAACTGATTGATGGTAAAGCTATTCAGTTGCATCCACTTGTTTGTGCAGCATTTAATGCTGACTTCGATGGTGACCAGATGGCTGTTCACGTACCTCTTTCAGATGAGGCGATTGCAGAGGCTAAGATTTTAATGTTAGCTTCAATGAACATTCTTCTTCCTGCATCAGGTAAAGCGATTGCTGTACCTTCGCAAGATATGATTTTAGGTCTCTACTATCTAACACTCGAAAAGATTGATGTGGCTGGTGAACATAAACTCTTTGCAAATGTAGATGAAATTTTAATTGCTAATGAGCAAGGTGGACTTGACCTTAATGCTAAGATTAGAACAGTTATTAATGGTAAAATTGTTAATACTACAGCAGGTAGAGTTATCTTAAAATCAATTATTCCTGACTATGTTCCTGCATCGTATTGGAATAAGATATTAAAGAAAAAAGACATCTCTGCATTAGTTGATTATATCTATGCTCATAGTGGAATCTCTTACACTTCTGAGTTCCTAGATAACTTAAAAGATATTGGTTTCAGATATGCAACTAGAGCAGGTGTTTCTATCTCTATAGATGATATTAAAGTACCAGAAGTTAAAGAGTCAACAGTATCGAAAGCTAAAGAGTATGTTATTGAGATTCAAAAGCAGTTTGGTAAAGGTCTTTTAACTGAACAAGAGCGTTACAATAAGATTATTGATATTTGGACAGATACCAACAATGAAGTTGCTTCTGAACTTATGGCATTGATTAAAAAAGACAAAGAGGGATTTAACTCAGTTCACATGATGGCTGACTCTGGTGCGAGGGGTTCTGCTGCACAGATTAGACAACTTTCAGGAATGAGGGGTCTAATGGCAAAATCAGATGGTTCAATTATTGAGACACCAATTACCTCTAACTTCCGTGAGGGGCTTAACGTGTTAGAGTACTTTATTTCAACACACGGTGCAAGAAAAGGTCTTGCCGATACAGCGATGAAGACAGCAAGTGCAGGATACTTAACAAGAAAACTTATTGATGTTGCTCAAAATGTTAAGGTTGTTATGCATGATTGTGGAAGTCATGAGGGTGTTGAAGTTTCGGATATTTATGTTGGTAATGAGCTTATTGAACCTCTTGCCGATAGAGTATATGGACGTGTAATTGCTGCTGATATTATTGACCCAATTACTTCAGAAGTATTGGTGAGTGAAGGAACTATGATTGATGAGAGTAGAGCAAGAGTTATCTCTGAATCTGGAGTACGTTCTGTAAGTATTAGAACTTCAGTTACTTGTAAAGCTCATAAAGGTATCTGTGCTAAGTGTTATGGTCTTAATATGGCTGAAAATAAGATTGTTAAACGTGGTGAAGCTGTTGGAGTTATTGCCGCACAATCTATTGGTGAACCAGGGACACAACTTACACTTCGTACATTCCATACAGGTGGTACGGCAAGTTCTGGTAAAGAGGAGCGACAAGTTATTGCTAACAAAGAAGGGTTTATTCGTTACTATAACCTAAATGTTAACAAGAACTCTGAGGATAAACTACTTGTCTCTAACCGAAGAAATGCAGGAGTACTTTTAGTTGAACCTAAAGTAAAATCTTTAACACGAGGAAAGTTAACTATTACCTCTTCTCATGATGAAGTTATATTACATGTTCAACAGGGTGCAAAAGAGCAACGTTATACTGTAAGAAAAACAGATATTGCAAAGACCAATGAACTAGCAGGTGTAGGTGGAAAGGTTGATGGTAAACTCTTCTTACCTTATGAGAGTGGAGAGATTATTGAAGAGGGTGACTCAATTATAGAAGTTATTAAAGAGGCTTGGTCTGTACCATCGCGTATACCGTTTGCTTCTGAATTAACAGTAGAAGATGGAGCACCTATTACTCAAGATATTTATGCTGATGCCAAAGGAATGGTGAAGTTCTTCCTTTTAAAAGGAGATTATCTTGAGAGACATAATGGAATTAAAAATGGAAAAGTTATTAGTGAAAAGGGACTTTTTGCTGTAGTTGTTGATGATAATGAACGAGAAGCAGCACGACACTATATTGCTAGAGGTTCAATAATTGCTATTGATGATAATAGTGTGATTTCTCGTGGTGATACTATAGCTAAAGCAGCACATACAGAGCAGGTTGTTATTGCAGAGTGGGACCCATATGTTGACCCAATTATTGCAGAGGCAAATGGTACACTTAAATTTGAAGATATTATTCCAGGGGTAACTGTTGTTGAGCAGTTTGATGAATTAACAGGTGAGAGTCGATTGACACTTAATGAGTATATACCAGCAAGTTATAATCCTTCAATTGTCCTAGCAACCGATGATGGAGAGATAATCACATATGGACTTGACCCTAAAACCTCTATTTATGTTAAAGATGGTGCTAGAGTAGGGATTGCAGATATTTTAGCAAAAACACCAAAAGCTGCTCAAAAATCGAGTGATATTACCTCTGGTCTTCCAAGAGTATCTGAACTCTTTGAGGCACGTCGTCCAAAAGACCCAGCTCTTATAGCAAGAATAAATGGTACTGTTGCCTTTGGAAAACCATTAAGAGGTAAAAAGCGAATTATTATTACTCCTGAACATGGAGTACCTATTGAACAGTTTGTTGATAAACAGCGTTCGGTAGTGGTAAGTGAAGGAGATTTTGTCCATACTGGTGAGAAGTTAACTGATGGTACAGTCTCAAGTCATGATGTTTTAGCTGCTCTTGGTGAAAAGGCACTCTATGAGTATATTGTTGAAGAAGTACAGAAAGTTTACCGTCGTCAAGGGGTTAATATCTCAGATAAACATATTGAGATTGTTGTCTCTCAAATGATGCGTCAAGTTAAAGTAGTTGATGGTGGAGACTCTAAGTTTATTGATGGAGATTTAGTCTCTAAAAAGAAATTTAATTTAGAGAATGAAAAGGTAATTAGACTTGGTGGAGAACCTGCTATTGCTGAACCACTACTTATTGGTATTACTAGAGCAGCCGTAGGTGCTGACTCAATTATATCAGCGGCTTCTTTCCAAGATACAACAAAAGTATTAACCTCTGCTTCAATTGCAGGTACAGTTGATACATTGGAAGATTTAAAAGAGAATGTTGTTATTGGTCGTCTTATTCCTGTTGGTACAGGTATGATTGACCTTGATGAAGTTCAATTTCAAGAGATAGAGGAAGAGGAGAAGTAGCTCTTCTCTCTCTTTATGGCATTGTTCTCCACTCTGCGTTAGAGTAAAACTTAGGGTCAAATTTGTACTTATAGGTAATCTTTTCTGGTGGTTGAACGTAATCTTCAGCTAAAAAAGTTCCTGCTTTAGGATAAAACTCTCTACTATTATCATTTTCTATAATTTGAGACTGCATAGCAATAGACTCTTGATGAAGCATATTATCAGCATAAGGGTCTTGAACTATACCATAATTATTATTGTATAAGTGTGCTTCTGATACTGAAATAACTTGTTGTTGTGAACTACAAGCACTTATTATAAGCAAAGAGATAGATAGAATAACAGAGTGTATGCTTTTTTTTATAAAATTCATAATAAATCCTAATATTAATTTTTTTTAAAATAAAATATATAATATTTAAGCTTAAAGTAAAATTATATTTTAAGTTTTGTATAAGACTTTAAATAGCACACTATATATTTTTATAACCATTTTTCAATAAAAAAAGATAATAACTAAAGAATGTTTCGGTATAATATGCACCATTTTCTAAATTGAGAACCCCGAAAATGCGTTTAAATAGCGTTTTTTCGGGGTTCTCAACCCAGATTTTAATTCAAATTAAAGGAATTGTGTTGCCTACAATAAACCAATTGGTTCGTAAAGAACGTAAAAAGGTGATTAAAAAATCAAAATCACCAGCATTAGTAAACTGTCCTCAAAGAAGAGGTGTATGTACTAGAGTCTATACTACAACTCCAAAAAAACCTAACTCAGCTTTAAGAAAAGTTGCAAAAGTTAGATTGACAAGTGGATTTGAAGTTATCTCGTACATTGGTGGAGAGGGTCATAACCTTCAAGAGCACTCTATTGTACTTGTACGTGGTGGTAGAATCAAAGATTTACCAGGGGTTAAGTATCATATTGTTCGTGGTGCATTGGATGCATCTGGTGTTAATGGTAGAACTGTTGCACGTTCTAAATATGGTACAAAAAAACCTAAAAAGTAAGGTAACCCATAGCTTTGACCATGTCAAACAATAAAGCAAAAGAGTTAGTTCAGAAATGAGCTTTAAGCAGTTTTTATCAAATAATCTTTGAGTAGATTAACCTTAGGGGATAAAAATTGAGTAAATCAATAGTAAACGATTGAAGATAATAAGGAAAATATTAATATGAGAAGAAGAAAAGCTCCCGTAAGACCAGTATTGCCAGACCCAGTACATGGTTCTAAAGTTTTAACAAAATTTGTAAATGCCGTAATGTTAGATGGTAAAAAAGTGACAGCAGAGAAGATTATGTATGCTGCATTAGAGAGAATTGAAGAGAAATCTGGAGAAAAAGGTATTGACGTATTCAACAAGGCAATGGAGAACGTTAAACCAGTAATGGAAGTAAAATCAAGAAGAGTAGGTGGTGCTACATACCAAGTGCCAATTGAAGTTAGACCTGCTCGTCAGCAGACACTTGCTATTAGATGGCTAATTGATGCTGCTAGAAAAAGAAATGAAAGAACAATGGTAGAGCGTCTTTCAAATGAGTTAATGGATGCTGCAACTGATAAGGGTGCTGCATTTAAGAAAAAAGAAGATACCTATAGAATGGCAGAAGCAAACAAAGCATTTGCTCACTATAGATGGTAAGGGAATAGTATGGCACGAACACATAAGCTTGAAGACGTAAGAAACATTGGTATTGCAGCACACATTGATGCTGGTAAAACAACAACTACAGAGAGAATTCTTTTCTATACAGGTGTAGAGCATAAAATCGGTGAAGTTCACGATGGTGCAGCAACTATGGACTGGATGGAGCAAGAGCAAGAGAGAGGTATTACTATTACCTCTGCTGCTACTACTTGTGAGTGGTTAGGTAAACAGATTAATATTATTGACACTCCTGGTCACGTTGACTTTACTATTGAAGTTGAGCGTTCTATGAGAGTACTTGATGGTGCAGTTTCAGTATTTTGTGCTGTTGGTGGGGTTCAGCCACAGTCTGAAACAGTATGGAGACAGCGTAACCGTTATGGTGTACCATCAATTGTATTTGTTAACAAATATGACCGAACAGGTGCTGACTTCTATGAGGTTGAGAGACAGATTAAAGATAGACTAAAAGGTAACCCTGTTCCAATTCAAATTCCAATTGGTGCTGAAGAGAACTTTCAAGGTGTTGTTGACCTTGTAAAGATGAAAGCGATTGTTTGGGATGCAGAAGCTGCCATGGGTTCTAAGTACTATGTTGAAGAGATTCCAGAAGATATGATGGAGTTGGCTGAAGAGTATCGTGAAAAGATGATTGAAGAGATTTCTGCAGCTGATGGTAATGATGAACTTATGGAAAAGTATATGGAGGGTGAAGAGCTTACAGAAGAGGAGATTAAAGCAGGAATTAAAGCTGCAACTCTTGGTATGCATATTGTTCCAATGACTGTTGGTTCTGCCTTTAAAAATAAAGGTGTTCAAACACTACTTGATGCAGTTGTCGACTATTTGCCATCTCCAGTTGAAGCAGAGGCAATTAGAGGAACAATGATGGATGATGAGGAGCAGGAGGTTGTTGTTGAATCTACCGATAATGGTCCATTTGCTGCTTTAGCATTTAAGATTATGACTGACCCTTATGTTGGACAGTTAACATTTATTCGTGTATATCGTGGTTCTTTAGAATCAGGCTCTTACGTTCATAACTCAACTAAAGATAAAAAAGAACGTGTTGGTAGAATTATGAAGATGCACGCGATTAAAAGAGAAGAGGTTTCTGAAATCTATGCAGGTGAGATTGGTGCTGTTGTTGGTCTAAAATATACTACTACAGGAGATACTCTCTGTGACCCTGCTGAAAAAGTAGTACTTGAAAGAATGGATTTCCCAGACCCAGTTATCTCAGTAGCTGTTGAGCCAAAAACAAAAGCTGACCAAGAGAAGATGGGTATTGCTCTTTCAAAACTAGCAGCAGAAGACCCATCTTTCCGTGTCTCAACAGATGAAGAGTCTGGTCAAACAATTATTGCAGGTATGGGTGAGCTTCACCTTGAGATTATTGTTGACAGAATGAAGAGAGAGTTTAATGTAGAGGCTGAAGTTGGTGCTCCACAGGTTGCTTACCGCGAGAGTATTAGAACAGCAGTTAAAAAAGAGTACAAGTATGCAAAACAGTCTGGTGGACGTGGGCAGTATGGTCATGTATTTTTACATATTGAACCTCAAGAGGCTGGTGCTGGTTATGAGTTTGTCAATGAGATTAAAGGTGGGGTTATTCCAAAAGAGTTTATTGGACCTGTTGATAAAGGTATTCAAGAGGCAATGCTTAGAGGAATTCAAGCTGGTTACCCTGTTGAAGATGTAAAAGTAACTCTTTATGATGGTTCTTTCCACGATGTTGACTCATCTGAAATGGCATTTAAACTAGCAGGTTCTATGTGTTTTAGAGAGGGTTGTAAAGAGGCTGACCCATTTATCTTAGAGCCAATGATGAAAGTTGAAGTTGAGACTCCAGAAGATTATATGGGAGATGTTATTGGTGATATATCTAAAAGACGAGGTATTGTTCGTGGTATGAGTGATAGAGCAGGAAACAAAATTGTTGATGCTTTTGTACCACTCTCAGAGATGTTTGGTTACTCAACAGACCTACGTTCAATGAGTCAAGGTCGTGCAACTTATTCAATGGAGTTTGACCATTATGATGAAGTACCTGCTAACGTAGCTAAAGAGATTATCGAAAAAAGAAACTAAGGATTATCCTTAGTTTTTTAATATTTTACTTTTCTAAATTCACTAGAGCTCTTCTAGTGAATCTTTCCCTTTTTATTATTATTC
>Ga0256831_1001440_pt1 | contig 12559 bp, 8 predicted proteins | sample 132544metaG_FD_189087 | JGI IMG/M metagenome (GOLD analysis project Ga0256831, IMG submission 189087) | Hydrothermal vent microbial communities from Lau Basin, Pacific Ocean - 132-544 | ecosystem: Environmental > Aquatic > Marine > Hydrothermal vents | place: Pacific Ocean: Lau Basin | collected... | reverse complement strand
AATGAGTATTGTGAAATATTAGTTTTATTACATAAAAAATGCAGGCATTTCACTGCAATTGGCAAAATGGCAAATTAAAGTATGAAGAAACGAATTAATGTTATAACCATGGGCTGCTCGAAAAACCTTGTCGACTCGGAGGTTTTGCTTAGCCAGTTGGAGAGGGGAAAGTTTGAAGTGGTGCACGATTCGGACGAACCCGGATTCGATGCCGTTTTTATAAATACCTGCGGTTTTATTCACGATGCAAAACAGGAGTCGGTTGAAATGATTCTCGATTATGTGGAAGCCAAAAAACGTGGCGATATCGATAAGCTTTATGTAATGGGATGCCTCTCGGAAAGATATGCCGGAGAATTAAAAGACGAGCTGCCCGAAGTGGACAGGTTTTTCGGTAAATTCGATTTAAAAGCAATGGTCGACGAACTTAAAGTTACATACGACCCCGAATATATTTACTACCGTAAAATTACCACACTCTCTCATTATGCTTATCTGAAAATTTCGGAAGGTTGTAACCGTCACTGTGCTTTTTGCGCTATTCCAAAAATGACCGGCGAACATAAATCGCGAACCATTGAAAGCCTTGTAAAAGAGAGCCGTTATCTGGCAAAAAAAGGAGTGAAAGAGATTCTTTTAATTGCTCAGGACTTATCGTACTACGGAATTGATTTATATGGCGAAAACCGGCTGGCAGAACTTATTAACCAAATATCGGAGATAGATGGAATTGAGTGGATTCGGTTGCACTATTTATATCCCACAAAATTTCCGATGGAGATTTTACCGGTTATGCGCGAAAATCCAAAAGTGTGTAAATACCTCGATTTGCCATTGCAACACATTACAAATCAGGTGTTAAAACGAATGAAACGAAATGTTACACGCGAAGAAACCGAAGCATTACTTAAAACCATAAAAGAGCAAGTTCCCGGAGTTGTCTTACGAACAACAATGTTGATTGGGTTTCCCGGCGAAACAGAAAACGATATTGCAGAACTAAAACAGTTTATTGAAGAGAATAAATTTGAGCGTTTGGGTGTTTTTACCTACTCGCACGAAGAGGGAACGCTGGCAGGCGAACGATATGACGACAGCCTGAGTGATGAGATAAAACAGCGGCGTGCCGATGAAATAATGGAGATTCAACAATCTGTTTCAGCCATGTTAAATCAACAAAAAACGGGGCAAACTTATAACGTTATTATCGACAAAAAGGAAGGCGACTATTATATTGGCCGAACCGAATTCGATTCGCCGGAAGTAGACGGAGAAGTACTAATTGTTTCAGAAAAAGAGTTAAAACAAGGCGATTTTGTAACCGTTAAAATTACCGGTGCCGAAGATTACGATCTGTTTGGTGAAGTAGTTTGACGTGAAAAATTATGTGCGGTTTAAACGTCTATTGAACCTTTTTAACAAAAAAACCTTTGTATTATTTTATTCTAAATAATCATTAAAAAATGAAAGTTACATTCTATTGGGTTTTGGCCCTTGTTATTACATTAGGAGCTGTTATTTATCAACGGAAAACCGGACCTACTTACCATAAAAAGATGGAGGTTTCGGTAAACAATAAAAGTTACAATTTACGTTTGGTGCGAAGCATCGAGATTGGTGGCGATTCGTATGTTCAACTTGGCATTGCCGATTCTACCATTTTGGCTAAACTTTATTACAAACGTTTAAATACCAGCGACCCGTACAAAGAAGTAGACTTTAAATACATGGTAAAACCTGTGCACTCGTTTGTTATGAATAAGATTTTTAAAATAACCGAAGAACGTGGTTGGTTTGCCAATGTGCCTGAACAGGCTGCTGCGGGAAAAATACAATACTACTTTACTCTAAACGGAAAAGCGTATTTAGAAAAAGAACCTGTGGTCATTCGTTTTAAAGGAGCTGTTCCGACAGGAGTACTGGCACCTCATATTTTCTTTATGTTTTTTGCAATGCTGCTTGGAAACCTTGCCGGTATTATGGCTCTGTTTAAATACAAGAAATATAAGTTTTATACAAATGCTACGGTTATTGCTCTATTTATTGGAGGAATGATTTTAGGCCCCTGGGTACAATGGTATGCTTTTGGCGAAGCGTGGGCAGGTGTCCCTTTTGCCTGGGATTTAACCGACAATAAAACATTGGTTGCGTTTATTTTTTGGCTAATTGCGTTTTTTGCTATTCGTAAAAAAGAGCGTCCTGTTTATGTAGTTGTGGCATCTATTGTTATGCTAATCATCTATTCAATCCCACACAGTATGTATGGTTCGCAGCTCGACCCCGAAACAGGAAAAATTATTCAGGGATGGATACATCTGTTTTGGTAACAAGTACCGAAAAGCTATGTGGTTTGAGTATATTTCTAAATCGATTATTCGAATCCCGAAATAGAGATTTTAACTGAAACACTTTCAAATTTGTTTCCGCGAAATCCGGTAAACAGGCCAACGTTCCCAACATAAAACAGACTGTTTAAACTGTATCCTGCTTCCCAGTAGTTTTTTAATCCGCAAGTTGTAAGGTAATTAAAATGAATGCTTTCGCTCCATGTTTTCTTATTTAGAAACGAAATATAGCGGAGCAAAAGATATTCGGTTCTGAACTCGGCACCAATGTTCAGATAACTTTGATTTGTGCTGAATTCGTAATCGTTAAGCATTTGAAATGAGTGTGTAAATGTTTTAAAAGGAACTAAAATCTCCGAAGTATTAAAGTGTTTATATTGCGAAAAGTGCATCTGTTTGTTGTTGAAAAAATAGCCTGCATTCACTTTCCAAAATAGTCCTGCACTTGGCGATAGATTTGCTTGCTGACGATAACTAAAATCAATGAGACTAAAGTATGACTCGGAAGAAAAAACATTTTTAACCCCTTGTTTAAAATAGAGATTAAACTGGTAAAAATCGTAGATAAACAAAAAAGGCGATTTTTCGAGCCACGGTTTATGTTGTCGCTTCTGGTATTGTAAGTGAATAAGATAGCTAAAACTATTTTGTTGCTGTAAAGCCGGGTCGTATTTCGATAGCCCTTTGGGCGTATTTGGCGAGTACTCTTTTTTGTCGGATAAAAGATACGAAACACTATTTTCTAACGGTGAGAACCGGTTGTAATCGGCTTCGGCATAAACGGTGAAATTCTTTTTTATTCGTTGCGAAATATGAAGTTTTGCAAATTCCGTTTCATAAAGTTTCATATAATTTTCGGCGAAAAACCACGAACTTACGGCATTCAATGCCGGTTGAATTCCTAGTTTTCCAGGTTTAAAATCGCGACTCTCTTTTCCGAAAGTAAATCCAAAACTATTGCCCCAACGTAATATGTTCCTGAAATTGGCGGTTACCGAACCAAATAGTGCTTTTCGGTTAAATGCATATCCAATTTTTGGCGAAAAATAAATGTATTTTGCCGAATCGGTATTTATTTTCCATCGTAGTTCCTGTTGGTATTTATACCCGTCGACTGTATTGAAATCGAAATTTTCGGTTGAAAGTATTCCATCGTAACCGAGTTTTACAAGCGAGTCTTTTGCCAAATCGAAATCGCCAAATATAATTTTCGATGCTATCGATTGTTCCTTTTTATTTTTTGTTCCGGTAGTTGTGTCAACGTCCATTTTGTCGAGCGCAATAAGCGAGTCGGCTTGTGCATAACTTTTTATCTCGGCAGGAGTGAGCGGAATAGCACGAACAGTATCCCACAAAATATTGTTTTGCAACGAGTCTTTTTTGTCGTCTATTTTATAACTCATAAATGTTTGGGCAACAATTGTAGAATCTTTGTATTGCTCTTTTAAAATCTTCCGGTTTAATCGCGAAACCTTTTTAACATCGCGGTTGGTGTATTCCTCCTTTGCCGATAGTTGGGCTAACTCTTTTTCGAGAGCTATCTGTTTTTTACTTTTCTGTTTTGTTTGAATGGTGTCAGGAGCTAAGTTGGTTGTTGCATCTTCCTGAACCTCACCCAAATTATTATTTTCAATTGCTGTGTATTTTACCGATGCTCCATAATAAAATAGTGCCTTCAGTCCCAACATCGACAATTTTCCGTCGATACTGTGCGAAATGGGCAGCCAGTTTCCATTCCCTAAATTTTCGTATTGTTGTTTAATTCGATAGTCGAAAAATTCGAAACTCGAACTAAAATCGACGTTGTAGATACACCAGAGTTTATCGACAATATAAATAAAGCCTTCAACCAGTTCGTCGCTGCTGCGTTTTGGTGTAACTTTAATTTTAAAAACATCGAAATCACCTACCGTAATAAAACCCTCGTATTCGAATTTATAGTGTTTTAATGCCAGCGACGAAAGAGGCGAAATTACGCTGTTGGGACGCTCCTCATAAAAACTCGATGTCATTAATCCCATAACAGGCGGCTCGTCGAATGCCACAAGCGAACTCTTTTTGCTAATTACTTTCTGGTCGTATTTATTGGGGTAGTCGAACGTAATTTTGTTTTGCGATTCGATAACATACGTAACATTCTCTTTAAAATAATGCTTGAGTTTTTTTCCTTCAATTTCTATTTTGTTTTGATAGATTCGGGGAATGTTGATAAACTCAAAATTACTTTTTATGTACAAATCGGCTTCGTAATGTTTTATTTTTTTTCGGTAGTAAGGAGCTTTTGCAATTGCTTTCCGAATAATAAAATAGGCGGGGTCTTCATCTCCCGGGAATACTTTAACTTCCTTAATTTCAAAGTCTTGTTTTGCCAATGTAATGTTTAGCGAAATGCTGTCGCTTTCAACCTGAACCGTTTTTTCTTGCTGGATATAGCCCAACGAACGAATTGTTAAATGAAAAACTCCCCGGGTGAGTTGCAATTTAAAATTGCCTTCGGCATTCGAAATGGTTCCCTCTTTTGTTTCGTGAACAAAAATAGTAGCGTAGGGAATGGGTTTGTTTTGTTTGTTTGAAATTTTGCCCGATATAATTTGTGCTGTTAACGGTTGAGTTAAAACCGTGCATAACAAAAAAAATAGGCCGCCCAGTTTTCTGATAATCATAAATTTGTTCTGTTTTCCTGAATTGTTTATTCAAAAGTATGCCGAATTTCCGAATAATACCAATTTAACTTTGAATTGCCGTATAATTGAATTAAATTATTTTGTGCAAGGTTGAGTTAAAATATTTCGGCATAGCCATAGCTATGTTGGAATATTTTAACGATGATATTGTGCAAAAGAATAAATTCAATGCGGCAATACGAGGTTAACTTGGTATAATTACATACCCAAATAAAATTTAATATTACTTCATTACAAAGTCAAGTTGGTAAAAGGGCTTTAAAACAGATAAATGTTAATAGAAAAGTCTCGGCTTAGGTTATTTTAAACCTAAAGTTAAACCGAGACTTCTTTTTTTAATTGTAGTATTGTATTAATAACTATTCGCCGTCATCTTCTTCAGGAATGGTCATGGTTCCTAAGTTAGTAATGTCGTAATCATCGAGCGAAAAGCTGACATTTGAATTTGAATCAACGCGAGTAACTTTCATTATCGATTTTTCGCCGGAGTTATCGGTAGAAGTGGCCTCCATTACATATCCCCAGCCCATTCCGTTCGATGCCATTGATGTTTTAAAAAGAGTACTAAGAAAATCGCGGGTATTCAATTTTAAATCTTTGGTAATCCAAATGTCCGATTTTCCATCTTCATCTTTATAAATGTACTCTTCGCATTTATAACCGGCAATATTTTTTGTGCGCCCTGTTTTTGTGACATTTGGATTGGCCATGTAGGCTTCCGGTGTCTCTGACATATCAACATCTTCTTCCTGGTCAATGTCTTCGCCAATCGATTCGAAATAACCTTCCATTCCGTAAACAATTCCTTTTTTCTCACCGTTCTCTTCACTTAGCATTATTGTTGCTTTATTTTTTGTATCGATTATAAACAGTGCTTTTCCTTGTTTGGCCATATCGCCCGAGACAACCTGATATGCCATGCTTTTCGATTTTGGGTCGAAATGAGTAATAAAATCTCCATCACTCACCTTTTTCCCATTGCTGTCGTAACTCTCCACGTGCATTTGAATAAGGTGGTCGAAATAGTAATTGTCTTCAATTGGTACGGGTGTCGAGGCTATTCCCATATCTTTCATTAAGTCCTGGAGATTAAACCCCTTCTTTTTCTGTTCTGAATTCTTGCTGTTTTGTGTTTCGCTATTTGCTTTTTTAATTGCTCTGTCCGAAAGTTTTTTTAGAAAACTTTGAGCTTGCGACGGTTGAACAAGGAAAAACGAAAAAATAGAAATAATAAGGATGTTTTTTAAACGTAGCATAAATTTAATTTTTAGTTGTTTTCAATTTACAATTTTACGAAATAAATTGAATGGTTGAATAGAATAGTAGTATAAAATTATCGGATAAATATTTTTTTTCAGGATTGTTCAGGATTGTTAATCCAGTGGAAAAATACTATTTTGGCGTAACATTAATAAGTATTCTTTTATTCGAAACAGTAGATACTGATTACTATGCAGACAAACTATTTTTTGGCTTTCGACTTGGGAGCATCGAGCGGACGGGCAATTTTGGGAAAACTGAGTGACGGAAAACTGGAATTGGAGGAAATTCACCGGTTTAAAAACCAGATGAGCTTAATTCATGGAAAGTATTTTTGGAATATTTTTAGTCTGTTCGATGAGTTAAAGACGGGGCTGAAAAAGTGTGTTGCAGAATACAAAATTCAACCCACTTCTATCGGGATTGATACCTGGGGAGTTGACTATTCGTTGGTTACAAGCGAGGGGCAATTAATTGGGTTGCCGTTTGCTTACCGCGACCACCGGACAGACTCGGCCATGGAGGAGTTTTTTAAACGGATGCCCAAAGACGAAGCTTATTTCCTTTCGGGCATTCAGTTTATGCAGTTTAATACATTGTTTCAGCTGTTTGCCTCGGTAGAAGAAAACTTTTCGCAATTGAAAATAGCCAAGAGTTTATTGTTTACACCCGACACACTTAATTATCTGTTTACAGGTGTTAAGAAAAATGAATATACCATTTCGAGTACTTCGCAATTACTTAAACCCGGTAAACCCGAGTGGGAGCCAAAACTGTTTCAGGCAGCAAAAATTCCTTTGCAGTTAATGGGCGATATTGTGCAACCCGGAACTGAAATTGGCAAACTTCTTCCGGAAGTTCAGAACGAGACCGGTTGTGGCGAAATTTCCTGTGTTGCTGTGGCTTCGCACGACACTGCTTCGGCCATTGCATCGGTTCCGGCTGATGGTGGAAATTGGGCTTATTTAAGTTCAGGAACCTGGTCGCTGTTGGGAATTGAAAGTGAAGTGCCGCTGGTTTCGGAACAAACACTCGAGATGAATTTTACCAACGAGGGTGGGGTTGACGGAACAACGCGTTTCTTGAAAAATATAATGGGAATGTGGCTTATTCAAGAGTGTAAGCGTATTTGGGATGAAGAAAAAGTTCTGGAATGGCAGGAGATTGTCGATTTAAGTCAGGCGGCCGAGCCTTTTAAGTGTTTAATTAATCCCGACGACCCCTCGTTTTTAAATCCGGGAGATATGCCGGCTGCAATTCAAAATTATTGCGAAAGAACCAACCAGTTTGTTCCGCAAACAAAGGGGGAGATTGCCCGTTGTATTTACGATAGCCTGGTAATGAAATACAAATACACAATTGAGTTGATTGAGAAAGTAACAGGGCGAAAAATAGAAAAACTCCATATTATTGGAGGTGGTGCACACAATAAAATGGTGAACCAATTAGCTGCCGATTCAATTGGTATTCCTGTTTATGCCGGGCCAACCGAGGCCACAGCAATTGGAAATTTAATGATGCAGGCAAGAGCTGCAGGTTTGGTTAACTCGTTAAGCGAAATTCGGGAAATTATCAGAAACTCTTTTGAAATTACCGAGTACACTCCTTCGTCTAAACTTAATTGGGAAAACGCTTACGAAAAGTTTAAAAGGTTGAATTAGTAGGGTAGATGTTAAACTTTGATAGCTCCTCTATTTCAAAATAAAATAAATGGAGAAGAAATGAAAAATGCTGCCGGCTAACACAAACAAATGCCAGATGCCGTGTCCGTATTTAAGATTACGCCAAACATAAAATACAACACCGATGGTGTACGAGAGTCCACCCAAAAGTAAAAACAGAAGACTCGTTGTAGTAAGGTTGTGTATCATCGGGCCAGCGGCAATAACAAACATCCAGCCTATAATTACATAAACGGCAACCATTAATTTTCTGAATTTAGTGAGATAAATTGAGCGAATAACAACGCCGGCAAGGGCAACTCCCCAAATAATTCCAAATAAAATCCATCCTAACGTTCCACGAAGAACGGTTAACAGGTAGGGCGTGTACGTGCCGGCAATAAGCACAAAAATGGCTGCATGGTCGAACCGGGCAAATAAATTCTTTAGTTCCTTTTTTGTAAAGCTATGGTAAAGTGTCGACGATAAATAGAGCAAAACCAACGAACCCCCAAAAATTGAAAAACTTACCAGATGCCAGGCATCTCCGTGTTTCGATGCTCTAACTACCAATATAACAAGTGCTACAATACTTAATAAAACACCAATTCCGTGAGAGATGCTGTTAAAAATCTCTTCGCCAGTTGTTAAGGAACGGTATGTTGTTTTGCTATTTTTTTCTTTACTCATAAAATACTTCTAATCGAACAAATGCGTTAATTGTTCAAAAATGGTAAAAATAAATGGGAATAAAATTAATTAGACTCATTATAAATAAGAAAAAAGAATAAATTCTTATTTGGGACCAATTAGCTCGATAAAAGTTCCGTCGGGGTCTTGCACCAAAATAAAATATTTGTTTTCGCCCAGTTGCGAAGGTACTCCACTTTTTATTTTAATGTTGTGCTTTTTTATGCGTTCAATAATCGGGTTTAAATGTTTAACAAAAATGGTGATGTATTGCATTCCGGTGTCGTCGTGAATCCATTTTGGTTTCTTATGACCTGGTTTTTTCCGCAAGCTCATCAATTTCCATTCGTTGGCTTTTTCGCTGTTTTCGAGTTTTAATACAACTACATCGAGGGTGTATTTGTCTGATAATCCGAGCTCTTTTGCTTTTTCAACCGGAACGGTGAACTCACGGGTTTTGGTCATTCCAATTACATTGGTATAAAAATCGATTGATGCATTAAGGTCGACAACCACGTTTCCAACAAAAAAAGTTGGATTACTAAATTCGCTTTCTGTTGAACTGTTTTGTGCTGTTGTTGCAATTGCAAGCGCACTCAAAAGAAATAAAGTGATTAGATTTTTCATAATAAAGTTATTTTAATTTGTTATTAATCAGTCGGCCTACGTCGTTGATATTCAATAGCCCCATGCTTTAGCTTGGGGGTAAATATTGTAAATAACGATAGTTTTGGCGGGATTTTTGTTTTTTTACAAAAATCAGGACAAAACGGACTGGTAAACAATGATTTAATTTTGTTATACTGCTGAATAGTAACGATTTTTCATAATAAAATTCGTTTAATATGTCTGTTATTTTTCTATTCTTATTCTTGCGTCAACTGCAATAATTTCGTTTTCGTTTCCCAGTAACGGATTAATGTCGAGCTCTTTAATGTCCGTGGCAAAACGTAACAGGCTCGAAAGTCTTACCAAAATATCGACAAATTTTTCAATGTTTACCCCTTTCTGTTTGCGGTAGCCTTTTAAAATTTTATACGATTTTAAACTTTTAATCATCGACAGTGCTTCGTTATGAGTAAGCGGAGCCAGTCCCGAAGCAACGTCTTTTAAAACTTCAACATAAATTCCACCCATACCGCAAAGTACAACGTGTCCGAAGTTTTGTTCGTATTTTGCTCCCATAAACAGCTCTGTTCCCGATGCCATTTGCGCCAAGAGAACTCCGGTGGCATCTTTTATCTGGTTTAAATGGTGGAACTCTTTACGCACGTCGCCCAGATTTCTTATGTTTAAAACTACGCCGCCAACATCGGTTTTATGAACCGGTCCCACCACTTTCATAACCAGTGGAAACCCAATGTTGATGGCTGCCAAAACCGCCTGACTTTCTGTTTTTGCTACAATCTCTTTAACACGCGGAATACCTGCTGCATCGAAAAGTTTATGAATGACTTCGGGGGGTTGATAACCGTTTTTTGCCTCTTTTACAATCTCCTTAATTCTTGCAATATGTACACCGTCTAAAAATATTTCATTCTCCATTGGTGGCGGGGTATTCATTACTTTTGTAAGTGCTTTCCCCAGCAAAACTTCGTCGGGGAAGTTTACATTTCCCAGCGAAAGAAACTCCGATACATCTTCTTTTACATTTATCAGCGATGGTAAAATAGGGTAAATTGGTTTTTGGCAATTTTGCATTTTGTGGTGAAGCAGTTTATAAACATCGCGAATTGGAAACAGTCCGGGGCTTCCAAAAATTACCGCCATCCCATCGACATCGAAATCGGTTTCGCAGGCATCAATAATTTCCCCCAACTGTTCGGCTGTTCCTGTTGCCAGAAAGTCTATTGGATTTTCGACTGAAGAGCCTGCAAATAGTTTCTTTTTTAGTGCCTCTTTTTGTTGCGAATTTTCAATGACCGGTATTTTTAATCCTCCACTTTCAAGCGCATCGGTAAGTAAAACTCCCGGCCCGCCGGCATGTGTAATAATCGCCAGTTTTCGTCCTTTCAGTTCGTTGCACATAAAAACATTGGCAACTGTTGTCAGCTCTTCGCGCCCGTAGCACCGTACAATTCCTGCTTTTCTGAAAAGTGCATCAACCGCAACATCGGAACTGGTAAGTGCCCCCGTGTGCGACGATGCCGCCCGGCTTCCGGCCATCGAACTTCCGGCTTTTATAGCGGCAATTTTACACCCTTTCTGAATAAGCGATGTGGCATGGTACAACAATTTATCAGGGGCATCAATATTTTCAATATAAAGGAGTTTAATTTTCGGACTAACTCCGTGCACATAAGTTTTGTCGAGGTATTCGAGAATATCTTCCACACCTGTTTGAGCACTGTTTCCCACCGAAAAAACATTGGCAAAACGCAATCCTTTCGGAATACCCGACTCGATAATAAAAACGGCCGTGGCTCCCGAGCCCGAAATAAAATCGCAACCTGCGGGTGTGAGCTTGGGGATGGGAGTGGTAAAAACACTGGTGTGGTCGGGTGTCATTACGCCAATACAGTTTGGCCCTATTAAACAGCCGTTGTTTTTTGTTACAACATTGGCTATTTGTGTCTCAAGTAGTTTTCCGGCCTCATCTGTCTCGCCAAAACCGGCCGAAATTATAATAAATGCCTTTGTGTTTTTTTGCTCGGCAAGCGTTGTAACCGCTTCTAAACAATATTGTGCCGGAATGGCAAGAATGGCCAAATCAACCTCGGGTAAATCGCTGCTGGTTTTATACGAAACAATTCCCTGAACCTCCGTTTCGTTCGGATTGACAGCATATAATTTGCCCCTGAAATTATTGTCTTTCAGGTTTTTTACAATTTTTCCGCCCGGTTTCGAAATGTTGTTCGATGCCCCAATAATTGCAATGCTTTTCGGATGAAGTAATTTGTCGTTAATCATTAATTTCTCTTTTTAACCTGATTTTCCAATCTTTTCATTTCTCGGTCAAAGTCGGAAACATATTCTTTGTTTTCTTCTTTACGATATTTCTCGTATTCTTTTTTTGCTTTTTCGATTGCCTGTTTATGGCTTATTTTTCCAGTATTTTTAAGAAGTTTTTTTTCACTTATTTTCAAAAAATCATCTAATTTGTTTATCCAATCTTGCATTTTCATTAACCTGCCATTTGTGGCTTGCAGTTCAGCAAAATCTAAATACATTGAAACAATGAGGTTGAGCTGTTTTAGTTCCTTTTCAGTAAGATAATTTTTTGCGATACTGATATCTCGTTGAGTAATGTAGTTGCCTTTGTAATTTGTTAACCCAATAAATGGTTTGTCAGCATTTGAGCGACTGTGTATCATTTCTGCTGCCGTTTGCCCGTGTATGGCAAAGTGCATTTTGTTTTGCACGGTAGCAAAAAAATGTTTTGTAAGAGTATCATCTTTTTTATAGTCAATGCTTGTTGCGTAAATATCGGTTACTTTCTGATAGAAATTGCGCTCACTACTGCGAATATCACGAACTCTTTGTATGAGTTCTTCAAAATATCTGCTTCTTGCACCTTCTTGTTTCAACCGCTCATCATCCATTGTAAAGCCTTTTACAATGTATTCGTGTATGCGTTTTGTTGCCCAAATACGAAACTGTGTGCCCTGTGGCGATTTTACCCTGTAACCAACCGAAATAATAACATCAAGATTATAAAACAATGGTGCTTTTTGCTGAAATTCGGAATTTCCGAATTTCTGTGTTGTTAGTACTTTTTCTAACTCTCCTTCCTTGTAAATGTTATTAATATGTTCGTTTATAGTCGATTTTGCCTTGCCAAATAGTTGAGCCATTTGCTCTTGTGTAACCCAAACGCTATCATCTTGTAAATGAACATCTAACTTAATGTTACCATCAGCATTTCGATAAATAATGATATTTTGTTCACTGTTTTCCATTAATGCAACACCTTTAATTC
>Ga0256831_1001439_pt1 | contig 12561 bp, 10 predicted proteins | sample 132544metaG_FD_189087 | JGI IMG/M metagenome (GOLD analysis project Ga0256831, IMG submission 189087) | Hydrothermal vent microbial communities from Lau Basin, Pacific Ocean - 132-544 | ecosystem: Environmental > Aquatic > Marine > Hydrothermal vents | place: Pacific Ocean: Lau Basin | collected... | reverse complement strand
TTTCTTCGAGGAACGGAGATCGTCCCATCCCCCCCCGGAAACCACCCGGCCCGGGTCAGAGCTTCCAGGCCCGGGCGAAGGCCTTGAAACTCCTGTCATAGGTGCGCTCCACCTCGGGCGGGAAACAGCAAGCGGGAAGCTCCTTCATGGCAAGGTGGTAGCGCAGGCAGTCACAACAGACGCCTTTCTTCGAGCAGGGCTCGTATGTGCAATTGCATCCCTTGAGGTTCTTGTCCTTCTTGCACTCCATGGGTCGCCTCCTGGTCCTTGGAAAAGAAGATGGAGCCGGAAAGCTTACAGGAGCGCCGCCCCTTGGTTCCAACCCGGAGCCGGCGGTTCGCCTTTTGCCGGCCTTCCACCACGAGGAGGACCGCCTCCTTGCGCCCCGTCCTCCCCAGGGCGGTTCCAGGGCGGCGGGCCTCCCGGGCGGCGAGGAGCCGCTCCAGTTTCCTGAGGATGAAGACCTTTCCCCGCTCCAGCAGCATGGACCCGGCCAGGGGCCAGAATCTCCCCTTCGAAAGAAAGCCCCATGTGAACTCCGCCCTCGCCCGCTGGAAGAACCCCTTGGCGGCCCGGGAGACCCATGCACGTTTTTTGTCCACCCGAACTTCATGGATGGGCCGGGGGACCATCCGGCCCCGCAGGACCAGGAACCCTTCTCCCCGGTAGGGCGAAGGTGGCTCTCCCGGATCCTTCCTATCCGGTTTTCTTTCCCTTCTCCTGATCCCGGTACTCCCCTTGCTCTACCAGGATCAACCCGCTTGGAAGGCACCCTGATTTCAACGCTTTCAGAAGGTCTCGAACCTCATTTTCACTGAATCCTTTTGCGCCGCCCGTAATGATCCCCCGTCCAGGGAGTTTCCCCTGGACGACGGGACAGGACCGAACCGCCCCGTTGATCAGGATGGCAAGAGGGTGGTTCTTGTATTTCTCCGTAAGATGCATGAAGGTCCGGGCCGCTTCTTTCTTGAAGGCGAAGGAGACAGCGGGCAAGCCGTATCGGTCCTGGGTCTGTTTCAACTCCCCGGGATCCAATTCCTTCCCCGTAAAACCGCGCACGTCCATTCTCAGCGGGACAAAGGCCAGGGGTCCTCTCTTCGAGGGGATCATCAAGCCAAAACCCGAGGCCGAGACCTTTCCTTTGAAAGGAGCCCATCGGATCTTCCCGGTTGCGATCGGCCCCCCTTCTTCCGGGGGAAGATCGTTGAAGATCGCCACGGCCCGGGGGTCATCCTCGACCAGGGCCAGATTCCGGGGATCCTTGAGCCACTTCTTCAGCCTCGCTTTCTCCTTCGCCGGATCCAGGCCCTCCATCTTCGCATCCAGAACCCAACGGAATTCCAAAAGGGACAGGCCCCCGACGAATTGCTTCACCAAGGAGATCTTCGGGGGAGAAGGATCTTTCACTTCGATCCGAACCCGCCGGCCCATGACAAGGACCTTCGTTTCCACTCCCTTCAGGCATCCCAGCCTCTTTCGGAGAATCTTCTCCGTCTCCAGGAGGGCCCCGGCCGTCCCTTTTCCCTTGACTCTCCCTTTCTTTCCCCCGGGAAGTCTGACCCGGTAATCCAACCAGGCGACCCGGGCTCCCCTCCCTTCTTTTTCTTTCCGGATGACCGCCTTCTGGGAAGAAAAAGCCAGAAGAAGGGGAAGGATCACCGCGACCTGTAAAAACCCCATGGAAACCTCCCTTTATGGAGGGCTCATTCTACCTCTTCCCCAAGAATCGAGAAAGTGGACTCTCCACCCGGCCCCTCCACGAAACAGGGCGTCGGGAAACTTCACGGGGAAGATCAGGCTGAACCTCACCCTCCCCTCCCGGGATCCCTGCCTTCTGGAGATCGGGACCCTTAACTTCGGCCTATCCTTTCAGAATCCGCCGGGCGAGATCATCGCCCGTCTCGGCCGTGGACCAGGCCTTCTCTCCCGGGCCGGCCAGGTCGGCCGTCCGGTTTCCCTCGCCCAGGAAGGCATGCACGGCCCGCTCGACGACCCGGGCCTCTTCGACCAGGCCGAGGCTGATCTCGAGCAGCATGGCGGAGCTGAGAACGGCGGCCAGGGGGTTGGCGATCCCCTTTCCCGCGATATCCGGAGCCGAACCGTGGACGGGCTCGTAGAGGCCTTTCGAACTCTCCGCCAGGGAGGCGGAAGGAAGCATGCCCATGGATCCGGCCAGCATGGAGGCCTCGTCGCTCAGGATGTCGCCGAACAAGTTCTCCGTGATGATCACGTCGAAATCCGCGGGCCGCCGGACGAGATACATGGAGCAGGCGTCCACCAGGATGTCCTCGTATTCGATCTCCGGGTATTCCCTCCGGACCCGGTGGGCCACGTCCCTCCAGAGCCTGCTCGATGCCAGCACGTTGGCCTTGTCCACGCTGGCCACCTTCTTCCGCCTCGGGCGGGCCAGCTCGAAACCGACCCGGACCAACCGCTCGATCTCTTTTTCCGTGTATCGCAGGGTGTCCACGGCTTCCCTGGCGCCCGGTTTCCCGGTGATCCCCTGGGGCTCGCCGAAGTAGAGCCCCCCCGTAAGTTCCCGGACGATTACCAGGTCCACCCCGGAGATCACCTCCGGCTTCAGGGTGGAGGCCTTCTCCAGGCCGGGAAAGACCTTGACGGGCCTGAGGTTGGCGAAAAGGCCGAGTTCCTTCCGGATCCTGAGCAGCCCCTGCTCGGGCCGGACCTTCGCCGAGGGATCGCTCCACTTGGGCCCCCCCACGGCGCCGAGAAGGACCGCATCGGCCTCCCTGGCAGCCTTCAGAGTCTCCGGGGGGAGGGGGTTGCCCGTCGCGTCGATAGCCGCGCCGCCGACGAGGGCCTCCCGGAACCGGAATTTATGGCCGAACCTCCGCCTCACCGCGTCAAGGACCTTGACCGCCTCGGCCGTAACCTCGGGACCCACGCCGTCCCCGGGAAGCAGGGTGATCGTCGCTTTCATATGTTTGTTGTCCTCCGGGCTAGCCCAACCGGGAAGTGTCCACCCGCGGGGGGTGGGTCTTTTCGTAACCCTCGATCTCCCCCTGGATCCCCAGAAGGTAGCCCAGGGAATCGAATCCCTCCAGGAGGCACCTCTGGTGAAAGAGGTCTACCGGGAATTTCACCTGCCTTCCCCCCGGAAGGGCCAGGATCCTGGCGGTCAGGTCCACAGTAAGGGCCGCCCCCGGTTCCTCCCGGGCCAGGCGGTGGAGTTCCCCCAGGGTCTCCGCGTCCACCTCCACCGGCAGGAGGCCGTTTTCCAGGGCGTTATTCCGGAAGATGTCGGCGAAACTTGAGCTTACCACCACGCGGAACCCGAAATCCAAGAGCGCCCAGGGGGCGTGTTCCCGGCTCGAGCCGCAACCGAAGTTGTCCCCCGCCACCAGGATTTTCGCCCCCTCGGCCTCCGGGCGGTTGAGGATGAAATCCGGATCGGGGGAGCCGCCGGGAAGGAAGCGCCAGTCGTGGAAGAGGTGCTTCCCGAGGCCCTCCCGCCGGGTCCCTTTGAGGAAGCGGGCCGGAATGATCTGGTCCGTGTCGATGTTCTCCAAGGGGAGGGAGACGAAAGGGCTCGTGAGGATCGTGAATTTCTCCATGGCGGGATCTCTCCCTTCTAAGTGGGCAGGTATTTCCGCGGGTCCGCGACGGCCCCCTCGACGGCGGCAGCCGCCGCCGAGAGGGGGCTCCCCAGGAAGGTCCTGCTTCCGGGCCCTTGGCGCCCTTCGAAGTTGCGGTTGCTCGTGGAGAGGGAATACTGCCCCGGGGCGAGCTGGTCGCCGTTCATGGCGATGCACATGCTGCAGCCGCTCTCCCTCCACTCCGCGCCGGCCTCCAGGAAGACCTGGTCCAGCCCCTCCTCCTGGGCCCGGGCCTTCACCTGCTGGGACCCGGGAACCACCAGCATCCTGACCCCGGGATGGACTTTCCGCCCCTTCAGGATGGAGGCGGCCTGGCGCAGGTCCTGGAGCCTGGAATTGGTGCAGCTCCCGAGAAAGACCACGTCCACCTTGTGCCCCAAGAGCGGCTTTCCCGGCTCCAGGTCCATGTAGGCCAGGGCCTTCACGAGGGAGTCCCTCTCCCTGCCCGCCGGCACGTCCTCCGGGCGGGGCACGGGCTCGGTGATCTTCACCCCCATCCCGGGATTGGTCCCGAAGGTCACCATGGGCTCCAGGTCCGAGGCGTCAAGCTCCACCGAGGCGTCGTAGGCGGCCCCCGGGTCGGTGGGGAGCTTCTTCCACCCTTCCACCGCCCGGTCCCAGTCCTTTCCCGCCGGGGCCAGGGGCCTGCCGTGGAGATACTCGAAGGTGGTTTCGTCGGGCGCCACCATGCCCGCCCGGGCCCCGGCCTCGATGGACATGTTGCACACCGTCATCCGCTCTTCCATGTTCATGGACCGGATACAGGATCCCGTGTATTCGACCACGTGCCCCGTGGCGCCCCCGATCCCTACCTTTGCGATCACGGCCAGGATGACGTCCTTGGCCGTGACCCCGGGGCCGAGTCTCCCCTCCACCCGGATCTCCATGGTCCTGGGTTTGCGCTGGAGGAGGGCCTGGACAGCCAGGACATGTTCCACCTCGCTTGTGCCGATCCCGAAGGCCAGGGCGCCGAAGGCCCCGTGGGTGGCCGTATGGCTGTCGCCGCAAACGATGGTCATGCCCGGCTGGGTGGCGCCCATCTCCGGCCCCACCACGTGGACGATGCCCCGCCGGGGGTGGCCGAGCCCCAGGAGGGGGATGCCGAACTCGGCGCAGTTCCCCTCCAGGGCGGCGATCTGCTCGCGTACCTGGGGGTCCGTAATGGGAACCTCGGGAGGGGTCGTGGGGATCCCATGGTCGATCGTGGCCAGGGCCTGGAAGGGCCTGCGGGGGGAGAGGCCCTTGGCCCGGAGCGCCCCGAAGGCCTGGGGGGAAGTCACCTCGTGGAGGAGCTGGAGGTCGATATAGAGGACCGCGGGACACCCTTCCTCCTGGAGGACCAGGTGTTCGTCCCAGATCTTCTCGAAGAGGGTCCTGGGAGCCGCCGGGCCGGTCATGAGCCTTTACGCTCCAGTTTTTCCGCCCTGGCGGAGAGCATCTTGTTGAGGGCCGACATGTAGGCCCGGGCGCTGGCGACGACGATGTCCGTGCTCGCCCCGTGACCGCTGAAGGTCCTGGCCTGGGTCTGGCCGGTCTGGGGATGGGTCCAGCGGGAAGTCTCCTCGTGGTGGGGCTGGATGCGGATGGTCACCTCTCCCAGGGAATCGATGCCCTCGGTCACGGCGGTCACCACGAATTCGGTCAAGGTATTGGGCTCCCGGACGATCCGGTTGATGGCCTTGTAGACCGCGTCCACCGGCCCGGCCCCCACGGCGGCGTCCTCCCGCTCCTTCCCCTCGGGGTCCACAAGGATGACCGTGGCCGTGGGCCGGGTGTGGTCCCCGCAGGTGACCTGCACGTACTTGAGCTTCCAGATCTCCGGGGGCTGGTAGATCTCGTCGGTGAGAATCGCTTCCAGGTCGGCGTCGGTGACGACCTTCTTCTTGTCGGCGATCCGCTTGAAGCGCTCGAAGGCCCGGTTCAGGTCTTCGTCCGAAAGGTCTCCGTAGCCCAGCTCTTCCAGGCGCACCTTGAAGGCGTGGCGGCCCGAGTGCTTGCCCAGGACCAGGGCGCTCGAGGCGAGCCCCACCGTCTCGGGGCGCATGATCTCGTAGGTGGAGTGGTGCTTGAGCATGCCGTCCTGGTGGATCCCCGCCTCGTGGGCGAAGGCGTTGGCCCCCACCACGGCCTTGTTCGGCTGGACCGGAATTCCCGTGTAGGCGCTCACCATCCGGCTCGTCCTGGTGATCTGGGTGGTGTCGATCCAGGTAGCGACCCCGAACTCCCCGGGCCGGGTGGCGATGGCCATGACCACCTCCTCCAGGCTCGTGTTTCCCGCCCTCTCGCCGATGCCGTTGATGGTGACCTCCACCTGGCGGGCGCCGTTTCTCACCCCCGCCAGGGTATTGGCCGTGGCCAGGCCCAGGTCGTTGTGGCAGTGGGTGGACCAGGTCGCTTTCTCCGCCCCCGGCGTGTTGGCGATGAGGTAGGCGATGAGCGCCCCGTACTCCTCGGGGGTGGTGTAGCCCACGGTGTCGGGGATGTTGAGGGTCGTGGCGCCGGCGGCGATGGCCTCGCCCAGGACCACCGTGAGGAACTCCCGGTCCGACCGGCCCGCGTCCTCGGGGGAGAACTCCACGTCGTCGCAAAGACTCCGGGCGAAGGAGACGGCCTCCTTCACCCGGCGGACGCACTCCTCCCGGTCGATCCGAAGCTTGTGCTTCAAGTGGATGTCCGAGGTGGCGAGAAAGGTGTGGATCCTGTGGCGGGGAGCGGGGCTCACGGCGTCGTAGGCGCGCTGGATGTCCTCGCGGCGGGCCCGGGCCAGGCCGGCGATGGTCATGGGCTCCCCGGATTTCCGGTTCTCCACCAGGGGACCCACCTCCCGGGCCACCCGCTGGACCGCTTCGAAGTCCCCGGGGGAGGCAATGGGGAAGCCTGCCTCGCAGACGTCCACCCCGAGCCGGGAAAGCTGGCGGGCGATCTCGAGCTTCTCCTCCAGGTTCAGCGTCGCGCCCGGGCTCTGCTCGCCGTCGCGCAGGGTCGTGTCGAATACGATCAGTCTCTCTTTGGTTTCAGGGGCTCCGGAAGTCATGGCGATCTCCCCAGGAGGAAAAATAGGAACATATCTTCAACGATCGGGGAGACCTGCTCGCAGATCCCCGCCCTCTTGTCAAGCCCCCAGGGGCGGAAAACCCCCTTTCTCCACGGGAGGCCGCCCCGGGAATACCGCCGCCAGGGTGGGGACCACCACCAGGGTGGCCAGGGTGGCGGTCAAGAGCCCGCCGATGACGCCGATCAAAGTGAAAGGAGGGCAAGCCCGTGCCTTTTCCCTCCTTCCAGATCCTGAAGGAATCCTTAATCCCGGGGATTTCTTTGCCTTCCCTCCATGGACTCCCTCATCCTGGGCGCCACGGCCCCCATCGACGCCTGTGACTCCAAAGGAGCCCGCCCATGAACACCCACGACGTCGCGAAGGCCTTGGAAATCTGGACCCTCCAGAACCTTCTGAACCTCTCCATCCTGCTGGGAATTCTCGCCCTGGGCCTGGCCATGGCCGGGAAATACCTCCAGGCCCTGGAAAGGCGCCTCACCCTCCGGGTCTCCATCGAGATCTGGCAGGTCTTCTCGGTCTTGCTGGTGGACATCTTTCTCGTGGTGGTGGTGCTGGTGGGTTTCGCCGTCCTGAATCCCGACATCATGGCGGACATCAAGGTGGCCGTTCCCTTCGTCCCCGCCGCGGTGGTCCTCTTCGCCCTGGCCCTCTACCTGCGGCTCTTCAAGGGGGGACACCAGGTGTCGTCCAGGACCTACAAAGGGGCTCTCTGGGCCATGTTCTTCGCCAACCTCCTGAACATCCTGGGCTTCACCCTGGTCATGGAGGCGCCGGGTGAGGAATACCTGGTCCTCCATCCCAGCTCCTTCTGGACCTTCGTAAGGACCCACCTGCGATCCAACGCCTCCCCTCACGGCCTGGAGCTGGCCCAGGTCTCCTTCTATGTCTGTTTTCCCTTGCTGGTCCTCCTCTTTCTCCTGGCATTCAAGGAGTCTTTGAAGGGGACCGGGGAAAAATGACGGAGGGCCGAGGAAATCCGGGCCCCTGGGAATGGCGGCTCCTGGAAAAAAACTGCACGGGCTGCGGAATCTGCGCCGACCTCTGCGAGGAGGAGGCTCTCGAGATGCCCAGGGAGGCCGCCTACCCCAAGGCGTTCCCCGAAAAATGCACAGGCTGCGGGACCTGCGTCCAGGAGTGTCCTTTCGAGGCTGTCGAACTGGTCTCCCGGGACAGGTAGGAAGAATAGAACCGTTATTCTCCCCCGGCATCCATTCTCAAAATATGAATATTCCCCAACTTCGAGGAAAGCCGGATCGTCCTCCCTCCCCTCCCGAACCTTCCGGCGATCACCCTGAATGAAGACGATTTCCGCTTTTCCGAAAGCATTAAATCCGTCACCGCTCTTCCCAGGTTCGTCGAGGCGTCCACTTCGCAAGAAAAGGAGGGAGGGAGATTGACCGACACGGAACCTGCCTCCGTCTCCATACTCCAGTCCGCCTTCATTCTGCTTCCGTGAAGGACCCGGGCGGAGATGGAACCGTACTTGCTCTTCAAGTCCAGGCGGCCGAACACCCCTTCAACCCTGATATTCCCGTAGGAGGTCTCAGCCCGGAGGTCTCCGGATATCCTCCGGGCCTCGATCCTGCCGAACTCGGACTCAAAATAGGCCCTGCCGCCTCCGACTTCCACGGCCTTCACGGTTCCCGTCGATGTCTTCACTTCCACGTCCCCCCGGATTTTCTCCAGGTCGACGGCACCGAAGGAAGAGGCGATCTCGATCCGACCCGCCTCGAGATCCCGGGCATGAATCTTCCCTGTCGAGGTCCCCGCCTCGATGCTCTCCCCCCGCACCTCCCGGAGTTCGAGGGTTCCAAGCTCGGTTTCCAAGCGGACCCGGCCCCCGTTTACCTTTCCGACGGCAATCTTCTCCCCCTGGCTGAAAGCATAGAAGTCGCCCCGGATTCCTTCCGCCTCTATTTTTCCGAAGCGGGTGACCAGGCGCGTCTCCCCGAACGGCCCCCTAACCCGGATTCCCCCGAAACCGAGGTTTCCCTGGACCGGGGTCCCCTCCGGAACACGGACCAAAAGAAACACCTTGGGGTGTATGGCGGCCTCACGCCCCCGCACCTTCGCCAGGGCCGGTTTCCCCCGGATCATAAGCTCGAGCTTCCCGCCCCGGCGCTTCTTCTCCAGGGAGAACCCACTCAGCCACTTCTCCGCCCGGGCCCGGTCCGGCCCGAACAGGGAGAAGGTCGCCCTCGCAAAAGGCCCCTCCCGGGAAGGAACGATCTCCACTTCCCCGAACTTCACGTCCACAGCCAGGGTTTCCCCCCCATCCAGGCATAACGGGATGGTCTCGGACTTCTCGGCCCTTACCGTGAGCCCCAACCGCTCGTGCCTGCCGGAGACGTGGATCCTGTCGCTCGACTCCCACATGGGTCCCCGGCAGGAAGGAAAAAAGAGGAAGGGGCAAAAGAAAAGCAATGAGAGGGTCCTGGCCATGGCTCCTCCTCGAGGTTTCAAAGAATACGTCCGGGAAAAGGAAATATTTCCTCTCCCTCCTTACCCAAAGAAGGGTTCGCGTCAAACGGAACGGCCGCACCGGTCCGGGCGGGACTTCGGCACGTGAAATCCTTCCTTCCACCATCCCCCTGCCTCCCTCCTTCCTCCCGTGAAACCCCCAAGCCACCAGGGGAGGGCCGGGAAGGAAGCCGGGGCCCCCCGGCCCTGCGGTTCCCCGAAGCGAATCGCACGGGTTGCGGAACCACCCTCCCGGAACATCCCTTCGGGGCGGTGAGGCCGATTCAATGGAGGGAAATTTCCGGGCCAGGCTAAAGGTTACCGCTTTCGTTTCCGTAGAAGGGCTTTATCCTTCCAGATCAATTGGTTGCTCTTGGTCAGATCGAAATCGATGGTCTCCATTTTGTTTTCAGGAGACAACACGAGCACCTGCCCCTTTTTCCCCATGACCCCGCGGACCTCCAGGACGCCGTCCATGGAAATGGGAAGATTGAAACCGCCTTCCCCCATGAAATTGTCCCACGGCATGACGTCTTCAGATTGGACTTCGATGAGAGTATCCTTCCCCCACTTCCCGGAGGTATTGGAAAGAAAGAAGGAATTCGGCCCGATCCCTTGTGAAACATGGACCACAGCCTTTTTTTCTCTCTCCACGACCAGATGGCTGCAGGAAAGGACGATTCTATGAGCCTTGGGATACAAACAAGAAACCTGAACCACATATTCCCCGGGAAAGACCCGCCGCACCTCCACAGGGCTCCTGGGTTTTCCATACGTATCGAAGATCGAGGGCCACCCATAGATCCCTTTCTCCTTCATGGCCTGTAATCTCAAGACTTTGATATTGAATTCGATCCCGTCCAGGAAGGAATCGCAGTAGATATAGAGATTGGACCAGGGCCTGAAGAAGGCCTTGAGAACCTTGGTCCCGCCCGGACGGAGGCGGAAGGACTTGGAAATGGGGCAGGGAGGATTGAAGTCATCCTCCGGAAGGGCGAAACCCCGGCATTTCTTCCCATCCACCACCAGGTCGAACAAGACTCCGGTCCACTTGGGACAAGGGGGAGAGACCAGGTAGATCCGCGGGTGGGAAACCACTAGAATGAATCTTTCCCCCACGGGGACATCGTTCCACTCGAGAAATCGAGTTCCCGGGAAGATGGCTTTCGCCCTGGCGTCCCATTCCTCCTTCAGCCCATTCCGTTGGGAAAGGAGTTTTTCACGGAACACGCCGGGATCGGGGATGCTCTCCAGCACGGCAAGCAGGGCCTTCAGGTATCCCAATGGCACCAAGGCCGCCGTGCCTTCTCCCGGGTGATCTCCTTGAAGAGCGACCTTCACCCGCCCCAACCCGTCCACCAGGATGACCCTGGTATCCGCCTCGATCCCGGCGGTCACGGGGCGAAAGCCCCATTCTTTCGGGGAAACCGTGTATTCCCCCGGCGGAGGAGAAGGAAAAAAGCCATCTTTGGAGGTTTTCGTTTCTATGATCGAACCGTCCGCCTTCCTGAGGACAATACCAAGTCCCGCCAAGGGCCGGCCGTTCTCCTTCGCCACGAGCCGGACGTGCCCCAGCCTCCGTCTCGGGACCTGTCTTCCGGCAACTTCCCTTTTCCATCCAGGGCTGGGAGGGCGGCCCCCCTTTTCGGCGGCCCCTGGGTTTCGCCTCTCTCCCAAAGGGAGCCTATTCCTTTTGATTCCAGGGGAAAACAAAAAAAACCAGGCCAACGCCGCCACAAAACCGGCTTCAAGTATAATAAGGAGCCGGATTTTTCTCCTGGTCATCTTCACTCCACGGATTTCTTCTTGTTCTTTTCGCCTCTCCGCCCCGCTTTCCCTCGCTTGAGGGGCAGTCCGTCAAGAACATACATCGCCTTTTCGAAGTCCGCCAGGAGGTCGTCCCGCGCCGCGTAGGGATCGTGGTGGTTCCGGTTGTCCAGGTATCGCCACCGGCGCCAGGAGTCGCGGATCTCCCGGAGGATTTCAGCCGTCCTCTGGCGGCACTCCTTACGGAGCGGCCCGGAAGAGGGGTCCAGGAGGAGGGCCTTTCCGCGGGCCTCCCGCCATGCCAGGTGGCGGATCACCCGGGCCACCAGGAGGATCTCCCGGAATTCGGGCCGGTGGCGGACTGCCTTTTTCGAGAGCCCTTCCAGTCGGGCCAGGACGGATTCGGCCTCCTTCAGGCATCCCCGGATCCGGTATCCTCCCCGGGCGAGAAAGCGGTCGATCCCCTTCTTGCCGAACCAGAGCAGGCGCTCCAGGTCCTCCTGCAGGGGCGACCGGTCCAGGAGAAACTGGATCGCCTCCAGGTCCTCCTTCTCCATTTCCAGGCCGAAGAAATCCCGGAAGAAGGCCTTCCGCGCCCGGACTTCGTCGAAGGCCGCCCCCGACCAGCAGGCATCCCCCGCCAGGGCCAGGGCGAACCAGGAGGAATCGGGGAGATACCTCTGGGGAAGCCACTGGGTGACACAGACCCCCCGGAGTCCGTAACGTGCGGCCAGCCGGGCGGTCCCCAGGGTGTTGGAGAGGCGGTCCCGGTCCGGCCAGAGGCGGTAGGGGCCGTTCATGAGGGCCGGGGCGGCGACCACGGAAAACCCCATCTCCCGGAACCGGACCCAGCTCCCGGGGGGGAGGTTCTTCCTTTTTTTCGCTCCCGGGCGCAGGAAGGAGGTCCCGTAGTGCCAGTCGTAGATCAAGGTGTCCCTTGGAATCCGACCCGCCGCCTTGGGATAACGCAGAAGCATGTCCCCCCACATCACCATCCGCTTGTCCGCCTCGGCCAAAAAATCGTGGACCTTGACGATGTGGGCCGCGAGCCAGGCGCCTTTCCCCCATTTGCGGGCGAAGGCCTTTCCCTCCCTGGAGGAAGGCCCCGAGACCTCGTCCAGGCCGGCGTGGAAGAAGGGACAGGGAAAGATCCGCGCCGCCTCCCCGACCAGGTCCCGGACCAGGGCGTAGGTGCCCGGGCGGTGGGGCGAGAAGGTGGGCAGGCCGGGTTCGGCCAGGGAAGCGTAGGCCGGCCTGCGGACCCAGCAGCCTGCGTGCCCGAAGAGTTCCACCTCCGGCAGGAGGGTCACGTGCCACTTGCCCGCGAGTTCCACGAAGGTCTTCATCTCCTCCGGGGTCCAGGCGTGGGGATCGGCGGACTCGGGATGCCCGGGGAACCGGAGGGCGGAAGTAGGGTCGTCCGTGAGGTGGAGGACGAAAGTGTTGAACCTGCGCCGGGAAAGGAATCTCAATACTTTCCTGTAGAATTCCTTCCGCTCCACGAGCCTTCCCATGTCCAGCATGTAGGCCCGGTGCTCCAGGCTCGGCCAGTCCAGCACCCAGCCCCCATGGATCTCCCGGCCAGGCGACTCCCGGATCCAGCCGGCCAGTGCCAGCAAAGCGTAATAGAGGCCCCGGGAGGAGAGGCTCCCCGCCCGGGCG
>Ga0256831_1001438_pt1 | contig 12562 bp, 12 predicted proteins | sample 132544metaG_FD_189087 | JGI IMG/M metagenome (GOLD analysis project Ga0256831, IMG submission 189087) | Hydrothermal vent microbial communities from Lau Basin, Pacific Ocean - 132-544 | ecosystem: Environmental > Aquatic > Marine > Hydrothermal vents | place: Pacific Ocean: Lau Basin | collected... | reverse complement strand
TGTATAATCTGTTGAATAAAATTAGTTGTTTTCTCATCTGCAGAAGTGTTTTTTTGCAACTTAATACTGAAATTTACTTGGTAACAATTGCAATCCAACTCCCAAAACGCAAACACACTAAATATCAGCATATTACACTTCATGACAAGGTACAATATTCCAATGTTTCGCTTTTTACTTTAAATTGCGACTAAATCAGCTGATAATATGGTTTATCAGTGAAGAGTTTTAATACCCATTGTCTTCCCTGATATCCCCATTTTCCGGCAACAGTAATAAAACGGAAAATAAATCTTTTTAAACGTGTTGTTTTAGTAATCCCTTCAAACTTATCTGCAACAAGTGAGATAAAATAATTGTAAAAGTTCTTTATCATTGCAGTGATTATCATAATGCTATTGTTTTCGTTTAAGAATGAAAAAGGCAAATGCTTCCAACTGAAGTCGTTGTTCATTTCGTCAAAGATCTTCTCACTGGCACCTCTGGGGTTGTAGTATTCAATAGCTTCTTTTTCAGTTGATTGATGATCGTTAGTTAAAATAGTACGATAAGAATAGTTGTCTTGCGTAAACAAATCCATCTGTGAATCACCTTTTTTCTCACGCATAATTACTAACCGATAATTTCTTTTGAGTACGAACCGGCATCCATTCTAGACCGATATATATTTATCCCTTCAGATTCTAACAGGCTATACATTCGCTCTAATGTCTCTTCTTGTTTAAATTTCACATTAGCATTACCATCTCTATTTTCAATTCCAACTATTTTATTGCCAATAGTAGCTATGCCGGGGAAGTAGCCTTTATTCTTTTTGTAATTGTTTTTTGCATCCCACTTGTGGTTAGCATTTATTTAATTATCATAATCAAAATCATAACTCTCTCCTAGCTTTAACAGGCTTGTTTTTATTAATGTCCTCTATTACATCACCACCGCTAAGAAATACATTTGTTAAATTCCTGAATATCTCACTATATTGATAGCCTATTGTTTTAATCCTTATTTCAAGCTCATTATCAATTAGTTGGCCAAGCCCAGACTTATTAAAATGATGATTTATTAATGAGATTCCTGCAAATGGATTTATTTTTGTCTTTAAATTTTGTACCTTGATTTTTTTATTAACAATTTAGTTGCGGATATAAGGTAAAACAAAATTTACGCTCAATATTTTGTTGCGTAACAGCTCTTCATTATCCGTAACAAAAAAGAAGATAAAAGAGTTAATAATTATTAAGTATCATCTAAAAAAATTACTAACATTGCAACTTATATTTTAAGCTGTATCTCAACGTTAGCTTTAAACACAAACTAACTGTATAGCAGCGTAACATTAATATTTTATTGATAGCTATGAGTATTTTAAAAGTTATTTCACCTGTAGATGAATCAGTGTATGCCGAGTTGAAGCTTCACACCTCTGCTGACATCGACAGAACATTAGCAAAATCGGTTAAGGCACAAAAAGCGTGGAAAGCACTTACTATTGCAGAACGCAAACCGTACATCGAAAAATTTATCACGGCATTCGAAAATGCCAAAGAGAGAATAAGTGAGGAGTTGACATGGCAGATGGGTCGCCCTATATCACAAACACCCGGAGAGGTGGCAGGTACTATTGAACGTGCAAAAGGGATGTTAACTCTTGCTGAAAAATCTCTTGCAGATGTTTTGGTTGATGAGAAACCCGGTTTTAACAGATATATAAAAAGAGAGCCGCTGGGTGTTGTTTTTGTTGTTCCCGCATGGAATTATCCCTACCTTATTGCAATTAACACTATTGTCCCTGCTCTGTTAGCGGGTAACTCTGTTGTTCTGAAACATTCAGCACAAACACCTCTTATCTCAGAACGTTTTGCTGATGCATTTAAGGAGGCCGGACTCCCCGACGGTCTGTTCCAGTATCTCTTTCTCTCTCATACCAACACTGCCAATGTTATAAGGGATGAGCGAGTACAATTTGTATCATTCACCGGCTCTGTTGGTGGTGGTCATCAGATACAGAAAGTTGCTGCGGAGCGTTTTATTGGTGTTGGTCTAGAGCTTGGGGGGAAAGATCCTGCTTATGTTTGTGACAATTCGAATCTTGATTTCACTATTGCCAATCTTGTAGATGGAGCTTTCTTCAACTCAGGGCAGTCGTGTTGTGGGATTGAGCGCATCTACGTTCACGAGAGTGTTTACGATAAATTTGTAGAGGGATTTGTTGAATTAACCAAACAGTATAAACTTGGAAATCCACTAAACAAAGAGACAAACATGGGCCCGGTTGCCAAGAGAAGCGGAGCCGACACTGTAATTAATCAGATTGAAGCAGCTATCAAGGCTGGTGCAACCCCGCTAATTGACCCTAAACTTTTCCCTGAAACTGAGCTTGGATACAACTATCTTGCTCCTCAGGTTCTGGTTGATGTCGATCACTCGATGGAGGTAATGACCGAAGAGAGCTTTGGTCCGGTAGTGGGAATAATGAAGGTAAAGAGCGACGAAGAGGCTCTTGCTCTGATGAACGATAGTGAATTTGGGCTTACTGCATCCATCTGGACAGAGGATGAAGAGAAGGCTATCACTATTGGAAATCAAGTGGAGACAGGAACCTGGTTTATGAATCGTTGCGATTATCTTGACCCCTATCTTTCGTGGACAGGTGTTAAAAATACCGGCAGAGGCTGTTCATTATCGGCTTTAGGATACGACCAGCTGACAAGACCAAAATCGTACCATCTGCGTGTAGAGACAAAATAATTTAATATTTCATTTTAAACATATTATAATGGCTGATAAAAGACACTCTTACTCATATCCCACAAGGATAGAGTATGGCCCCGGTGCCATGAAAGATTTGACTTTAATAGTTAAAGTGAGCGGATTGAAAAAAGGACTTATCGTTACCGATGAGGGAATTGTAAAAGTTGGTCTTGCCGACCAGTTGAAAGGATATTTCAACGAAGCAGGTATCGAAACCGTAATTTTTAGTGATGTAAAATCCAATCCTACCGAAGAGAATGTGATGGATGGGACTAAAATCTACAAAGAGGAGAAGTGCGACTTCATCGTTGGATTGGGAGGCGGTTCACCTCTCGACACAGGTAAGACGGTTAAAGTGATGGCTACTCATGACGGGCCGCTTGCAAAGTACGACGACACAAAAGGTGGCGATAAATATATAGAGGATAATATGCCTCCATTTTATGCCATTGCAACTACAGCTGGAACAGGCAGTGAGGTAGGTCGTAGCAGTGTTATCACAATTAATAGCATAAAAACCATTATTTATTCACCATACATGATGCCTGATATTGCAGTGCTTGACCCTACAATCACATTGTCGTTGCCGGCAAAACTTACTGCTGCAACTGGTGTTGACGCATTTGTACATAATCTGGAAGCATACATCATGGAGGTATTTCATCCCATGGCCGACGGTATTGCTAAAGAGGCAATGGAGATGTGCGTGAAATCTCTCAACACTGCCATAACCAATGGTAACGATGTTATTGCACGTGGAAATATGCTGATGGCCTCAGCCATGGGTGCAACAGCATTTCAAAAGGGGCTCGGATTAAATCATGCTATAGCTCATGCCTTAGGTGCTCTGTATGATATCCACCACGGATTGGCTAATGCTGTTGTTCTTACTGAAGTGATGCGTTACAACGTCTCCAGAGAGACAACAAAGGAGAAGTACGCTTCTCTTGGCTCAATATTTGGTGTGGAGAATGATGCCGAAAAAGTTATTGAGGCTGTAGAACAGTGGGTGGAGCTATTGGGAATGAATGTTAAGCTGTCGGCACTTGGTATTACAGAAGATAAACTTGCAGACATTGAAGCATACGCCATTGAAGACCCTTGCTACCCTCTCAATCCAAAAGTTGCAGAGAAGGGTGATGTTATAAAAATTCTAAAAAATATATTATAGTATGATTAAGGTTATAACTTTTGACCTATGGGATACAGTTTTTATTGATGATTCTGATGAGCCCAAAAGAGAGGCTGCAGGCAGATTGAGTAAAAGTGAAGAGAGAAGGGAATTAGTTTGGAAATTTGCAAACAAGCACAAAGAGGTTTCCAAAGAGCTTGTGAACAGTGTTTATAACACTTCGGATGCAGCATTCAGAAAAACATGGCACGAACAGTTTGTTACCTGGGATGTGAAGGGAAGACTCGAAATCACATTTAAAGGTTTAGGCATTAATCTACTGGAGAGTGAGATGGATGAGATTGTAAAACTTCACGAAGAGATGGAGCTGGAGTTTATGCCCGATTTTATCCCCGGAGTGGGCGATGCCATAAAGGAGCTCAGTAAGGAGTACAAACTTGGTGTTATTTCAGATGCAATCTTTAGTCCCGGCAGAGTGTTGAGACAGATTCTTGAGAGTCAAAGTCTGCTCCAACACTTCGACTTTTTTGTGTTTTCTGATGAGATTGGAAATTCAAAGCCGCAACCAATAGTATTTGAAGCTACATGGAACCATTTTGGAATTAAGCCTAACGAGCTTGTGCATATTGGTGACCGTGAGCATAATGATATTCTCGGACCTAAAAAGGTAGGCTCACACTCAATATTGTGTACAGCATCACTCGACAGAGGAAGTGAAAACACAGAGGCAGATACTAAATTCTCCAACTACAAAGAGCTGCCTCAAATTCTTAAATCAGTAACGTTTGAATAATTACAATGAACAATAAATTTAGATTTCTAATAATTGATGGCTATCCTAAAGTTAGCCGCGACCAGTTTAATGACTTTGATGTAACACTAGCCGGAAAACTCTATGCACAACTGTTGTTAAGGCACATGCCTGATGCTGAATATGACATTCTCTATACCAGCGATGATGGCGTTTACCCTCCCAATCAGGAGGAGTTGGAGGAGAAGTACGATGCAATATTGTGGCCGGGATGCAACCTCACCGTCTATCACGACGATGATGAGCGCGTTCAGAAAATGACTAAACTCACTAAAGACGCTTTTAGTGTGGGTGTTCCGCAATTTGGAAGCTGCTGGGCCGCACAACTTGCTGTTTACGTAGCAGGTGGTGAAATTGCTCCAAACCCCAAAGGACGTGAGATGGGAGTAGCTCGAAAAATATCAGTTAATGAGGCGGGTAAAAAACACCCGATGTACAATGGCAAGCCTCATGTTTTTGATGGCTTTATCAGTCATGACGATATGATAACAAAGCTCCCTGAGGGAGGCATCTCTCTCTCGTCAAATGAGTTTACACCAATTCAGGCTGTTGAGGTAAAATACAAAAAAGGTGTTTTCTGGGCTCCGCAGTATCACCCCGAGTACAATCTGCATGAGATTGCAAGGCTTATTCTTGCTAGAGAAGAGAGACTGATGCGTGAGAATTATTTCAATTCGAAAGAGGATATGGAGAAATATTCAGCCGACCTTGATGAGATTTACAAGGACGAAACCCGCAAAGATCTTCGTTGGAAATATGCTATTGACGATGACCTTCTTTCAGCAGACATTCGTGAATTGGAGTTTGCAAACTGGATAACATATCAAGTGATTCCATCGAAAAGATAAAATTAATATTTTAATAGATACAAGGGATTGTAATTAAAAGAACTATATGGATAATATTCTCACGCAAAGAACGCAATGCTATTTATTTGATTTGCAACATTCTTTTTCTTTGTGTCTTTGCGAGATTTCTTTTTTTACAATCCACTCTTAACACCTAAATTATAACTTCTATGGCAGCATTAATAGAAAAAGGCCCCTACCGCAAGTGGCAATATCGTATATTTTCTGCAACGTGGCTTGCTTACGTTGGTTACTATTTCACACGTAAAGCATTCTTTGTTGTAAAGAGCGACATGGCTGAATCAATGGGATTGGACACAATGAGTCTTGCTCATCTGGGTACTGCATATCTTATCTCATATATGGTAGGACAGTACTCGTCGGCCTATTTTGGCAGGCGGTTAGGTCCAAAGCTTCTACTACTGTTTGGCATGGGAGTCTCTTTAGTATGTAATATTGTTTTTGGAGCATCAAACAGTTACTGGACGGTTCTACTCTTTCTTAGTCTAAACGGGCTGGCTCAGGGGACTGGCTGGCCTGGCAGTATCGGGAGTTTAGCATACTGGTTCAAAAGAAAACAGAGAGGTAGTATTCTTGGCATTTGGTCTACTTGTTATCAGGTGGGCTCTTTGGTTGCCACTTCATTCGCTGCCTACATGCTTGGCCACTACGGATGGCGATGGTCATTCTTTGGTGCTTCAATGATTCTGCTTGTAATCTGGACAACTGTTCTTTTTCTTCATCCCAACAGACCTGAGGATGTTGGTCTGCCCCCGTTGAAGGATGAGGATGACGAAGCAATAGAAACACAAGAGGTCGGGGGGCAAGTCGCTGAAAAAGAGAATGGTTTAGGCTGGAGCAAAGATGTGGTCTACACGGTTGTTTTAATGGGGATAGTATATTTTGGTATAAAATTCTTGCGCTATGCACTCTGGAGCTGGGTTCCATTTCTGTTGCGAAATAACTTCGGGCAGGCTGGTGATGATGCGGGGTACATCTCTACAATATTCGATATTGCCGGATTCCTGGGAGTTATATTTGCCGGATTTGCTTCTGACAAACTATTCAAAGGCAAACGCTCATTTTTATCATTCGTGATGCTGTTCCTGATGGCAATGTCATTTGTATTTATGTACACAATGGGCTCAACCAGCCTCTTTTTCTTCACACTATCGATGGCTATGGCCGGATTTATGCTTTATGGTCCCGACTCGCTAATATCAGGTGTGGGAGCAATTGATGTAGGAACGAAGAAAGGTGCGCTGGTGGCGGCAGGTATAATTAATGGTACCGGTTCGATAGGCCCTGTTTTTCAGGAGGAGATAATTGGCTGGCTGTACGAAAAGTATAATGGCAGCCTCATACCTATATTCATCTTACTGATGGTTGTGGCTCTCGCAACAGCCTTTGTAACATTTCTTCTGTGGGTGAGGTCAAGAAGAGGAAAAGCAAATCTGTAAGATTTTGTAGAGTAAAATTAGTTTTATTACAACTGTTGCTTCATGAAAACAATCAGATATCTTATTTTCGGTTTCTCTCTCTTACTCCTGATGTCCTGTAATAGAAGCAATGAAAACGGAGAGAGTATTAATTCTGACAAATACATCGATAAACCTTTTTCACAATTGTATCATGACGGTTTTATTGTTAATGCAAATAGTGCTGATGCCAATGACGTGAGAGCTATTCAACCCGACAACATTGGTGATATCTGGATTGCAACCAAAGGAGGTATCTTCAGAAAAAAGCAAGACAGTTGAGAGTGTGAGTTGATGGTTCCCGGTGAAAGCAGAGGATCGGCCTATGATGTTAGGATGGATAAAAGTGGGCTAAATATTATTTTGAGGTGCTACGAGAAAATGTCACCTTTCATAAATGGAAACAATAACAGTATTACAATCGTTAGTCAATGTACTTTTCCCTACCGATATAAGTTTACATTTTGAGGTAAGTATGGTACAAGAGTATCCAGATCGGATAGAGATAAGAAAGGAAGAATTACAAGAGTTAGTTCCCGAGAAGCTGTATTCAAAAGAAGAAGTTGTACTTGATGGATTTTGTAACCCTTTAGAATGGCAAAGTTTTCCATTAAAAGGCAAGCCCTTTATTCTTTTTGTAAGTGTTTTTTGCATCCCACTTGTGGTTAGCATTTATTTGATTATCATAATCAAAATCATAACTCTCTCCTGGCTTTAAATGGCTTGTTTTTATTAATGTCCTCTATTACATCACCACCGCTAAGAAATACATTTGTTAAATTCCTGAATATCTCACTATTATTGATAGCCTATTGTTTTAACCCTTACTTCAGGCTCATTATCAATTAGTTGGCTAAGCCCAGACTTATTAAAATGATGATTTACTAATGAGATTCCTGCAAATGGATTTATTTTTGTCTTTAAATTTTGTACCTTCATATCCGTAAATGTTTTACCAACTTATTTTGTTGTTTCGTATCACTAAAATAAGTGAAAATATTTACATTTCAATGGCTGTGTAAGTTTTTCTTACACAGTCAATTGATTTTTTTTGTTCCTTTTTTGCATCAAGGCAAAAAAGGAAGGATTATATAGATATAACCGCTATGTTTGACATAGAGCCAACAACTTCTATACGAAGCAACACAAAGAATAGATTAAGTTTCATAAAGAAACTATTAAACCATAAGCGAGAAAGAACCGGATGGAAAGATTAATTATAATTATCACGCATAAAAAGAAGCTGGGCTATGTAGTAATACCATACATTGCCGATCTCGACAATAAACCTGCTATAAAACTTCTTGAGCAAGCTGTACCTAAGCTATTAGACTCACAGGAGAGTTCATTTACCAAAGATGAGAAGGAGATAATTGAGCTACTCTACAAAATCAATGAAAAAACCATCTTTAAAATCTTTTCAAAAGAGAAAAATCAAAAAATATTCTACGACAAGTTAAAAAAGGATTTTGTACAAACTCATATCCGACCGTATATTGAGAAGCACGTTACAGCAGTAGTAAAACAGTTATCCGAACTTCAAATTCCATTTTACTTCAAAGACCCTAACTACAGCAATATATACGAAACCGACCTGATAACCTTTCATCGCGACCCCTCTGATGCACTCTTTCAGTTTAACCTTAACGGGAATGAGTTGACATACACACTAAAGATTTTCTCTGAGAACAAAAAACTGGAGCTGAAAAACCGTGAGGTCATTGAACTATCGGTTGGCCCGGCAACTCTTTTAATAGACAATCACCTATACCGGTTTGACAATATCGACAGTAAGAAGTTCAGACCATTTAAGGAGAAAGACCACATCAGTGTACCCGAGAGGAGTATCGACAACTACATGTCTACGTTTGTGAAGAAAAGCATTCTGAACCACAAGGTTGAGGCAACGGGTTTCGTAATAGAGAGTGCCGATGAAACCCCCAAAGCAATACTGGCACTTCAAAACGATCTTGCTCTAAATCCGGTATTAACACTAAAATTCAGGTATCGCGACAAGCTATTTTTAGCAAATACAAAATCAAAAGTGTTTGTTAAGATGACAAACGACAACAACCAATACATCTTCACAAAACTAAAGAGAGACGAACCTTGGGAAAGCAGCATAAAAAAGCTTCTCCCACGTCTTGGACTGAAAGAGACTAACATTACGCAATTTGTAATTAGTGAAGAGAGTAACCATCAGGACAGATTACACCTTCTGGTGTCGTGGATAAACATGAACTCTCAGAAGTTAAAAAAACAGAACATTGAAATACTTCAGGACAACTATGATGAGAAGTACTACACCGAAAGAATAAACTTTAGTTTCAGCTTCTCGGAAAGTGAGGATTGGTTTGACATTAATGCCGTTGTGAAAATTGGAGAATTCAAAATTCCTTTTTATAAATTCAGAAAACAGATTATTAATGGTATCCCTGAATACACCCTTCCTGACGGGCAGATATTCATCATCCCTCAGGAGTGGTTCTCAAAATACTCCGACATCCTACACCATGCCACTGTTGATGACAAAAAGCTGAAGTTAAACAAGATGTTCTTCAACATTCTGAATGATAAAATTGATTCATCACAAAAAAAGAGCTTATCGGAGAAACTGAAATCACTATTCAATAGTTCTGACAAAAAAGAGAAGGTACCCAAACAGATAAAAGCAACATTACGTCCGTATCAGATTGAGGGATTCGTCTGGCTCTGTAAACTAAGCAGAAACAATTTTGGCGGTATTCTGGCTGATGATATGGGACTGGGAAAGACACTTCAAACAATTTCGCTTATTGCAAAACTTAACGAAAAACAAGACGAAACAGAATCAAATTCAACTGAACATCCTGAGCAATTGAGCCTCTTCTCCTCTCCTGAGGTAACAAAAAAAAGCACTCCTTCGGTTGCAGCAAGCTTAATAGTGATGCCAACTTCGCTTATTCACAATTGGTATAACGAAATAACAAAATTTGCTCCTCACCTGAAAGTGTATACCTACACAGGCAATAACAGACTGAAAACAAAAGATATCGGTAAGATTTTAAAACATTACCATCTGGTGCTTACAACGTATGGTATTGTTCGTAATGATATAAAATACCTCCAAACATATATATTTCACTACTCCATACTCGATGAGAGCCAATATGTGAAAAACCCTGCATCAAAAACATATCATGCAGTTACTCAGCTACAATCGAAACATCGGCTAGTGCTTACCGGTACGCCTATCGAAAACTCCCTGTCAGACCTTTGGACGCAGATGAATTTTGTCAATCCCGAACTCTTGGGAAACTTCAACAGGTTTAAGAAATACTACATGACTCCCATCACAAAACGTAACAGTGTGGAGAAGGGCAAAAAACTCAAATCGCTCATCGACCCGTTTATTCTCAGACGAACAAAAGAGATGGTAGCCAAAGATTTGCCGGAAATGACAGAGCAGGTTGTCTATTGCGATATGACTCAGGAACAGAAAGAGTTTTACGAACGTGAGAAGTCAGGTGTTCGCAATGAGATAACCGGCATGTTTAATGTAAAAAACAATAACTCAATCCTTGTTTTACAGGCTCTCACCAAGCTACGGCAGGCTGCTAATCACCCTATTCTTGTGGATGATGAATATGAGGGTTCGTCGGGAAAGTTTGAGCAGGTAATATCTGGTTTAGAGGATATAGTTTCGGAGAAACATAAAGTTCTTGTCTTCTCCTCATTTGTAAAAAACCTTGAGATTATTGAAAAACAACTGATTGAGAAGAATATCAATTTCAGCAAGCTTACAGGTAAAACGGTTAACCGTGAAGAAGCCATAAATAAATTTACAAAAAATGAAAAGTGTAGAATCTTTCTGATATCGCTAAAAGCAGGTGGTGTGGGGCTGAACCTTGTGGAGGCCGATTACGTATTTATGCTCAACCCATGGTGGAACCCTGCGGCTGAATCGCAGGCAATAAGCAGAGCACACCGTATTGGCCAGACAAAGAAAGTGTTTGTCTACAGGTTTATCTCAACCGAAACCATCGAAGAGAAAATTACGCACCTGCAAAAAAAGAAACAAAAACTGGCTGACACATTTATTACTACCGAAAACTTGTTAAAAAATCTTACAAAAGAAGAATTTGAAAAGCTTTTAGCATAATTTTAGTAAATTTGCAATCATATAAAATAATAATTATGAACATGAAACATATTATCACATTTTCTATCATCACGCTATTTTTAGCCGCCGGAACTTTTGCTCAAGAGAAGAATCAGGAGAAGCATAAGCAGATTCGTAAGGTAGGCTCATTTGACAAAGTTAAAGCCACAAAAGGAATTAACGTCACTCTTATTGAAGGAACAAAAGAGCAGGCTGTGGTAACAATTGTTAACGGCACTGTTGCCGATGTTATTACTGAACTTAATAACAAGAGGTTAACAGTAAAGATGAAAACCAAAATATACAAAGATGTAGCAGTTCAGGTTTTCGTAACCTATGTAATAATTCGTGAAATTAATGCTGGGTCGGGTGCTAGTATAGATGCTGAAAATACAATTTCAGCAGATAAGCTACTAATAGAAGGTGGAGCTGACTCTGAAATAGTTTTGGATATTGATGTTAATGCTCTGGAGGCGTCGATATCAGCCGGCAGAATGGAGCTTGAAGGTACAGCTAAATCACAGGTGGTAAAAGCCAACGCCGGTGGCAAATATCTGTCGTACGACCTTACAAGTGATGAGACAATAGCAAAAGCTAACACCGGTGGCCGCATTGAGGTAACAGTTAATGAGTCAATCAAAGCTACCGCATTTAATGGTGGAACTGTTAATTACAAAGGAGACCCCAGTAAAATAGACAAAAAAACCTCACTTGGTGGTAAAGTAAACATCGGGGAATAGATGTTTTGATGCTGTACGATAGCGAAGTCCCGCTTGCGGGATGAAGATACTGAGCGATACCGAAATCAGCAGTCGGCAATAATAGACTCTGACAGTGGTACTTTTGGCAGCAAACAATAGTAGACATCCTGCATCCAGTAACAATCCAGACCCGGAACCCGAAACCCGAAACCCGAAATTTAGAACCCGAACCCCTGAACCCAACTACCCCTTAACATAATACTCTGCATCAATGAGGCTACTCTCATTGTTAGCGTACTTTGCATAGTTAAACCTTTATGCAGGCTGTATGCACCAACCGTTCCATTTTTATAGATAACCAAATAACCTATCTGAAACTTTAATAGTCAGGTCTCTTTTTCACAATTCGATGTACAGCATCCACTACAGACTCCTGTGGAGTTTTTCCTTGCCTCATTAATTGAGTAACAACATTGTGCATATTTTTGCTACCTTAGCAAAGATGTTTGGTTTTTATCCAATATATCTCTGTTTATTGTATTAATTCTAATCTTATTATCTCCTTATATCCGCAACTAAATTGTTAATAAAAAAGGTTCTACTACCATTTTTGTGGAAAATATTAATTTAGCTAAATGAATTTTACAAAAGATTTTTTCAATTTGGTTTTAGATTTTGGTGAAGAATGGGTTATTGAGAG
>Ga0256831_1001437_pt1 | contig 12568 bp, 12 predicted proteins | sample 132544metaG_FD_189087 | JGI IMG/M metagenome (GOLD analysis project Ga0256831, IMG submission 189087) | Hydrothermal vent microbial communities from Lau Basin, Pacific Ocean - 132-544 | ecosystem: Environmental > Aquatic > Marine > Hydrothermal vents | place: Pacific Ocean: Lau Basin | collected... | reverse complement strand
ACTTGAAATCTGGACAAGTAGATTTTGTCCATAAATCCGGGACGTTGATAAAAATAGACGACATTGGTAACGTAACTATGTCCGTAGTAGGGAATTTGAAGCAAAAAGTTAAGGGGGATTATACCATCGATGTCGGGGGTAATATGGATCTCAAGGTTGCAGGAAATAGCTCTTCATTCATAGGGGGCAATAATACCCAAACTGTCGGTGGGAATTGGACTACCAATATTGGTGGTAATTATGGTTTATCCGTAAATGGAAGTTATCAAGTTACAGCAATGGGAAATGCTACCGAACAGTTTATGAGCAACTTAACCACAATGGTTGGAAGCAATTACAATCTTAACGTTGGAATCAATTATAGTATATCCTCTGGGTTGGTTATATCTGCTTCATCTTTGGTCAATACTGTGTCCGCCTCTGCTAAATCAGGTCATGTGTAGGAGATGAAAAATGGTTAAAGTCTATGATGATATGGGTACGACAGATGGGATTATGATAACGAACGAAGATGCTGTACGAAATTATATTAAGAACCTTTTTTCTGTGAGAGTGGGTGAAATGCCTTTTAATAGAGAGTTTGGGACATACTTAGAAGATTACCTTTTCTCCCCTATGGATTTTGCCACTCAAAAAAGAATTGAAATAGAAGTTGAAAGAGTGATTGGGCGGTGGTTGCCTATGGTCATTCTACATGGAGTTAAAGTTATACCAGACCCAGATAATGAAGTGATAGAAGTTGTTATTTCGTTTTCAATAGACAAGTTGAGTGGAGAGCAGACAACAAGTTTGAATTTTAATTTAAAATAAACACCGGAGAGTAAAATGTCAATAGACTTGAAAAATATATCCCAAGACAAGATAAAAGAGGACTTGAGAGCGTATCTTACCAGCTCTTCAAATTGGGAAAACATTGAGACTAAATTAACAGCATCTACGGTAGAGCAGTTGCTGAACCTTATATCCTCTTTCGCTGTTTATGAAACATACAAGTACAGAGCCAATAAAAATGAGAACTATATTGATGAAGCTGTACTTGATAGTTCCGTAATGAGATTGGCACGCCTATTGGGGTATCGTTATAATAGACGGACAGCACCTAGAATTAAAGTCAGATATTCTTCCCCAAACACGATAACTCTGACCGATGGAACTGTAATAGGCAGTTATAATAATTATGATGTTATTTATTTTGGACCTACAAAATTTTATGAATCCGGAGATATTTTTGATGTTTATATAGGAAAATTTAACGAGTACACATTTGATACCAATACACATTATTTAACATACGAAATTTTACCGGAGTTGTTACATTCGGTAGATAACAACGCCGTTCATGTGTACGCTAATAACATACCTCAATCAGTAAGTAGAAACATTGAGGACTTTGTTATTTTCCAAAAAGTAGTGGATTTCTCTCGTGACGGGGACATTGCCAACCTTTTCATTAGGGACATGGATAACTATTTCGGTATAGATGTGCCCGAAAACGTTACGATAACTGTTAAATGGATTGAAACGGATGGTTATGAGCAGAACCTTGTGTTAAAAGATATTCATCTTGCACCGGAATATATCCCACTTGAAATATCTTCTGTGGGTACAAATGGGGATGACATTGAGAAGGTTAGATTCATTGCTCCTCTTTATTTTTCTACCTTGAGAAGAATGGTAACTACTGAAGATCACGAATATCTTATAAAGTCACATGAGCTGATTAAAGATTGTTCCGCAATAAAAGAAGCAGACATTCCATATAAAGCCAATATTACTTGCGATGCACCAACTTCAGTTGGAGAAACTTATACCGTCACATTATTTGGGACGGATTACACCGTGCAATCTGAAGCGGGGGACGATGCTTACTCTATAACTCAAAAGCTTTATGTAGAGCTGATAAACGCCTCACAATACATGGCAGTTGAATGGAATTCTAATAACAATTGGATTATGGTTACGCAGGTGTATTTTAACACTTGTGCCTACAACACTTGTGATTTTCAGCTTACATCGACTCCCAATATCAATATAGATGTTACACAAACATTTCAAAAAGCTCCTTGTTGTACAATTATATCTTATTATGTGAAACACAATGTGGTAGATGATCCTATAGTCCTTACTTCCAGTGAGCAATCTCAACTCGCCGATTTTATAAATCAGTATAAGATGGTTGGAACTCGTATTGTATTACAACCAGCAAATAGGGAAAATTATCAACTATCCATAAAAGTTTCTTTGACTGATACGGCTTATCAAACTCAAGTCCAAGAGGCAATTGAGAGTATTGTAAAATCCTACGAACTCGATGTAAACAGACCTTTTTATTATGGGGAGTTTCTTGCGAGAGCTTCTCAATCTACAGTCTATGACAACGGGAGGTATATGCAGGTAATTGATTATATTATACCAAATCAAACAGTGTTTGATCTCCCCGCAAAAGTAGACACATATTATACTTTCGATTTGGATATTCAATTTATAGAACCGGAGTCTTGATATGGACTATAAAGATAACATTTTAAAATTAGTTCCAGAAGAGTTCAAACAGTTTCTAAATAATTATGACCCGTCAGATCCGTTAGTAGACCGTATTGACCCCAACGTCATAAATGTTACAGCATCATTATTATCGTATTTTATGGTAGAGCATTTCCCTATGATTGGGGACGATGTTGAAGAATCCATAAAACAATTAGGACTTGATAAAGTATTATCTAAACTCCCTGGAATAGACACTTCTAATATGGCTGTGGAGTTCCTAAAGGCATTGTTTGCTTTCAAAGGGACGTATCTTGACTTACAATACCTTGTGAAACTTATTGGGGTAGAAATTTCCGTAAGTGAATACGGGACTGATGATTCTTTGGCTCCGTGTTCTTTCATACTGGAGGCTATAGTAGATTCTGATCAACAGGGTATTATTGACGTATCACAATTAAAAGATGTACTACAACACCTTTTGAAAAATCGTATTTATTTTTGTACTACACTGGCTTATTTGAAGATTATAATCTCTCTTATTGATCATTATGATTTTCCAGTGGACGACAGTGTATATATACATAAACATGTATCTGTAGTAGATGCAGTCCCTCTTCTAGGTCATGTATATGGAGACCCTGACATACATTACGGAGACGGATTTAGATACGGTGGAGAGAATAACACTCTTGAGGATAGAGCGTACGCTACAGTCCATTTGAATTTATCTCCTACGTACGGTACGCAAATGACTTACGGTACACCAAATAGAAGTTTGTATTATCCATCTGTTACGGCAAATATGACATATGGTCAAACCGACAATGTTGTTGACAATGTTTTGGTAGAGCTTTAGTAAAATGAAGTAGTGAGGATGTGTAATGACACACACAAAAGCCAAATTTAGAGATAGCTATGAAGAACCAGTTTTTGACGGTAGACTTACCTTTAAAATTTATAAAAACGGAAAACTTGTAGAAGAGGAGACCGATTATAACCTTGTTGTAGATCAGTCAAGAACTTTTATGAGAAATCTGGTAGCGAATGATTGCCAGAATGTTATAACGAAAATTAAAATTGGAGACATGAACAAAACTCTTGCCGATGATTGTTCTAATCCTCCAGCACCAAGTGTTTATAATACAGATCTTGTTCACACATTTTTTATGAAAGATTTTCAATCCAGAACGGTTATGACGGACAGTACAACTGGGAGACCCATGATACGCTATGAGTTTACCATACTTGAGACAGAGGCAAACGATCCAAGTAACCCGGAGCATAAAAGAAAGCTTTGGTGTGAATTTGGTCTTGCAGACGCAAACAATAATATTTGGACTCGCAAAGTGAAACCATTGGTTAAAGATGACGAGACCAGAATTGATATTCAATACGATTTGTTATTTTAAGAGGAGATAGAAGATGCCAAACTACAACTTGCCGAACTCAACACCACAATATGTTCAAAACGGGGAGCTTATTAATGAGTCTATAACTAATAGACCTATGATAGATATCCAAGAGAATGTTGAAAAAACAAAAGATATTCTTGAGCAGGTGTGGAATACAGTTAAGGCTATTTTAAATACAGCGGATGCCTATGACAGTTCCACGACTTATGAAAAAGACATTATTGTAAAAGACACTGGAAGCAACGATTATTATATTTCCCTTACATCAAATAATCAGGGGAATAGTCTTTCAGATAATACTAAGTGGAGAAAACTTGAGGTACAGAGTTCTGAGATAATTCAGGGAAGTGGTGCACCCTCCGGAAATTCTAACAATTATAAAATCGGTCAGCTTTACCAAGATACCAACACCAATTATGTGTATATGCTTGTTGACCCAGCGGGAACTTGGTTTAAAATATCTACGGCGGAGGGTTCAGGTTCAGGACTTGATGCTGATACCGTAGATGGGTTGCATGCATCCCAATTTATCCGTTCTGATACTAACGATACCGCAACTGGTCAAATTCTTTTCTCAAATGCTACAAACTCATCTTCTACTACCAGCGGTGCAGTAAAGATTTCCGGTGGTGTTGGTGTAGCCAAAAATCTTCATGTAGGAGGTACGGCTACTTTCCACGGAAATGCAGTGGTTCAAGGAAACCTCACTGTTCAAGGGACTACAACAACCATAGATACCACCACTCTCCAAGTTGAAGACAAAAATATTGAAATAGGTAAAGTTTCTTCTCCAAGTGATTCAACAGCTGACGGTGGTGGCATTACACTTTTAGGTAGTACCAATAAAACAATTGCGTGGCATAATTCCGATGATCGCTGGCATTTCAATCAAGGTATCCAGATAGATGGACCAACCAGTGGGACTTTTGATGCTATTGTACTTAATAATTCAAATATTGTGGGGGTCAATCAATTAAAAATTTCGGACCCCGGTGAAGGAGTTGTTTGGGAAGGTGGAGCTAACGGAGATAAATCTCTAATTTTAATCGATGACTCCAATGATAGTGTATTTAATTTTGTTGGGGCGTCAGAACTTCGTGTAGATAACCATAAGGTTTGGACTGATGTAAACGATGGTTCAGGTTCAGGACTTGATGCTGATAAAGTTGATGGTCTACATGCTTCTCAGTTTATCCGTTCTGACGCTAACGACTATTATAGTGGCACTCTATCTTACAATCAGAACAGCGGATTTCCATTGAAGTTCGACGCTGATGCCAATTACGTCAAATTTATATCTATAAACGATGGTCAAGGTAATTTTAACTTTTCCCAAAACTGGGCTGGAAATAATACCCATATTGAGAATGGCGGTGCCGCCCGTATAACTATGAACGCTGAAAATGGGGATGGGGAGATACAACTAAGAGTATCCCCTAATAAATCTGCTGGGAATGGTGTTACAGAAACCAATCTGATAGTGAAACCAAACAATGTAACTATCAACGGAAATAAAATCTGGCATGCTGGGAACGATGGTTCAGGTAGCGGGTTAGATGCTGATCGAGTAGACGGACTTCAAGCTTCTCAGTTCCTTAGAAGTGACATTAACGACATTGCAAACGGTTTAATAACTTTTACAAATTCTGATGGGATTAGTACATCTCAAGTAAATACTTATGGAGGACAACAGCTTGTTTTGAACGCAGGGGAGTCGAAGGATAAAGTCTCTGGACAAACCAACGAATATGTCTATGTGAATGCTGAACAAGGTCTTTCAATAAACACACCAGACTCTGCTCATAGTAACTGGGGTACCGGGTATTCTGTAGAACAGGCAATCATAAAAGGATCAAGTTTCAAATTCGGTGTAGGTAAAGAAAACGTTATTGAGGGATTTTCAAACGAAATACGTCTATGGGCTAAAAAAGCTACAAACGATACAACAACTAGGTATCTCAGTGTAAACATAGCAGATAATGCCACTTTAGGAGACATAAACCTCAAAGATAAAGACGACGCTATAAAAAGTAGACTTGTATTAAAAGAAGGTGCTGTACAAGTAGTCAACACCACACAAGCTACTTCAGTAGACACTGGGGCTTTTCAAGTAGACGGAGGTGTCGGTATCAATAAAGACTTATGGGTCGGGGGCACTATACATGGTAATATTAACGGTAATGTTAATGGTACAGCTTCAAATGCAGACAAGCTGGATGGTCTAGATAGTTCGCAGTTCTTAAGAAGTGACACAGCAGACACCGCAAACGGGCAAATCACGTATACTCCTAAATGGCTAAAACTTACCAATACAGAAGCATCTATAGCTTTTGACGATGCTAATGCTCCTGACGGATACGGGTTTAAACGTATAACTTGTAATGATGGTGGAGGCAACTGGAATTTTAGAGCGGGTGCATACTTTGATGGAAGCGATAAGTATGCGACAACAGGCAACGGAGCGACAAGAATCGTCCAGAATTTCGAGGGTGTAGACGGGAGTGTTACTATATCTGTTGCAAAAAAGAATACTGGAAATGCTGGAGATGGTCTTACTTGGGACAATGGGATACTCTTAAACAAAGATTTGCTTTTAACTAATAAGGACTTAGTAGTCGGTGGTGGTGTAGATGTAAAATCCAACATGTTAAAGATACGACGAGATAGTTCATCCGCTCAGTATATTCAAATAGACCAAGATAGGTCTGTGTCTACAGCTCCTACAATTACCTCCTATAGTGCTACAAGCAACGCTAAAACATTAATAGTAGAGAGCACCACTGACACTTCAGACACTGCACCTACTTCTGGAACTTTAGGTGTAGATATTAAGGTACGAGGCATTTCAGCCATAGAGACTCGTGAATCCGTGGTAAATTTGAAACACAATACCAACGTTTATGGGGACTTAAATTTTCAAAATAATGCATTAATAGCTAGCAATGGAGGGTCATCAAATATTGACCATATATGGCATAAGGACGGGGATAACAGCTGGAACTTTGTATCAGACGGAGCGTATAAGTCTACAGGAAATTCCAGATTAAAAGCTGGATCAATCGAACTCAACGGAAGCAATCGTGGGGACGGAGACGGATATTCTATTTACAGTAACTCTACAAAGGCAGTGAAAGACGGACACCAATCCGCTATTTATGTTAGAGCGAATTATAATGATAATAACCTTCCTAGTGCGGATAGGGCTGTCCGAGGAGCTTGGATAGGCGTATACGATTCCAGTACTGGAAATGACACTGCAAGCAAAGAACGATTCGCTAGAGGGGTTGAGATTTATTCGCAAATATCTGGAGATTCTACCAGAGCTTTCGGTACGCAGTCTTTTGCCGATAGTAAAAAAACTTCTGGGACGTTGATAGAGTTAAAAGGGGCATATAATGTAGCAAGAGATTACTCAAGATCTGGAGTAACTTCTACTAATGTATATGGTTCGATGAACTTCGCTATTAAAGCAAAAGAGGGGACTAATACGACAAACGACGTGTCAACGATTATCGGATCACATAACAAAGCGTATTCTGAATCTACATATGATAAAACTGTACAGCACGCTAAAGGGTCATATTCAGAAGTAGAAATTAACGGGGCTGATACTGTAAGATTTAATGAAGCAATGGGAGTACAGTCCATAATCGATAATAACAAAAGTACATCAAATGTAGGTACTGGTTATTTGTTTCACGGAAGTTACCAAGGAGCATTACCTCAAACAGCTTGGGGGATGTATATACCGACTAATGTGGGCAACTATTTTAGAGGGAAGACCTACATAGGAGATTTGCAAAATAAAGTAGTAGAAATGTCCACAAATGAGATAAAGTTGTGGTCTAACCGTGGTGGTAGTGGGGATACTAAAGGTTATTTATACTTGAACCAGTTTGATAACGGCAGTGGCGGAGAACTATCTTTAAAAGACGAAAATAACAATACGTTATCTTCAATACAGTTGAAAAGAGACGGAAGTATTACAGTCCCTAGTGTTTCAAAAATAACCAACACCACACAATCTACTTCTGTAGACACTGGAGCTCTTCAAGTAGACGGGGGTGTCGGTGTTAACAAAGATTTATGGGTAGGCGGTACTATACATGGAAGTGTCAGTGGAAATGTAAACGGAACAGCATCAAATGCAGATAAGCTGGATGGTCTAGACACTTCCTCTTCAGGGAACTACTGGGGTGTAATACCAAAAATAAATAGTTATGGTGTCATGGAAGTCGGAAAATATATCGATTTTCATAACAATGACAATGACACTTCCGATTATGATGTAAGATTGCAAGTAAGTGGGTCAAATTCGTTAACAATTATTGGAAGTCTAAGAGTTACTGGAACAATACAAGAGGATTCGGATGAACGATTAAAGGAAAACATTGATAATATAGACAACCCTCTTGACAAATTGTCTGGTTTAAGAGGAGTTTACTTTAATAAAAAAAGTAACCCGGAAAATCGAGAATTAGGTTTCATCGCACAGGAAGTAGAGAAAGTTGTACCAGAACTTGTATATACGGACGACAACGGAATGAAGTCAGTAGCCTATCAAAGGACTGTAGCATTACTGACTGAGGCTGTAAAAGAACAACAACATAAGTTGGAAAAGCAACAGAAAGAAATTGAAGAGTTGAAGTTGTTAGTAAAAACACTAGTGGAGGATAAACGAAATGGCTAAATTAGGATACCATGGTGGGGGGACAGTAAATAACACTTCAGACACTTTTGGAACTGTTATAGGAAAAGATAACGTTGTAGGGTGCTCCAGAATAGATAAAAGTGACACTGGAACATACTACAGATACTGCACTTCTTCTGCTTTTAGTTTAAAAGATATTTCCTGTGTCACGTACACAGGTGACACAAATTTGGAAGTAGTACAATGTGGGACTCATAGCGTTGCGTCCGGATTTAGGTCTTGTTCAAACGGAATTTCTTCAACTGCTTCAGGGTATTGTGCTAGCTCTATGGGTTTACATTCTGTATCGATAGGTAGTCAAACATACTCTTGTGGAAAATATGCTGTAGCAATGGGACGCAACGCTTGTGCAACGGGGAATTTTTCGATTTCAATAGGTTCTAGTAGTTTAGCTTCCGGTAGTTCTTCAGTGGCTTTAGGAGATCAATCCGTTACAGATAGTTCTGACTCTTTTTCAGTTGGGTGGCAATCCCATGCTAGTGGTCTTGTTTCAATTGCAATGGGGGCTAAAGCCTGTACAACAAGCTCTGCTTCATATTCCGTAGCGATTGGGAGATGTGTATGTTCTGAAGGTAGCTACGACTTTTCATTGGGATGTTTCGGAAGAACAATACGGATGAAAATGAGTAACGGGGTTGGGTATTTTAATGGTGGAACTCAAAACTCTGGAGCTGATTATGCGGAAATGTTTCAAAGCGCAGACGGAAAGTGTATACCTAAGGGCAGATTTGTTTCTTTTAAAGAAAAATCGGACTGTGTTTGTCCCGGGTGTAACGAAATAATAGGAGTTTCTTCGGTTAAACCTACTGTACTCGGAGATTCTGCACCATTAGAATGGAAGTGTAGATTTTTAACAAATGAAATTGGGGAAAGAATTGTTGGTGTTGTCCAAAAAACCGATTTAGTATTTGTCCCAAAGAGTGATGTCATAGACCCGTCTATCCAATCGTCTATTTTGGAAAGTGTTCCCGTACCAAATACGGCTGAAAATTTGTCAATGGAAATTGTAGAAGAAAAAGATGATGGGTACGAAATAAAAATAACTTATGAAGAAGAAGACTTTATGGAAAACCCGGAGTACGATCCAAATATTAAATACATACCACGGGAGGATAGACCAGAATGGAACGAAATTGGATTAGTTGGGAAACTGTGGGTATGTAAAGCTAATCCAAGTGACGAGTTTGTTGTTGGGGATTACGTCACAAGTGACGAAAACGGTATGGCTGTTAAATCCGAAAAGGGTTTACCGTACTCTTACCGTGTACTTGAGGTCGGTGAAAAACACCTAAAAATATTTTTTAAATAAATAAAAGGGTGGATGACAATGGATAATAGTCATTTCAAATTGGAAGGTTATGACAAACTTCCTACATTTAAAGTTACCGGAGGATTGGGGAAGCATATTGTGTTTTCTTCTTTAATTCCACATATTGTAAAAAAGTATGGGAGAATAAACGTTTTATCAGCCTACCCAGAAGTTTTTCAAAACAACGGAGACATACAATTGTCCTTAGGGCTAATAGAATATGAGTCTTTTACAAAAGAGTGTTCTAAAGTTATCGAAAAGATTTTTTATCAAGAACCATATGGGACTGAATTTGATTTTAACAACCAACACATTTTGGAATGGTGGGCAGAACGATATTGTTTAAGTGTTGACATGACTGATATTTCCCCTAAAGTGTTTTTAGACCAAAACTTGATACAACAATCGATGAACATTTTGAGGGACATTGGGGACAAATTTATTTTAGTACAATTCAGTGGGGGGCAATCGCCAATAGATTTTGACGGTTCTAACGAGTATGCAACTAACCGTATGACTAACGAAAGAAACTATCCATATCAAATGGCACAAATTTTAGTGAACAAGATAAGATTTCAATTTCCTGAGTACAAAATTATAAACGTTTCTTTGCCAAATGAATATAATCTATTAGGGACTGAAAGGATACCAGTAAATTTCAGAGTTTACTTTGAGTTGGTAAAACATGCTTCAGTTATTATTTCTATCGACAGCATGTTACAACACATTTCAGCAACTAGCGGTAAAAATAACACAATAGTTTTATGGAATAGTTTATCTTATACACCTAAGCATAAATTTGGTTGGAAGCAACACATAAATTTGCAGGAGCGTGATTTATGTATTGATTATAATGAAGTAATTGAAACTATCAAAAAATTATCGTGGAGGGATTGACATATGCAAAATATACGGAGAATACAACTAATATTTAGAAAAGCCGACAGTGTTAAATTCATAGGAAAAGCAATCGCATGGTGGACTGCACCTTTTCTTTATAAATTTAACGGGAAGTGGAAATGCGGTTTTTCGCATTGTGAACTCTACTTTCCTTCAGAAAAGAGAATGTTTTCTGCAAGCTCTTACGAAAATAAAGTCAGATGGAAACCTAAGTACCATGTTAGCTCAGACAGCTGGGTTATAGGGGAAACTTACACAGTAGACAAAGAAACGTACGATGAGGTAATATCAGAGTGCAATTCGTTAGAGGGGGCAAAGTATGACTATGCCGGTGTAGCAGGGTTTGTCTGGAGCGAAATAAAACAAAACAAGTCTAAATGGTTCTGCTCAGAAGTGTGTGCGCATATTATAAAGAAACACAAACTAGACGGTCGCCTAGCAGGTGCAGTACCTAGTAAATTATCTCCAGTAAGTTTAGCGTTGGTTATAAACGTACCAGTTTACAAAGAGTGTACATAATATGTCGTTTAAAAATTGGAAATCTACTATAGCCTTTTTTATTTTTATAGGTGCGTATGTGTACGCACTGAAACAATGTAAAGAACCTAGCGTTATTGAAATTGCTGGATATATTGCTTTATATTCCTCTATTTTTATGATGTTTAGATCTGAGTTTACTAAAGATTTGATTTCCAAAGTCATAGACGTAATCGCACAGAATAAGGCGGAATAAATGATGTTTTTCGGTTTAAATAAATTGTGGATTAAATTTGGTTTTGTTTTAATATTAATGCTCTTTGTGACAATTGCAGTACAGAACTGTGTTATGCACATATCCAATTTACGAGTTAGAGTATCAAACTTAGAAAAACAATTAAACAAAAAAGACTATCGACTATCGATAACTAAATCTAATTTACAAGAATGTGAAAATACACTTGAAAAGCAAAACAAAGCTTTAGATAAGATAAAAATAGACTACGAGAATAAAAGAAAGACATACGAAAAGCTTCGGAAGAAAGATGATAAGATCAAATACCGTATAATGTATAAAACGGTGTTCCGTGATGTAAACGAAACAAAAGGAAATGACTGTGAAACTCTTAAGAAACAGCTCGATAATCTTCGTGGCATTGACTTTGACAGCTTGCTATAGTGATCCAAAACCAGAAGTAGTATACAAGGAAAAAATAAGAGTTGTCAAAGTCCCTGTAAAATGTGTTACACCGAATGTTAAATGTGTGATAGATCAGAACGAAACTGATGTCGGGGTTGTTGAAACTCTAGTTAAATGCATAATAGACCTTAAAAGAGCAAATAAAGTTTGTAAATAGAGAGGAAATTGACAGATGGCTACAGTATACATACCTGTTGACGACAATTGGATAGATTTGGGTCAAGGACCTATGGTTCTTCAAGTAAAAGGGGGAGTAATCCTTGTATCGACTGGTTCAACCCTCCCTCTCCCAGATGAAGTAACTAATTGTTTTAAGGTAAATGACATCTTCTCATACGCTGGCACTGAGAATGTTTATGTTAAGAGAGAATATGACCCTTTAGCAACGGAAGTAGGGGTTGTAAAAGACTCCTTCTAAAAAGGAACAAGACATGATATGGGATACCGATAAGAAATCTGTAATATATCCGGGATCAGGGGGAGCAGGGGGAGGTGGATGTACTATACAAAATACAGATCCAATACCCACTTCCCACGGAGGTCTAGCCGCCGGTACTGTTATAGCTGGTCAA
>Ga0256831_1001436_pt1 | contig 12572 bp, 16 predicted proteins | sample 132544metaG_FD_189087 | JGI IMG/M metagenome (GOLD analysis project Ga0256831, IMG submission 189087) | Hydrothermal vent microbial communities from Lau Basin, Pacific Ocean - 132-544 | ecosystem: Environmental > Aquatic > Marine > Hydrothermal vents | place: Pacific Ocean: Lau Basin | collected... | reverse complement strand
GGCTGTACACAGGAAACACAGAATAAAATAGGAAGAACCATTCAAAACTGGACAGGAACGAACGGGGTATTGGATATTTATATGGGTGGCAAACTCGTTCAGCGCTTTATCAAAATCGATAAACTCTCAACCGCTACGGGAACTCAAGACGGAAAACCGAGAAACTACCGTTTCGGGTATGGTTATCTCGATACCAACTTCAACTATAAAGTGGATGAAGGAGAGAAAAAACTCTATTTTGAAGTCAGTAACTTTTCGACACCGTATGTCTTTTATGATAACCCTATAGGAAAGTAGACGTGGATGTTTTAGAACTGTTTAAGTATTTACTTTCAAAAAAGAGCGAAACACCTGATGATGGAGGATTGCTTGATTTTATTGCCAAATATCTCGGCGAAGGATGGGAAGTAAGACGTATCGATAAAGAGGGTGTGAAGAATCTCTTTATTTTTAAAAAATATGGAGAGGGAGACCACCTCTGTTTTGCGGGACATGTCGATGTCGTTCCTGCCGGAGAGGGATGGATCTTCGATCCGTATGAACCGGTTGAAGATGAAGAGGGTTACATTTTCGCTCGTGGCGCACAAGATATGAAAAGCGGTGTTGCAGCGTTTTTGCAAGCAGTCAAAGAGACAGAGAATTTCAACGGTACGCTTTCACTATTGCTAACAAGCGATGAGGAGGGCGAGGCCCATTATGGGACGAAAATAGTGCTTGAGTACTTAAAAGAGCAAAATATGCTGCCCGATTATGCAGTGGTTGCAGAACCTACATGTGAAGAGAGATTCGGAGATGCGATAAAAGTCGGACGAAGAGGCTCTATAAACGGGTATCTTTATATTCAGGGAAAACAGGGACATGCGGCATATCCCGAAAAAGCACTCAATCCCATTCATGAAATTGCTCCTAGGTTGCCACTGCTTGCAGGAAAAGAGCTCGATAGTGGAGACGAATTTTTCGCTCCGAGCCGTTTTGTTATAACCGACATTCGTTCCGGAATGCAGGTAACAAACGTTACGCCAGACAGGCTCGATATGATGTTTAATGTTCGAAACAATACCAAAACGACGCAAAAGGAGATTCTCGATCTTGTCGAAAATGTTCTTGGAGATCTTGAGTATGATCTGCGTCTGACACAGGGTTCTTACCCTTTTATGACCGATACCGATACGAAAATAGTAAAAAATATCGACAAAGCCATAAGAGAGGTAACCGGTATAACACCTAAACATTCAACTGCAGGTGGAACGAGTGATGCACGTTTTATGGCGCCTCTTGGCATCAAGGTTATAGAGTTTGGTGTTAAAAACGACACGATTCACTCCGTCAATGAGCGTACTCACAAAGATGAGGTTGTCGGTTTGTACAGGGTCTTTAAAAAACTAATAGAGGAGTGGGAATGAAGTTTTTACTGATGCTTATGACATCCCTTGCCCTGTTTGCGGCAGAGGTAGAGTGGGTGCATAGCTACGATGAAGCTGCAAAGCTATCGAAGCAGACGCATAAACCTATCTATCTTTTTATCAGTGCGCCTGAATGCCCGTGGTGTGAGAAGTTTGAAAATAGGACACTCAAAGATGAAGAAGTTATTCGGTTTTTGAATGACAAATTCATCCCACTGCATTTGGTTCGCGGATTTGACTCCATACCGAGCCGTTTCAAAGTACGTCCGGTTCCAAGACACTATGTAGTGGATGATGCAAAAAAATATTTTTATGAAGACATCGGCTACTTTCCAAAAGAGATTTTTATGCTGATGCTCAATACCACACTCAAGGAGATGAAAGAATGACTTTTACACAAACGAAAAATGCACCCAGTGCTATAGGACCATACTCTCAGGCAGTTGTACATGGCGGGCTTGTTTATACTTCAGGGCAAATCGCTCTTAAACCTGATGGAAGTGACGATATTTTACAAGAAAATGTCATCATGCAGGCCAAACAGGTACTCTCCAACCTCAAAGCAGTTCTTGAAGCAAGCGGTAGTAGCATGGATGCGGTTATAAAAACGACGATTTTTCTAGCCGATATGAATGATTTTGCAGTTGTGAACGAAGTTTATGAGGAGGCATTTGGCGCACACAAGCCGGCGCGAAGCACTGTAGCGGTAAAAACACTGCCAAAGAGTGCTCTTGTCGAGATAGATGCTATAGCAGTTGTAAAATAGCTTTTTGGTTAAACAAATCTTAAAGCTTGATTGGGTATAATTCCGAACTTTAAAGGCTTGTCGCGACAAGTCTGGTGTAGAATTATAGTAAGAAAGAAGGACCATAGATGTACGCAATTATCAAAAATGGTGGTAAGCAATACAAAGTGCAAGAGGGAGATATTCTCAAACTGGATAAAATGTCTCTTGAGCCGAAAGCTACTATCGAAATTACGGAAGTACTTGCAGTGAATGACGGTGAACTAAAAGTCGGTGCTCCATTTGTAGAGGGTGCAAAAGTTACTGCTGAAGTTATCAATGAAGGGCGTGATAAAAAAGTTATCACTTTCAAGAAAAGAAGAAGAAAAGACTCAAAAACAAAAAGAGGTTTCAGAAGAGACTTCACAAGAGTTCGCATCACTAAAATTGCTGCGTAAGTCAGCCTAAAAATTGTAAGGAGAAGTCATGGCACATAAGAAAGGTCAAGGTAGTACACAGAATAACCGCGATTCAGCCGGAAGAAGACTCGGTGTGAAAAAATTTGGTGGCGAGAGCGTAATTGCCGGTAACATCATAATCAGACAAAGAGGAACGAAAGTTCATCCCGGTAAAAATGTAGGGATAGGTAAAGATCATACTATCTATGCACTCGTCGACGGAGTCGTCGCATTTGAGCGTAAAGATAAAAAAAGACAACAAGTATCTGTCATACCTGCTGCATAATTCTACATTTAGAGCCTTCGGGCTCAATCACTCAAACCCATTTACCCATCCAAATAGACAAACATTTAAAAATCTACTACTTTGACTAGTATCTTTTTAAATGTTTGCAAGATATAAAGGCAAAAAATGTTCAAAGATAGTGTCAAAATAAAAGTAACATCAGGAAAAGGCGGTGCAGGATGTGTCGCATTTAGACGAGAAAAATTTGTTCTAAACGGCGGTCCAAACGGAGGGGACGGCGGAAAAGGCGGCGACATCGTTTTTCGCTGCGACAACAATACGCATGCTTTCAGTCATTTTCATAACAATATGCATATAAAAGCCGAAAACGGCAAACCGGGTCTTGGCAGTAATATGACCGGCAAATCAGCTCCTGCGAAGATTATTCCCGTTCCGCCAGGAACACAGATACTTGATCAAGAAAGTGGAGAGGTGCTTGCGGATCTTGTCAACCATGGCGATGAAGTTACGCTTCTTAAAGGTGGTCGAGGCGGACTTGGCAATACGCATTTCAAGTCAGCAACCAACCAACGTCCAACTTATGCTCAGCCGGGAGAGCCGGGAGAGAGCAAGGCTATTCGTTTGGAGCTCAAGCTCATTGCCGATGTTGGGCTTGTCGGTTTCCCAAATGTAGGAAAATCTACACTTATTTCAGTTGTATCAAATGCCAAACCAGAGATTGCCAATTATGAGTTTACCACACTTACACCAAAGCTTGGCCAGGTAAATATTGGAGACTTTGAAAGCTTCATAATGGCGGACATTCCGGGTATTATCGGAGGTGCAAGTGATGGAAAAGGGCTTGGTATAGAGTTTCTTAAGCATATAGAACGTACTAAGACACTTCTTTTTATGGTCGATCTTGCCTCTTACAGAGAGTTAGAGGAACAAATAGATACACTTAAGGCGGAGGTATCTAGATTTAGTGATGTTCTTGCCAATTCCTCCTATGCCATTGCACTTACAAGAGCAGATATTGTTCCACCGGAGGAGCTTGTCAAGAAAGTAGAATCTTTCATCGAATCTCAAGGGTTGAAACCAAGTGAGGCATCCAAGTTTGGTTTTGATGCAGAACTTCCGTACTATATTCAAGAGAGTGCCGAGCCCTCTTTGGGGTATGATAAATCCAAGCCCTATTTCATAGCGCCGATCTCTTCTGCAACAGGAAAAAATATAGATCCATTGAAGTATGCACTTTTTAATCTTGTCGATACCCAGCGTAAAGAAGCGGTCAACGAGGCGTAGTAGATGAAGCGTATCGTTATAAAAGTCGGCAGTGCGGTACTGACGGAGAATGACTCGGTTGCGCTAGAGAGGATGAGAGCTTTGGTTGATTTCATTGCCCAACTAAAAGAGAGATACGAGGTCATTTTGGTCAGTTCCGGTGCGGTAGCTGCAGGATACACCAAGCTCAAGCTTGATAGATCAGTTTTGAAGAACAAGCAAGCGCTCGCAGCTATCGGACAGCCTATTTTGATGAAAAAGTATGCAAAAAAATTTGAAAAGCACGATATTTTAGTTGCACAGGTACTTGTAACGGCCGCTAACCTAAACAAAGCCGATGATATTCAACGAGTACGCAATACAGTCGACACACTTTTAGAAAACGGCGTCATTCCTATTGTGAATGAGAATGATGCCACGGCAACGGAGGAACTGATTGTCGGCGATAACGATCAGCTCTCTGCATACATTGCAAAAATGGCAGATGCCGATATGCTTGTCATCCTCTCCGACATTGATGCCTACTATGACAAAGACCCGAGAAAACACAGTGATGCGAAAGTTTTGAAAGTGGTTCGCGAAATTCCCAAAGAGGAGCTTACAAAAGATGTCACGCCAAACAATGTTTTTGCGACAGGCGGCATCGTTACTAAACTCAAAGCAGCTTCATATCTTTTAGAAAACGGAATTGATACCTTCTTATCAAGTGGTTTTGATTTAAATGATGCCAAAGCATTTCTTCTACATAACGACCATCAAGGCGGTACACTCTTCCAAGCTTGAATTTTACCTGCGTTATTAGTCCATATCGACTATAATGTCGTTTACAAAAGGATATTGACATGATAAAAGTCATTTTTATGGGAACACCCGATTATGCTGAAGAGATACTGAAAAAACTGATTCAAGATAGTGAAATAGAGGTTGTAAGTGTCTATACCCAGCCGGATAAACCCGTAGGACGTAAAAAAACTTTGACGCCACCACCGGTTAAGAAACTGGCACAAGAGTATGGCATAGAAGTGCATCAGCCACATTCTTTGAAAGAGAAAGAAGCGGTGGAGTCTGTGCGGAGTCAATCTTGCGATTTTATTGTCGTTGCCGCATACGGACAAATCCTTCCTAAAGCTGTTTTAGAGCATGCTCCTTGCATTAACTTGCATGCTTCGATTTTGCCTAAGTACAGGGGTGCAAGTCCTATTCAACAAGCCATTTTAAATGGAGATACCAAAACAGGCGTAACCGCTATGCTGATGGATGAAGGACTCGATACGGGAGATATTATCAAAATAGAGGAGTGTAGTATCGGTGAAGATGAGATGGTAGGGGAACTTTACTCCAAGCTTACTCATATAGCAGCATCTTTGACACTTGATGTCTTGAAAAACTTTTCCTCCTATACTCCCGTGCCGCAAAATGATGCCGAAGCGACCTACTGTAAAAAGATAACCAAAGAAGATGGGTGTATAGAATTTGATGATGCAAGAACAATCTACAATAAATATAGAGCCTTTACACCATGGCCGGGCGTTTACCTGCAAAGCGGCTTGAAGCTGAAAAATATGCGACTTGTAGCAGACAACGGAGTGTATGAAGAGGGAAAAATCCTTACAATTGATGAGTGCGCGGAAGTGGGATGCGCGAAGGGACGTGTTGCAATATGTCGCGTGCAGCCGCCGTCTAAAAAAGAGATGGAGATAAAGGCGTATCTTAACGGAAAGAGAATAGGTCTTGCAGATACTTTGGCTTGATGAAGTCGCCTCCACACAAGAGTGGCTAAAAGAGCGTTATAAAAAGGGAGAAGTAGCACCGCCCTTTGCAGTGCTTGCAAAAAGACAAACAAACGGAACGGGTAGTAGAGGTAACGCTTGGATAGGTAAAGAGGGTAACCTTTTTTTAAGCTTTTTGATAGAGAGGTCTAAATTGCCGTCGGATTTGCGTCCAGAATCTGCTTCTATCTATTTTGCATGGCTGCTAAAAGAGGTGCTGACACAAAGAGGTTCTCAATGCTGGATCAAATGGCCCAACGATTTTTATTTGCACGAGACGAAAATAGGAGGAATGATAACAACGATGTTGAAGGATTCTTTATTGTGTGGAGTGGGACTTAACATCGTTGAAGCACCTAAAGGGTTCGGCAAGCTTGACATAGAGATAAGCCAAAAAGAGCTGGCGAAATTATTTTTGGAAAATGTAGAAAAAGGGGTTTCGTGGAAGCAAGTTTTTAGCAAATATAGTGTAGAATTTTATAAAAATAGATCATTTTATACGCACATGCAAAACAACAAACGAGTGTCGATGCAGTACGCTTCTTTGGAAGAAGACGGTTCCATAACAATTAACGGCGAGAGGATATACAGTCTACGATGAGTGAAGTTATAGTAATAGCGAATCAAAAAGGTGGTGTCGGAAAAACGACGACGGCTGTCAATTTGGCCGCATCACTGGCCGTTGCCGAGAAAAAAGTTCTCGTTATAGATTCCGATCCTCAGGCGAATGCGACTACGTCGTTTGGTTTTCACAGAAATGACTACGAGTTCAATATTTATCATGTACTCATTGGAGCGAAAAAACTTAAAGACATTATTTTAAAGACGGATATTCCTACACTGCATCTTGCTCCATCAAACATTGGACTTGTTGGAATTGAGAAGGAGTACTATGATGTCGAAAAGGCAAAGGGGCGTGAGCTTGTATTGAAAAAGGCGATAGAACAGGTAAAAGGCGAGTATGACTATATCATCATAGATGCTCCTCCTGCTTTAGGACCAATGACAATCAATGCGCTTTCTGCTTCGAATTCGGTCATCATACCGATTCAATGTGAATTTTTTGCACTGGAAGGTTTGGCACAGTTGCTCAATACGATAAAACTTGTGAAAAAATCTATCAATCCGAAACTGACAATCAAAGGTTTTTTGCCGACAATGTATAGTTCACAAAACAATCTTTCAAAACAGGTCTTTGCCGATTTGAAGCAGCATTTCAAGAGTAAATTGTTTAAAAATGAAGAGGAAAAATTTATTGTCGTTCCAAGAAACGTCAAACTTGCAGAGTCTCCATCTTTTGGAAAACCGGCTATATTGTACGATGTAAAATCGAGTGGATCGATTGCATATCAAAATCTTGCACAGGCGATAATCAAGTGAAAAAAGAAGCACTAGGAAGAGGACTTGACGCACTTTTGGGAGAAGTGAGTGAAGCCTATGAAAATGAATCAAGCAGTGCCGGCAGCATTACGGAACTCTCAGTGGAGGCTATAGAGCCAAATCCCTATCAGCCAAGAAAGCACTTTTCTCAAGAAAGCCTTGCAGAGCTGAGCGAGTCTATCGAAAAAGATGGGCTTATTCAGCCCATTGTCGTTGTAGAGGAGGAGCTTGGAGGTTACATCCTCGTAGCGGGAGAGCGTCGACTGCGGGCTGCGAAACTTGCGGGTTTGGAGACTATTAAGGCAATTGTTTTAGATATATCCAAAGAGCAGATGCAGCAGTATGCACTGATTGAAAACATTCAAAGAGAAGATCTCAACCCAGTAGAGCTGGCAAAAAGTTACGACGCTCTTTTAAAGCTTCACGGTGTTACACACGAAGAGCTCGCTTCCATCGTGCATAAAAGCAGAACACATATAACCAACACGTTACGTCTGCTGCAACTTTCAAAAAAGGCTCAAGAAGCTCTTATAGAGAAAAAGATCAGTGCGGGACATGCAAAAATGTTGGTTTCACTTCAGGAGAAGGAGCAAGAGCTTCTTGTTGATTCCATTATCGGACAAAAACTGAGTGTCCGCGAGGTGGAGAAGATTATAAAAGGGATGAAAGAGACCCCTAAGAAAGAGCCAAAAGAGATAGAAAATAAAGAAAAAGATCAAACTTTGTACATGATGGAGTTGAGTAATCTTTTAAAAAAACTGGGTATTCAAAGCACTCTTTCATCCAATAAAATAACACTCACTTTTCAAAATCAAGAGCAAATCGATTCGCTCATAGAAAAAATAAAATAATCACTCCAAAGGGGTACAAAACTACACATTTTTCTCTTTTGTAGAGAAAAAGAGTGTAAAAAAAGAGCTTTTAACTATCTTTTCAATTTAAACATAGTATAATCACGCAACTTTTAGGAGGTGCTATGTTAGATATTAATCCCGTACTACTTTTAGCTACATTGGGTGTTTTTCTTCTACTTATAGCCGTTCTAAATAGTTGGCTTTACAGACCGTTGCTTACGTTTATGGAAAAAAGGGACGAAGAGATCAAAAAAGATTTGAGCAAAGCAGGCTCGAATGACAGTGAGATCAAGGAACTTTTGAAAAAAGCGGAAAGCATCGTGACGAATGCCAAACTAGAAGCTGCGGCACTAAGAGAGAAAGTTATTGCGGATGCTAAAGAGCTGGCCGAGAGTAGAATCGAAGCAAAAAAAGCTGCTTTAGCCAAAGAGTATGCAGAGTTCGAAAGTTCTTTGGAAAAAAGTGCTCAAGAGTTGAAGAAAGAGCTTCTTACGGATGCTCCTGCCTTTAAAGAGGCGTTGCAACTTAAGTTTAAACAGATATAGGGAAGGAAACGTTATGAGTAAAATACTAACCTTAACCTTAGCTCTTTCTAGTCTGGCATTTGCATCCGGACATGCAGATGCTGCCGGAACGGACATTTTTCCAAGAACAGTTAACTTTATACTGTTTGTAGGTATCTTGTGGTATTTGCTTGCAGATCCGGTTAAAAACTACTTTGCAAACAGAAGCAAAAGTATTGCGCAAGAGCTGCAAAGTGTTCAGGAGAAACTGAATGCTTCCGTTCAGAAAAAGAAAGATGCTTTGGCAAAAATTTCCGAAGCGGAGAAACTTGCCGTAGAAATTCTTGAAGCGGCGAAAAAAGAGAGTAAAGTGCTAAATGACTCTATTCTCGCACAGTGTGAAGAGGATTTGGAGAATCTAGAGAAGGCTCATCAGGGTAAACTGGAGCTTGCTCAAAGAAGAATGGTAGCTTCAGTGGTAGAAGAGGTTCTTACGCAAGTTGTAAAAGAGAGTTCCGATGGACTTTCAAAAGACGCTATGGTCAACGTCATCTTGAAAAAGGTTGCCTAAATGAAAGAGTTGATAGCGAAAAAATATGTCAAGGCGCTTGCAGAAGCATTCGATCTTGAGATGCTAGAACAGGTAGAGGAACTTTTGGAGGCTTTGGCCGAGGCACTAAAAGATCCGAAAATATCTGTTGTTTTGCATGCACCTGAAATATCAAAAGAGAAAAAAGCGGAAATTTTAAACGCTGCCGTTGCTAAGGCAAATATGAAGCAACTTGAAAATTTTATCAGATTGCTTGTAGAGCATGACAGAATCGATGTCATTGAAGATATTGCTACTGTCTTACGAAAATACATAGCGGATATTAAAAAGAGTTACGTAGGAAAAGTTTACAGCGATACTCAAATCGATTCGAAAGTATTGGATCAGCTCGGTAGTGGGTTGAGCAAAAAGTTCGATTCGACGATTGCTTTGCAGTTTGTTCAAAGTGATTTCGACGGTATTAAAGTAGATGTAGAAGATCTTGGAGTAGAGATTAGTTTCTCTAAATCAAGAATCAGCAAACAAATTGTTGAACATATATTAAAAGCAATTTAACTTCACGAGAGGAGAACTATAGTGGTAGCAAAGATAAAAGCTGATGAAATCAGCTCTATAATAAAAGAGCGTATCGACAACTTTGAGATAAGCGTCGATGTTGATGAAACAGGAAAAATCATTTCTTATGCGGACGGTGTTGCAAGAGTTTACGGACTGAGCAACGTTATGGCAGGAGAAATGATAGAATTCGAAGAGGGGACAAAAGGACTTGCACTCAACCTTGAAGAGGCAAACGTAGGTGTCGTTGTTCTTGGAAACGGCGAAGCGCTTAAAGAGGGTATGAGTGTCAAAAGACTTGGAAAACTACTTCGTGTACCTGTCGGTGATGCACTTCTTGGACGTGTTGTCAACGCTCTAGGAGAGCCGATTGACGGAAAAGGTCCAATTGAAGCGACTGAGACAAGATTTGTTGAAGAAAAAGCTCCTGGTATTATGGACAGAAAATCTGTTCACGAACCAATGGCTACAGGTATCAAAGCGATTGACGCTCTTGTACCAATCGGTAGAGGACAAAGAGAGCTTATCATTGGAGACAGACAAACAGGTAAAACAACTGTCGCGCTCGATACAATTATCAACCAAAAAGGAAACGGTGTTGTTTGTGTCTATGTTGCAGTCGGTCAAAAAGAGTCTACAGTCGCTCAAATCGTAAGACGTCTTGAAGAGCATGGAGCGTTAGAGTACACTATTATCGTATCTGCTACAGCTGCTGAAGCTGCTGCATTGCAATTCCTCGCACCATATACGGGTGTTACGATGGGAGAATATTTCCGTGACAATGCAAGACATGGTTTGATTGTTTATGATGATCTTTCTAAGCACGCTGTTGCATATAGAGAAATGTCTTTGATCCTTAGACGTCCTCCGGGTCGTGAGGCGTATCCTGGGGATGTTTTCTACCTTCACTCAAGACTTCTTGAGCGTGCTGCAAAACTAAATGATGAAAGAGGTGCAGGTTCTTTGACTGCCTTGCCAATCGTTGAGACACAAGCTGGGGACGTTGCGGCATATATTCCGACAAACGTTATCTCTATTACTGACGGTCAGATCTTCCTAGAAACAGACCTGTTCAACTCAGGTATCAGACCTGCGATCAATGTTGGTCTTTCCGTTTCACGTGTCGGTGGTGCGGCGCAGATCAAAGCAACTAAGCAAGTTGCCGGAACACTCAGACTTGATCTTGCTCAGTTTAGAGAGCTTCAGGCATTTGCACAATTTGCATCTGATTTAGATGAAGCTTCAAGAAAACAGCTTGAGCGTGGTCAAAGAATGGTAGAGGTTCTCAAACAGCCTCCATATTCTCCGCTTCCTGCAGAGAAACAAGTCGTTATCATTTTTGCCGGTAACGAAGGCTATCTTGATGATATTCCTGTATCGGCTGTTACTAAATTTGAAGCGGAGCTTTACCCTTTCATAGAGGCGAACTATCCGCAAATTTTTGAAAATATCAGAAGTACGCAGAAAATAGATGACGAAACAAAAGCGTTGATGATAAAAGCATTGGATGAGTTCAAAGCCTCTTTCGTAGCGGAATAAGGAAAAGTTTATGGCAAACTTGAAAGATATTCAAAGAAAGATCAAGAGCGTTTCTAGCACGCAAAAGACAACTCGTGCTATGAAACTTGTCTCTACGGCAAAGCTCCGTAGAGCTGAGGATTTGGCTAAACGCTCTCGTCTTTATGCAGAAAAAATGAATCAGGTTCTTGCCGAAATCGCCGGACGAATTGAGTGTTCAAAAATAGGTGGATTGGATGACAACAGATTCTTTGCACCTGAAGAAAACCCAAAAATGATAGACATAATTTTTGTTACAGCAGATAAAGGTCTATGTGGGGGATTCAACATTCAAACAATCAAAGCCACGAAAAACCTGATAGCGAAGTATCAGGAAAAAAAGGTAAAAATTCGTCTTCGCGGTGTCGGGAAGAAAGGAATCGAATACTTCAAATACAATGAAGTCGAGTTGTATGACGAAGTCGTAGGATTGAGCTCAAAACCGGATAAAGCAAAATCCGATGAGTTTATTCAAGCATCTATAGAAGATTTTAAACTGGGTAAAACTGATGCCGTTTACATTGTTTATAACGGTTATAAAAACATGATAACACAAGAGTTGCATGTAAATAAAATTCTTCCAATCGATGCAAGTGACTACGATTGTGATCAAACAAAGCAAAAGTCGACATTGGAAATCGAAGCACAAGATGAAGAGCATATGCTTAATTCACTAGTGGAAACATATGCGAAGTACAATATGTACTATACGCTGATAGACAGTGTTGCCGCAGAACACAGTGCAAGAATGCAAGCTATGGATACGGCAACCAACAATGCCAAAGAGATGGTAAAAGCACTTAACGTACAGTACAACAAAGCTAGACAAGCAGCAATTACAACAGAACTTATTGAAATTATAAGTGGTGTGGAGTCTATGAAATGATGGAGAAAAATATGATAGGAAAAATCAGCCAAGTTATGGGTCCGGTTGTGGATGTCGATTTCGAGGGATACCTCCCCGTAATCAACGAAGCATTGGAAGTAAAAGTAAAAGAAGAAGATGGTGCGGAAAGACGTCTTGTTCTTGAAGTCGCCGCTCACTTAGGTGACGGTCGTGTTAGAACCATTGCAATGGATATGACAGAAGGTTTGGTAAGAGGTCAGGATGCGGTCGCAACTGGAGCTCCAATCAAAGTACCTGTTGGAGAAAAAGTTCTTGGGCGTATCTTTAACGTGATTGGTGAAACGATTGACGGTAAAGATCAGGTCACAGACGCTCCAATGTGGTCTATTCACAGAGAGCCGCCAAAATTGGTAGATCAGTCTACAAAAACTGAGATGTTTGAAACAGGTATCAAAGTTGTCG
>Ga0256831_1001435_pt1 | contig 12573 bp, 20 predicted proteins | sample 132544metaG_FD_189087 | JGI IMG/M metagenome (GOLD analysis project Ga0256831, IMG submission 189087) | Hydrothermal vent microbial communities from Lau Basin, Pacific Ocean - 132-544 | ecosystem: Environmental > Aquatic > Marine > Hydrothermal vents | place: Pacific Ocean: Lau Basin | collected... | reverse complement strand
GCACCTCCACCCGCTCGCATCGAACTCTTTTGACCCACATATCTATTGCCTCGTGCGTATATTCGATAGCTCTGAGCCTCGTCTCATCGTCAAAGGTGCGATCTCTTAGCTCATAGAGCCTACTGCCGTAAAGCGGATTCATCGGGATGCTGCCTTGCCTGGTAATCAGCACTCTTCTAATCTCCTCCGCCACATCGATGATGTATCCATCGCTATCAGTAAGCGAATGCTCCACTTGCACTATCATCTTGGATGTCCGTGATGCGTAAGATTGCCAAGCTCATCGTAGACACTCTTGGCTACACGCAAGTTTTTGCTGATGCTTACCTCACCATCGAAGTTGATGGAAAGCGCTTTGAAAGAGAGCTTTTTTGCAGCTTCTACCTGCACCTTGCCATCTTCGATAAGAATGCGCACGGGATTTTTAGGATCGATTTCTATAATGATGTTTTTCTCATTAGCACCCTCTGGCTCTTTGTTGCTTTTGTGGTAGATTCCCGGCAGCACTATCCCAAAGTTTGCATTGCCATAAGGACACAAAACGCTCACTTGCTGCCCTATGCGTATAGGAATCCACACCTTTACAAAGTCGCTGTTCCACAAAAATACCGGCAAAAAGTCCGTTACTCTTCCGTGAATATCCACTCTGGCAAGGGCTTTTCCTTTATCGCTTTTTATCTCGCACACTTTGCCAATCTGCACCACATTGTCTATACGCCGAATGAGCTCTTGGGTCATAGCGATACCTTCAAAAACGCCAAAAGATGCTCCAAACCAAACTCTTTAAAAAAGTATGTAATGGCAGCTCCTGCGATGAGCCACTTGATCTGGTTGTTGGTCTGGCGAAATTTTGCAAACTCGTTTTTCATATCTTCAAGCGCCTTTGTGAGCTTCATCATCTCCTCTTTATGCTCTTGTCGCATAACCGCAAAGTCGCGCTCTATTACTTCCATCTTTGTTTCAAGTTTGACGACGCGATCTTCCATTTCCTATCCGTTTTTTCCTGCAATTGTTTCACATTGTGAGCCAAAAAGCGTCCAAATATCGATATTTGGACATCTTTTGCCACGCTTTAGCGCACAATTGCAAAAAGCAAAGGAGGTGGAGTGAACACAATCTTTATCGCGCTCAATACCACGGCCAAAAAAGTCAAACTCGCACCAAAAGGGGTGGTGAGCGGGTATGACGGCAGGGTCTTTGTGGTGGATGAGGCCACTATAGAAGAGACAAAAAGAAGAGGCATCGATATAGCGCTCAATGTGGAGCACTGCTTTACAGACAAAGCCTGCAAGGCGGTAGGGTGGTTTAAGGTCGAGAGCCTGGAGCTGGCAGACGATGGGGTCTATGCTACGCTAGAGCTAACCGCAGAGGGCAAAGAGCTCATAGAGCAAAAGGCCTATAGGTATCTTAGTCCCGAATTTGAGACAGACCAAAAGACGCGCCATGTGGATGCGATTGTGGGGGTGGCTCTAGTCAATACCCCAAATTTCAATCTTGAGATCAATCACAAAGGAGAACAGATGGAGATACAAAAAGAGCTTAACAAAAAAGAGGAGCAGATCGCAGCGCTAAAAAAGGAGCTCAACAAAAAAGAGGAGCAGATCCAAAAGCTCACCGACACTATCAAAGAGCTGCACCTCAATAGCGCTATTGCTGCCAAAAAGATCTTGCCGGCTGAAAAGGAGCATCTCAAATCTATGGATCTCAACGCCTTGCAAGCCTACTTGCAAACCAGAGAGCCCCTCGATCTTGACGGTAGCGGTATCGAGCACAACAGCAAGCAAGATGATGCACTCAAAATAGCACAGCAACTTGGATGGGAGGAGTAATATGGGAGTCATCAACGGAACAGTTTTGCAAGTAGTGGCCAAAACTTTCGCCAAAGAGTTTAGCAAGACCTTCAACGAAACCGAGAGTTTCTATGACAAGCTGGCTACGGTAGTCAATGCCAAAACCCCCACGGTGGACTACACCTGGATCGGTCAGATGCCAAAGATGCGTGAATGGGTAGGGGAGCGCGTGGTAAAGGATCTGAAAGCCTACAAATACACCATCACCAAAAAGCGCTTTGAAGCCACTATCGAAATGGATAGAGACTACATCATCTACGACAACTTAGGCGCTATGAAGCCCCAGATCCAAGAGCTTGCCCAAAGCGCCAAACACCACTACGATGAGCTGATTGTAGAGCTTATCACCCAAAACGGCGCTTGCTATGACGGCAAGAAGTTCTTTAGCGACCAGCACAAAGTAGGCAGCGCCACCTATTCCAACATCTCTACCCAAAAGCTCTCCCAAAGCGCCTTTTTGGCTGCGCGCGCTGCGATGCGAAAAATAGCAGGAGATCAGGGCAAAACCCTCAAAATCCGCCCCAATCTCTTGGCGGTGAGCACAAACTTAGAAGAAGAGGCGCTGCGCATCCTAAGAGCCGATACGATTGATGGCACCACCAACATCACAAAAGGGATGGCAGAGCTTTTAGTGATCGATGATCTACCGGATAATGCCTGGATGCTGCTGGATACCTCAAAAGCCATCAAACCATTTATCCTCCAAGTCAACCGCAAGCCAAAGCTTGTGGCGATGGATAGCGACAAGGACTATAGCGCCTTTATGAAAGCATCCTACCTCTATGGCGTGGACGCGGAGCACAACGCAGGCTATGGACTGTGGCAGCTGGCATACTTTAGCGATGGGAGTGCAAGTGGAGGTAGCTAATGAGCTAGAGAGCATCCTTAGCGAGGTGCTCTCCAATCCCAAACTCATCACGGAGGAGCTCATCCAAAAAGCGATCGCAGACGCTGAGGAGATCGTGGGGGCAAAAGAGCTAGAGATCCCCTTTTTTCTCGATATTGCGCTCTATCGTTTTTTCGTGCGTGTGCGCGCCAAAGCGCCCCAAAGCGTCAAGGATGCGTATGAAAAAGCGATAGCAAGGCTCCAAAAAGCGCCTATCAAAAAGAGCGCGCTAGCAAAAGTGGCACAAAGGCAAAGCATATGGATATAATCAAAAAGATACAAACGCTGCAAAAGATCCACCCCTTTATCGTGCTCGAAGATGAGCCAAACAGCGAAGGGGAGTATATCTTTTTTAGCCACATAGAAGATCCGCGCCCCGGCTTTAGCAACTATGTATTCAATGTCTACATCGTCAAGGACATCGTAAGCCAAGAGGATCTTAAGGATCTTAGCCTCTTGCTTGAGAAGCTTTTGAAGCTCACTAGCGAATACTTTAGCATTCGCAATATGAAGCCTTTGAAGCTGGGGGACTTTTTTGTGACCTACCACTTTCAGATCGTCATCAACGAAAACTTTGAAGAGGTCTATGGCGATGTCCTTACATAAAAGAGCCTATGAGCTGTTTAAGCTGGGATTTTCTCTTACGCAAATCGCTGCTACGATGGGTGTGACGCGCCAGACTGTGGCCAATTGGAAGAAAAAGGAGCGCTGGGAGGAGCTGCTTCTTAGCGAGCAGGTGATCGATGCGGAGCACAAAGAAAAAGAGTTTTTACTAGAGCTCATCAAAGAGTGGGATAAGGCTTTGCTGGAGCTAAAAAACAGCGACCTTGCAAATAGACTCACCCTTCTAGAGCGCTACACCAAGCTCTACTACAAACTCAAAAACACCAACAAAGAGCACGCCACCACCCAAAAGCTCAAAAAGGAGCATATAGCCCTGGAGTGCATCAAGCGCTTGGCGGATCTGGCCGTAAGCAAAAAAAGAGAGGACGTGGCGCACTTTTTCTCTGCCTATAGCCAAGAGATAGCGGAGGCGCTGGATGGATCGTGAGGAGCTTATAGAGTATCTGCGCTCTTTGCCCCAGCAGATTAGCACTACTGATACCCAAAGAGCCAAAAGAGATTTTTGGTATTTTGTGCGAAGCTATCTGGCCCATCACATTGAGTTTAGCCAAAAAGAGAGCAGCCGCTTTCGCTCCTTTATCTATCAAAACATCGACAAGCTCACCAAGCGCCACCGCTTCTTGCTCTTTAGCGCCTACAGGGGAGCTGCCAAAACCACGCTGCTTTCCACCTTCTATCCATTGTGGGAGATTGTGCGCAAAAAGAGGCGCTTTGTGGTGCTCATCGGCGCCACCCAGCCTCTAGCCAACGCCATCTTGGAGCTCATCATCACAGAGCTTACAGAAAACAGAGCTTTACAAAGAGATTTTGGTATCAAAGTGCTTTCGCAAAAGACCGAATCGATTACCCTCAAAGTAGAAGAGCACAACTGCAAAATCGCAGCTTTTGGAGCGGGAGCGAAAATCAGGGGTATCAAATATCTCTCCTTTCGCCCCGACTTAATCATCGTCGATGACTTGGAAGAGGATGAGCTGGTGCTCAACAAAAACTACCGCGACAAGCAGGAGCGCTGGTTCAAAAAGGCGCTGATGAAGCTGCCAAGCAGAAAAGGCAAAGCCAACATCATAATGGTGGGCACAATACTCCATCACGATAGCGTCTTTGTGCGCTTGCAAAAGATCGCCGACTTTTACCGAAATTTTCCTTTGGTGCTCGATTTTAAGTCGTGGAAGCTGGATGATCCAAGCCTGGATGTAAAGAGCTTGCAAAAGGAGTTTATAGAGGATAAAGAGGCCTTTTTGCAAGAGTATCAAAACGTGCCTCTATCCAAAGATGCTCTCACCTTTAGCCACTACAAAACTTTTGAGCAGATGCCAAAGTGCGACTTTTACGCTATAGGCATCGACCCGGCTATGGGCAAGGCAAAAGGGGACTACTTTGGCGCGGCGGTATTGGGGTATGAAAAGCAGGCCAAGCGCTTCTATCTCACAGCCACCGGCTACAAAAAAAGCCCCACACAGATGATTGCCACTATCATCTCTTTGTATCTGCGCTATGCCAAAAAGGCGCAGACCCTCTTGGCTATAGAGACGGTGGCCTATCAGGAATTTTTCAAAGATGTGCTGAGGCGAGCAGCCCTTCAAAGCGGCGTCTCCATCCCCATCAAACCCATCAAAAACAGCGCCCCCAAGGAGCTGCGTATCAACGCCTTGGCGCCTCTTATCAAAGATGAGATCATCCTCATTGATGCCAAGGCGCATCTGCTGCTAGAAGAGCTCGATACCTACCCAAAAGCGGCGCACGATGATCTATTGGATGCTGCCGAGATGGCAAAGCGTGTTTTTGATATTGGAGGGGGTGTGGACTACAAACTTGTGCGTCGCCACGCGCGCCAGATCACAAAAAGGCTTAAATTTGCTTTCTAAGCTATTTTTTGCCTTTGGGTATATTCAAGTAAGGGAAAAAATTTTTAAACGCTTTTAAACGAATTTAAACGCAATTTAAACATATATCAAGAGAGGTTTACAGATGCGATACACACTGCCAAGGATTGTGAGTGAGAGCGAGATCAAATTTATCACCATCGAAGAGGTCAAGCGCGCGCTTGAAGAGAACGAGTTTGATACATTGATGCAATTATACCATCTCTTCTTGCATCGCGATCTCAAAATCGCAGAAGGGATCGAAAAAAGAAGAGACGCCATCTTGGCGCTGGAGTGGAGCGTAGAGGGTGGCGGGAAGTTTATGGAGAGCTTTTTAGAGCGCTTCAATTTACAAAGCCTGCTGCGCCACCTCACAGACGCCATCTACTACGGCTATGCCATCATCGATATAGCCTGGGATGTGCAAGATGGCTACCTCTATCCCCATATCAAAAAGATCCCTCCCTTGGCTTTGCATTATGATAGCCTGGATGAGGAGTTCTACTTTTTTAGCAAAGAGTCTCAAAAGATACCCCTCAAAAACATCCAAAACAAGATCCTCTTTTACAACCACACAGCAAGCGAGCAGATCCACAATGAAAATCTGGCATACAAGATTCTCTTTTATGCCATACTCAAGCACACCGCCATTACATTCAATATGCAATATTTCGACTCTCTTGCCATTCCGCCGCTTATCGTCAAAGGCAGCGAACTAGACAATGAGAAAAAGGTCCAAGAGCTTATCGATGAGATCGTGAGGCTCAAATCCAACTCCTTTGGAGTCTTTAACGACACCATCACCATCGAAAGCCTCAAAGCCTCCACCCAAGCGGACTTTCTCTCACTCATTCGCTACTTTGATGATCTCATCGCTCAGTATATCACAGGCGGGGTGCTCACGGGTGACGTGAAAGGGGGTAGCTACGCTCTTGGCAAAGAGCAGGCAAAAAGGCTCAAAGAGAAAATCAAAGGGGATGCGAAGCTTATCGAAAGCGCCATCAATAGCTTTTTGGCGATGGTGCTGAGGCGCAATGTTGCAAATCCCCAGCCTGTGCAGTTTCGCTTTTTGCTCGATGACAAAGAGGATCGCAAAGAATTAGCAACACTCATCGCCACGCTCTCCCAAAGCGGCTATGAAGTCCAAAGCGACTACATCGAAGAAAAACTTGGCATCCCCATCAAAAAAAGAGCCATAGAGCACAACCGCGCCAAGGCGCTCAGCTACCAAGAGGCGCAATTGCAAAAGCTGCCGGATGTGGAGGGCATTGAAGAGGTGCTCAAGATCCTCTCAGGCTGCTCAAGCTTTGAAGAGGCGCTAGCACGCATAGAGCGCCTGGAGAATCCAAAGCTAGAAATCGCCCTTGAGCGCCTCATCTTTGCAAACTCATTACTGGGAGCACTAGAAGAGTGAGCCTAGCAAAAGATATAGAGCATATCATCAGCTTCAAACTCTTGCCAAAAGAGGCTATAAGGTATCTAGAGCAAAAGGGGTATAAGCTTACTTTCAACTACCAAGAGATGATGCACGAAGCCCACCACAAGGCTTTTACCGTAGCCAAAATCACCCGCCTTGATCTCCTCGCAGACATCAAGGAGTCTTTGCTCAAGGCTCTCAAAGATGGCAAAAGCTTTGCCGCTTGGAAAAAGGATATTGTGCCCATTTTGCAAAAGAAGGGGTGGTGGGGCAAAGTGGAAGCAAGCGATCCCAAAACGGGAGAAGTCAAAACGATCTTTGTAGGCAAAAGGCGTCTTAAGACTATCTTTTATACCAACACCCGCGTGGCCTACCAGGTGGCAAAAGCCAAGAAGTATTATAGTGATCCCAATGTAGCCTATCTGCGCTATATCGCCGTGCTAGATCAAAAGACCCGCCCAAGCCACAGAGCCCTACACGGCACCATCTTGCCAAAGGATGATGATTTTTGGCGCACCCACTATCCTCCAAACGGCTGGAACTGCAGATGTAGAGTAAGAGCCGTCCCTGCTCACAAAAAAGTGGAGCCCACCGACAAAAGCACACTTCCCAAAGGCGCCGTGGATCCCGACTGGGCATACGATGTGAGGAAGGGGAGGTTTTTTGATGATTTTCAAGATGATGTATGCATCGATGGAAACAATGCAAAAAGAAAGTGCAAAGCTTATATTCTAAAAGATCAACCGACATTCAAAGACTATAACCTTCCAAGTATCAAAGATATTCAAGATTTACCAAAAGCTCCGCCATTATTGAAAAAAGCAAAAACGAAAAAAGAGGCTTTTGAGAGATTGAAAAAAGAGATCTTACAAGATCGAAGCGAAATCATCATAAAAACTCCAGTAGGTGATGTGTTGATAGAAGAGAATGGGTTAAGGCATATTTCAAAAGCAAATAGAGAGCAATACGCAAAATTTATCATACCCACTTTGCGTGAGCCGGATGAAGTGTATCAAACAAAATATAGTGACAAAAAGAAGAGATACCATTTTTTCAAGTTTTTTAAAATCAAGAATAGAGCCGCTTTTAGCGTTGTAAGGATCAATAGAGACGGGAGTATTTTTGTGACTTTTTTTATTCCCGATAGCTTGAAATATATCGATGAGAGAAGAGTCGGTATTTTACTCCATCCGTCTGGGGCTATCCCGTAAGAGACACTCCCTCTTACGGAAGAGCCGGGCCTAAGGCGCCCTGTATCGGGCTTGTGCCATTGGCGGGAGTATCGCCATATCCCGGCTCATCCCCTCCTTGGGATGGGAAAGTTGGGAGTAGTTTGGGGCTTTGCATAGGCTGCCGACCAGCGCCCCCCATCCAAGCAGATAGCCAAAATGGAACGGGTTGAGAGTGGGTTACCGCCCTGGTAGAAGCATCGCCTCCCACTCAGGCTTTGGCTCCTACCCAATCTTTTGGCACATATCTGCCTTGGAGTAATTATACCACAAAGGAAAAACTATGAGCTTTGAGATCAAAGTCAAACTCAATGGCAATATCACCGAAGAACTCACCAAGCTACAAGAAAAGGTGCAAGATCTCACACCTGTTATGCGCCAAATCGGCTATACTCTTATAGATATTGTTGAGCAAAATTTTGAAACGGAAAGCTTCTTAGGACGCCCCTGGCACCCCCTGGCTGAGTCCACCAAACGCCAAAAGGCAAAAAGAGGGTATGAGAAGATCTTGCAAAATAGAGGCACATTGGCTGAGAGCATCGACTTTGTAGCTACTAAAGATAAGCTCATCTTGGGCACAAATGTGGAGTATGCCGCTATACACCAGTTTGGAGGAGATGCGGGCAAAGACCATCAAGCCCACATCCCAGCCAGACCCTTTTTGCCAATAGACGAAAATGCCACTATGCCTAAAAAAATCGAAGATGAAATTTTAGAGGCGGTGGAGTTTTATGTTAAAAAGGCTATCTAATTAAGGATCGCTATCGCCTTTTTTGCCATCAAGAGCGCCTACAACCTCTATCGATAAGTTGTAGGCTCTTTTCTATCTCTTTTTCTATATCAAAGAGCAGGGAGCTAAGAGCATAGAAGCAGTCGCTATCAAAAAGCGATGCATCGGCGCTACTAAGCAAAACACTTAATAGGCGCATTCTGGTGCGCAGCTCCTTTAGTCTATCCAAAACATCGACAACCTCTTTGCTCATACTAGCCCCCTTTTGCGTAGTTGATGGATTTTGCTGCGAATAGAGTCCGTGTTGCGCTCTAATCGCATCGCTATCTCTTTGGTGCTATAGCCGCCAGCTTTGATAAGTGCTAGAAGCTGCTGCTCCTCCTCAACGCTCCAAGGCCTAATACTCTTTTTGGTGCTATGTATCTTTTGCAAAAGCTCAATATTGAGCTCCATCTGCTCTATAAGCTTGTCTTTGAGCCTTTGCTCTTGCAAAAGAGCTTGTAGATCGATTCGGTTTTGTGCTCTTACTCGCTTTTCTACCTCTATGAAGTATTGGCGCACCTTTTTGCCTTGAGGCGTTTTGGAAGCCATTGCTATATGTTTGGCTGCATCCAGTGTGAGCATATATTCTACCGCCGGACGCCCGCCTTTGGGGTTTTTGCCATTTTTGGCAAAAACTATATAATCGACATTTTCCTCAAGATCAAGGCTTTGGATTTGGTATTTGATCCAATTTGCAAACTCTTTTCCAATTTCCAGCGCTTGCCACAAATCTCTTGCGTTGATTGCTCTTTCTGTTTCGCCCGCAAAGAGCACATCTTGAATAGGTAGAACGACTTGAAGTGTGGAAGTGGTGAGTTGCATAGTTGTCTCCTTTTGTGATATTCAAGCAAATCCGAATATTTCGGATTTATTTGCTTGATTGATGCAATATTATCGTAAATTTTTGGATTATGTCAAGTGTTTTGAAGTGTAAAATCCGAATTATTCAGATTTCAAAGATTGTGCGATACGGATTATTTCATCTAATTTTTGATCTTTTTCTTTGAGTTTAGACTCCAACTTCATCAGTCTAAAAAGCTCTAACGCCCATTTTGGAGTTTTTGTCTTACCTTTTGCCCAGTTACTTATTGTATCTGCAGATACCCCCAACCTCTCCGCCAACTCTTTTTGGGTAATGCCAAGCTCTTTACACACCTTTTTGACAATATTTTCCATCACTTCTCCTTTAACTCTCCTACCTCTTTAAGCCACTTATTATACTCAAATGGCAAAGAGTCCTCTTTGATCGTCTCTTGGGTCAAAAACCTATACCCACACTTAGGGCACTCCCTAAAGCGCTCATTCACAAGCCCTTTACGGGTGCCATACACTTTGGTCTTTTCGTTACCGCATTTTGGGCAAAACATCGCAAGCCTTTGGTATAATTAGCTTGCGTGGGTATTGGGTGTATAGTCGGCGTTGTTTGCCGGCTTGCGCCTGCGGATCTTTTTGATAGCAGCTATAAGGGCGCTCGCCTCTTTTTTGGTGATGCTGTAAATATCCTTTACATCCCGTTTCAATACCCTTTTTGCAAGCTTTAACAAGCTATACATATCTTTAAAAGTGGCGCGCTCTTGCCATAGATATAAGATATAATCGATCTGCTGGGCTGAAGCGGGGAGCGTGGGAGAGTCGGCCTTGCCCTCCAGGTATTCGGCCAAGCGCACCAGGCTTGCGATGTCAAGCTCTTTGGAGCTTTTGACTTTAAAATGGCGCTGCAAAAACTCCTCCCACAAAGCTCTATCCTGGCTAAAGAGCTGTCTGTATAGAGGCGCTGTGTGGATACGGCGAAGCAGCGCTTTTTTATAGGCTATCTGCTTTTTTGTCATAGCCAATCCTCATTGAGCTTATGATCTTCTTGCACTCCAATGTTACGGTGCTGTCATATTTTTTGACATATACTATCGCTACTTTCCCATCAAAGCGCACATTTATCCTCTTGCCCACAAAAAGCTCCCTGTCGTAGCGTCGCAGATGCACCTGATGCGCTCTGCTGCCTATATACATCTCTTTGCCGACTATTTCCAAACGCAGAGGCAGTGCCATCCATACGCTTACGCACAAAAAACTACTCATTTTGTCCCCTTTGCTCCTCTTTTGCTCAAAAGAGGAGCAAAAAGGGCCAAGATCAAGAGATCTTCAAGGCCCTCTTGATCCAGCCGCGCAAAAACACCGCCTGGGATGGATTGTTTGCTACGATTGTGGCATAGTGCAACGCTCGTAGCTTTTGCAGCACCACCACAAGCGCCTTTATATTGCCACTTAGGCGCACCAGTGTCAGCGCCCCCAGGGTCTGCTCCCCGATGACGCCATCTTCAGCGATATGGGGCAGCGCAAAGTGGTTGATAGCCTTTTGCAAGAGCTTGCCGGCTTGGCGCACTCCCATATTGACCGCTATATCAAACACCTCACACGCCAGATCTCCATCGATGGCAGCCAGCTCATCGCCACGCACACGATCCCAAAACTCCTCTTTGTAAAAGAGCGCCACCAGCTGCTGGAGCTTATGCTGATAGGCACTTCCCAGCACCTCTGTTACATCTCCCCTTTTGAGCGCCGCCAAACCGCCGTAGCGCTCCTTTGCCATATCCACTATCTCCCATCCATCCCAGTCTGCGTGATAAAAGCGGCTTATCCCCTTGTAGGTTTCGCCTCCAAAGTCGCTTTTGTGGTTGCTATAGGCTCCCTCATATTGTAAAACCTCTTGCAAACATGCCCTAAACATCTTTTCTCCTTATATGAAATCGCAGTAATACATACATCTCGCACGCCAGCCATCCGGCCACAAACGCCATCAATACCTCCATTACGCCTCCTTTACTTTCTCTATAAAGGGCTCAACGCGAAAGCTATCTTTGACTCTCTTCTCCAGCCCCAGCTTCACCAGCATCGCATCATCAAGCTCCTTGAGCTTCTCTCTGTTTGGCTTCTCTTCGTAGATAATGCATTCACTCAGCCCATAGGCCTTGAGGCTTTGCAAGAGCGCTTCTACTTTTGCCTTGTCTCTTGGTATCGGCACGCTGGTAACCAAGCGAAAGCCAATCTTGCCAAAGGTGAGCTCTTTGGTGCGCTTTTTTGCAAATTCGCTCTTTTTGCTCATAGCAAACGCCTCTATCTCTTTGGTAAGGCGCTTCATACTCTCTACAATAGGCGCAGCCTCTTTTTTTGCCTGCTCTTTGAGAGCGTTTATCGACTCATTGAGCCTGCCCTCAATTTCATTTCTTTTTATCTGCAGGCTTGCAAGCTCTCTTAGAGCCTCGTCCACATCCTGCCAGTTTTCTATCTGCATTGTATCTCCTTGTGGGATTTTTCCTATCAATAGACATACCCATAGCGCGTGGCCTGCGCGCTATAGCGTTTTTTGACGATTTTCATCGCACCTCCTTTGGAGCGCTCCAGCCTCGCCCCCGCAGGGGAGAGGAGCAACGCTCAAAGAGCTTGCCAGCTCTATATGCTTGGCACTCAGCGCCTCGCCCTCCATATCCGCAAAGCGCTTGGCCTTTTTGTAGAGGTTTGCCGCGCGTCTTAGATGCAGGGTGTAGCGCGCGATGATTGGTGCAAACTCCCCAAAAAGCAGCTCCATATCCTCGCTATCTAGCTCTCTAAACTCCCACTTGCCGCTGATGCGGCTAAAAAGCTGCAAAAGCTCCCCTCTGTTTCCTTTTAAATTACGAATAAGATTGTGTGTGCCCACAAGAATAACAGGAATATAGCTACTAAACTCTTCCATTTTGTAGATTTTTCTCACAGCTTCTAACCCTTTTGTAGTTAAATGCTCTGCTTCATCAATGACTAAAACGCTATCCCTTCTGCGCAACTCTTTTGCGCATTCATAAATAAGTTCATCGGATGATACGCTGGTATCTACCCCTATTTTTTGTGCTAATACTTTCAAAAATCTCGTTACGCTCATACCAGGAATAACCTCTATAA
>Ga0256831_1001434_pt1 | contig 12575 bp, 10 predicted proteins | sample 132544metaG_FD_189087 | JGI IMG/M metagenome (GOLD analysis project Ga0256831, IMG submission 189087) | Hydrothermal vent microbial communities from Lau Basin, Pacific Ocean - 132-544 | ecosystem: Environmental > Aquatic > Marine > Hydrothermal vents | place: Pacific Ocean: Lau Basin | collected... | reverse complement strand
AAATGAAAGATATCACTAATATTTAGATGGGTTTATTAATAACCCTTTTTAGCTTTCAAACAAATGCTCAAACATTTGGGATAAAGGGCGGTTTGAATCTTGCAAACATGATTTATAAAGATGATGGTAAAACTTACAGCAATAATTATAGGTTAAACCAAGGATTTCATATAGGTTTAACGGTTGATATGTCATTAAATGATTTCTTGTTATTTGGAGGAGGTGTTGAAATCAACTCTATTACGACTGGAATAACATACGACCTTGGCTTATATAGCATTTTCGCTCCTCAAGGAGTAGTGAAAAAATAGAGTGTTAAAATTTTCATTAGGATATAGATTTGGAAATTAGCCTACTTACTGTTTAGAAAAATAGAAAAAGCCTATATGCCCTCCCAATTGTTGCTAATTATGTTTATATATTCGTTAGAAACAAGCATGAAAAATCACTCCAAACCCACTTAACTAGTGAAAATCATCTTCTCTTGTCCACAACCATCTCCTCAACCGCTTTTACCAACCCCTCTTTGTCAAGTCCGCATTCGTGGTAGAGTTCAGTAACAGTGCCATGCTCAACAAAACGATCAGGAACACCCACTCGTTTAACCTTCGCTGAATATCCATTGTCGGCCATAAACTCCAACACAGCACTTCCCATACCACCCACAACAGTGCCATCTTCAACAGTGATAACTCTGTTGAAATTCATAAACACCTCATGCAGTAATTTTTCGTCGAGTGGCTTAACAAAACGCAAATCGTAATGGGCAATTGAAATTCCCCTTTTACTTAACGACTCAATCACCTGCCCCACCTTTACACCAATAGGTCCGATAGTAATAAAAGCCATATCACTACCATCCTTGATCTTTCGCCCTTTGCCAATCTCCACCTCCTCAAAAGGAGTTCTCCAATCGGTTAAAGAACCGGTGCCACGAGGATACCTGATGGCAAATGTACCCTTGTCGGGAAGTTGAGCCGTATACATCAAATTACGAAGTTCCGACTCATCCATCGGACTGCAAGTAGTAATGTTTGGCACACTGCGCATAAACGCAAGGTCGTACACACCATGGTGTGTAGCACCATCAGCTCCCACAAGCCCGCCTCTGTCGAGACAAAACACCACATTGAGTTTTTGGAGTGCAACATCATGTATAACCTGATCGAAGGCACGCTGCATAAAAGTGGAATATACATTACAGAAAGGTACAAAGCCGCTAATTGCCAGCCCTGCCGAAAATGTTACAGCATGCTGCTCGGCAATACCAACATCAAATGCTCTGTCGGGCATCTTCTCCATCATTATATTTAGTGAACATCCACTGGGCATAGCAGGCGTGATGCCAAAAATTTTCTCATTCTTTTCAGCTAACTCAACAATAGTGTGCCCAAATACATCCTGAAATTTGGGAGGAGTATTTTTTTCACTTTTCGGCTCAAGAGTCTCTCCGGTAATCTTGTCGAATTTACCCCCAACAGCATGCCATGCTGTTTGATTCTCTTCAGCCAACTTAAACCCCTTACCCTTTTTTGTTTTGATATGCAAAACCTTTGGACCGAGAATATCTTTCAGGTCATTAAGGATGTTGACCAGACGATTTACATCATGACCATCAACAGGCCCAAAATAGCGAATATTCAACCCTTCAAAAATGTTTGTCTGCTTGGCAAAAAGTGTCTTAATATTATTGTTGACTTTTGTAATCAAATCTTTTGAACGTTCACCTGCGAGGTTAAGTTTTTCAAGAGTTCTGAAAACCTCACTCCTCACCCGGTTGTAGGTGTGTGATGTGGCAATGTCGACCAGATATTCACTAAATCCGCCCACATTAGGGTCAATAGCCATATTATTATCATTAAGGATAATCAACACATTTGCTTTGGTTGAAGCAAGGTTGTTTATCCCCTCAAAAGCGAGACCGGCAGTCATAGCACCATCACCAATCACAGCAACTGATTGCTGCTTTCTCCCCTGCCTTTTAGCCGCAATAGCCATCCCTAAAGCTGCCGAAATAGAGGTAGATGAGTGCCCTACTCCAAAGGCATCATACTCGCTCTCAAAAATATTAGGGAATCCACTAATCCCTTTATATTTTCTATTTGTACGAAATATATCTCTCCTTCCCGTAAGAATTTTATGTCCGTAAGCCTGATGACCCACATCCCAAACTATCTTATCATCGGGGGTATTAAAGGCATAGTGTAGCGCAACGGTCAACTCCACAACCCCCAAGCTGGCACCAAAGTGTCCGGGATTGCATGAGAGCGCATCTATGATAAATTCCCTTAATTCATCGCAAACCAACGGGAGATCCTCTTCCCTGATCTTCTTTAAATCTTCAGGAGTATCTATTTTATCTAAAAAACGGGAGTGTTCCTCGTTCATGTTCGGTATATTCTATTAAAAGCCTGAATAAAAACAAACAAATATAAATCAGGATATGTTCTGATTCACAAAGATAAGAAGTTTGAAACAATCAGTACAATTTTTTTTATTTAAAGCCTCATTCATGGCATAGTGCCACCGTCTGCATGGCTCAAAGCCACATCGATAGTTTTCGGTTAAACAGTATCCGCAAGAAAACTCATTATTTGCCTTCGCTTACCCCTTTGATTCCCCTAAAGGGGAAAACCTAACGCGCATCTTGTGAATAACATTCTGCCAAACTTCTTTATGTTGTGACAATTTTTATAAATCTTAGCAACAAATTAATTGTTGGACAGATAGACTATGGGTTTGTGGAGTGATATTTCAAGAGGTGCTGCCTACATTAGCCGGAGTCGGGTAAGTAATCTTTTTAAGCTATACCTTAGCTTCTGGTACAGCCGTGTGGTAAGGCATCCTGTTCATTGGGGTAAGCCGTTTGCCATTTCAGTTGAGCCGGGCACTGCCTGCACTTTGCATTGTCCTGAATGCCCCACCGGTGCAGGAGTCCTAAATCGTCCCAAAGGGAGAATGGAACTATCCTGGTACAAAAAGTTATTAACAGAGCTATCGCCCCAGCTAACAGTCTTAAATCTTTACCTTCAGGGTGAGCCTCTTCTTCATCCCGATTTTCCAAAGATAGTAAAGATAGCATCCGATAAAAACATCTATAGTATCACCTCAACAAACGGTCAATCTCTTAGCGAGAAACTGGCTCAGGAGCTTGTGCTATCGGGTTTATCAGAGATATACATTTCACTCGACGGGGTAACCCAAAAATCCTATGAAAAGTATCGGGTAGGCGGAGACATTGAGAAGGTGAAGGATACGATTAGAATTTTAAGCAGTACAAAAAAGAGGCTGGGGAGACGGAATCCCTCTATTGTTGCTCAGTTTATTGTTTTCAGGCATAACGAACATGAGATTGCTCAGTATAAAAAGATGGCCTTTGAACTGGGGGCAGACAGGGCTGAAATTAAGAGTGCCCAATTTAATGAGTTCGGCAAAGACAACGTTGAACCTCCACAAAATAGACAATTTAGAAGGTATAGTTCAAATGGAGGTGCCGTATTCAATAACCAGAGATATCAACATTGTTGGAAATCGTGGATGTCGGCAGTTTTTACCTGGGATGGGAAAGTACTTCCCTGCTGTTTCGATAAAGATGGAGATTATGAGTTGGGAAGTGTTATAAATGATAGTTTTGAAACGATATGGAAAGGTGCAAAAGGTGATTTATTCAGAAGGACAATTTTAAAAAGTAAAGAGAAAATAGAGATCTGTTCAAACTGTCCTGAAGGAAGTAATTTTTTCACCTGATTTATTTTTTTTCATATTTTTTTGGAAGTTTTGTTTGATTTAGGACGGATATTACTATTTTTATTAACAATTCAATGTATTTTTTGATGAAAAATCATTGTTAACATTTTTTAAATATTTAACTTTAAACAGAAAACGTTAAGCATGTTTTTCTTTAAGGTGATTAGTTAATATTGGAAATATCGGAACATACAATCTGTTCCTATTTAGATTATATGGCAATAGCTACAGGGAGTAAATTTTTAAGAAAGTTAGACGTATTTATTAGAAGGCAACTGGGACCTACAGTTCTGTCTTCCGGCAATAGTTCTCTCTATTGGCGCGAGCGCATTTTCCACTACTTCTCTCTGGCAATCATAAGTATAGGATTAGTTGTTTACATCTATTACGGTCTTACATTTTTAGAAGCTAAACAATATCCATACGCCATATTTGCAACTTTTGTTTTTCTCTCTGCCCTTTTTGCATCCTCTGTTAAATCGTTATCCTTCCGTTTTCGCGTATCATGGATTATATTTCTGATATTTCTTGTTGGTGTTTACTCTCTTTACGAGTCATTTATCTCTCCTATGGGATACGTACTCCTCTTTTCATACACCATACTTAGCGGTATCTTGTTGGGTCATAAAGGAGCCATCAGAACCATTTTCATTAATGCCCTCACATTTTTAGCACTTGGAATAGCATTTTACTCTCAGCTGTTCGACCTGCCTACTCCCTCAGTCAGCCTGAAACATTATACCAATATTACCATCTCATTTTTAGTAGTTAATCTGGTTACACTATTTCCGTTAATCAGCTTTTTAAATGGCTTGGTTTTCAGCCTTGAGAAGGAGAGGCGATTACGCAAACTTTTACGTCGAGAGCATGAAGATCTGGCACTGGCCAAAAAGAAGGCTGAAGAGTCTGACCATCTGAAAACAGCATTTCTCTCTAATATGTCGCATGAGATACGTACTCCCATGAATGCTATTTTGGGATTCTCAAACCTGTTGTCACATCCCGAGATAAACGCCTCGGAAAAAGATGAGTTTGTAAACCTTATAAAAATTAACGGAAAGAATCTGCTCACTTTGGTTGAAGACATAATCGACATTTCAAAAATCGACAGTGGCCAACTTGTGATTAAGAACGCACCTTGCAGGCTACACGACTTATTATTGACTGTTTACGAATCATTTTTTGATGACATTAAGCGTCGTGGGCTGATGAATCTTAAGCTATATCTCAAAGAGGGAGTGAGTGACGAGAACATTCAGATACTTACTGATGCTCACCGACTAAAACAGATATTTGTTAATCTGGTAGGTAATGCCGTAAAGTTCACTGACCGTGGATTTGTTGAGTTTGGTTACACAATGCTTGATGACCAGTTTGTTAAATTTTATGTAAAAGATACAGGCATTGGGCTGCCTAAAGGGAAAGAGGGGGATATCTTTAACCGTTTCTCGAAGTACAATGATGATAAGGAAAGGTTGTATGGAGGTACAGGCATTGGTCTTTCAATAGCCAAGCACCTTGTTGAGTTGATGGGGGGTGATATCTGGGTTGAGTCGGAGTCATTGGTAGGAACTACATTCTATTTTACACTGCCATTCCATAAGATTGAATCGAAACAGGGCGGCAAGAAGAAGAACTACGAAAGAAAACACGTGTATAACTGGGAGGGAAAAACATTTCTTGTTGCCGAAGATGAAGAGGACAACTTCAGGTATATCGAAGTTGCGCTATCACTCTCCAATGCCAGTTTAATATGGGCGCGTGACGGAAAAGAAGCTATTGAGATATTTAAAAAGGTGAATAACATTGACCTTATACTGATGGATATCAAGATGCCACTTCTGGATGGATATTCTGCCACAAGAGAGATTAAAAAAATTAATAAAGATGTTCCGGTAATTGCCCAAACAGCCTACGCACTAAGCGAAGAGAAAGAGAAATCACTTGCTGCCGGATGTGACGACTACATTGCAAAACCTATAAGCTACGAAGATCTTTTAAGTACTATCCATAAGTTTGTTCCGGGGGCGTAAGATCAGAACCTTCTTGTAAAACCTTTTTTAACTGGTTATTTTAGCAGACAATTCCTTAACCCTAACCTCTACCCTATTTTGCTAAAGAAGTAAACAGCAATACTTAAATATATAAACATTCCTACAATATCGTTGAGCGTAGTTATAAACGGGCCTGTAGCAACAGCAGGGTCTATCTTAATCTTATCCAGCAACAACGGAATAAATGTTCCAAATAAGGAAGCAAAAATAACAACCGAAAACATTGCGACAGCCACAGTAAAGGTGAGTGCCATGTCGGAACCTATCAGATAGTTATAGGTGAAAATAAGAAGTGACAGTATGGTTGCATTAAAAATAGCAATTGAAAACTCTTTAAGAAGTTTTACCCATGGAGTGTCGATACCCATATCCCCACTGGCAAGCGATTGTACAACAATGGCTGAAGACTGAATACCCACATTACCACCCATGGCAGCAATAAGAGGCATAAATATTGCCATTTGCGGGTGGTCACCCAGATTACCCATAAAACCATTCACAACACGTGAGCCTAAAATACCTCCGGCAAGTCCTATTGCCAACCACGGAAAGCGAGCCCTGGTAAGACGCCATACACCATCGGATGCCTCAACATCCTCGGTGATACCTGATGCCAACTGGTAATCCTTTTCGGCCTCTTCACGAATCACATCTACAACATCATCAATAGTGATTCTTCCCAACAATCGCCCCAAGTGGTCAACAACCGGCAGAGCTACCAGGTCATACTTCTCCATTATACTACTTACCTCCTCCGATTTAACATCAGAAACTACTGATATCACATCAGAATTATATATCTCTTTTATTATGGCTTTAGGAGAGCTAAGTAGCAACCTCTTCAGAGAGAGAGTTCCTTTCAGGACGTCATCATCATCAATAACATAAACATAATAAACATCATCCACCTCACTCGCCTGCTTTCTCATACTCCGTAAACAGGTAGGAATATCCCAGTTCTCTTTCACAAGTATAAGCTCTTTGGCCATCAAACTACCGGCAGTACCCTCCTCATAATTCAGAAGATCAACAATGTTGCCTGCACTGTTAACATCTTCCATGTGTGACAGCACCTCCTGCTTACGGTCATCATCAAAATCACCTATAATATCAGCTGCATCGTCCGAATCCATGTTGTTGATAAAACGCTTTGCTATCACTTCCGAAGGCAAGCTCTTCAGAAACTTCTGCCGGTCATCATCTTCCAGCTCAGTAATAACATCAGCGGCCTTGTCATCATCCAAAAGAAAATATAAAAATTTGGCCTCTTCAACATTTAACTCATCATATATTTCAGCTATATCAGCAGGGTGAAGATCCTGAATAATCTCACCTAACTTCTCCTTGTTTTTATTTTCAATCAGCTCCTTCAGATTGTCAATAAATTCTCTAGTAAGTTCGAAGTTCACCATATCGTAGATGTTTTACCGTTAATTAATTATTCTTTTTCTATTGGCGGATTGTTTTGTATAAGCAGTGTAAGCTTTTCAAAATCCTCAACCGACAACTGTTCAGGTCTCATTTTCATATACTCACTGTCCTGTAGTGCCTCCCTGTTGTAAGGAATAACTTTTATTGAGTTTCGTATCGTTTTACGCCGGTGAAGAAAAGTTGCCTTTACCACTCTGAAAAACATCTTCTCATCACAAGTTAATGAACTGCGATTATTGCGTAGAAACCGAATTACCGCCGATTTAACTTTTGGCGGAGGTGAAAAAACATGCTCATGCACTGTGAAAAGATACTCAATATCATAAAAAGCCTGCATAAGTACACTAAGAATACCATACGTTTTAGAGCCCGGTTTTGCAGCAATACGCTCAGCAACCTCTTTTTGAATCATACAAACCACCTGTACAACAAGATTGCGGTTTTCAAGCGTTTTAAAAAAAATCTGACTTGAAATATTATAGGGAAGATTCCCAATTATTGAGAATGGTTTCGAAAACCTGACCGACAAATCCTCCTTCATAAAATCCACTTCAGAGATATTCTCTTTCAATGCCGGAAAATGTTCAGTCAGGTACGCCACTGACTCAGCATCAATCTCAGTAAGAAACAGTGAATCAGCATACCTCTCATATAGCAAACCTGTCAACACACCCATCCCCGGCCCAATCTCCAGAACCTGTTTTGTGTTATTTATTAAGCTATCAACAATTCTACCTGCAATATTATTGTCGGTAAGAAAGTGTTGTCCGAGATGTTTCTTTGCTCTAACCTTGTTCATGAATCAACTGATAAATTGTTTGGGTGTCAAAACAAATTATTATCTTGCACCGCATTTTTTAAAGCGTAAAAGTAAGCAATCAAAAGTTGTTAACAGATTGTAAGGTAATTAAAATTTACAAATCATTATAGTTTGAAACAGTGGCTTAGAAAAATCATACAATTCATTCTCCTCCCTGCATTGGGTATATCTATTGTATGGTGGTTATTTAGAGATCAGAAATTATCACACATTTTAAATATTCTTGCTAATGACACCAACTACTATTGGATTTTACTTTCGATAGCGTTTGGCATTCTAAGTCATTTAAGCAGGGCAGCTCGTTGGCAACAACTTCTTGCAGCAACAGGAGGAAAAACTAGTCTCAACAACTCTTTTTGGGCTGTTATGACGGGATATTTTATTAATCTGCTTGTTCCCCGCATGGGTGAAATATCCAAATGTGGTGTTATAAGTAAATACGAAAACATGTCATTTACAAAGGTGATTGGCACCGTTGTGGTTGAACGACTGTTTGACGTTCTGATGCTGTTGTTTATTTTTGTAGTAGTTTTAACTCTACAATTTGAGTTACTAAGTGAGTTTTTAAGTGGCAATGTGGATGTAGAAAAGATGAAAGGGGCTTTTCTCTCTCCAGTTACTTACATCGTAATTTTTTCAATTGCTGTACTGATATATATAATCAGGCGAAACAGACACTCCATAAAGATTTTCCGCGAGTTCTCGGTTCTGTGGTCAAAATTTAAGGATGGCTTCTCCTCCATACGCAAAGTCAATAATGTCCCACTATTTTGGTTTTATACAATATTTATGTGGATAATGTATTTTGCCATGGTTTATGTCTGTTTCTTTAGCTTCAACGCAACAAGCCATCTGGGAGTATTGGCCGGATTTACTATCCTTTTAACCGGTAGTTTGGGCATGCTTGTTCCTGTTCAGGGCGGGTTAGGAACATGGCATGCAATGGTGATTGCCACACTGGTGCTATTTGATGTTGACAAAGAGATGTCCGCAGTTTTTGCTTTGGTTGTTCATGGAGCACAAACACTGATGATTATTATAATGGGACTTCTGGCCTTTATTATTCTTCCGCTTACCAATCGCGATAAAAATATAGATGAAGAGTGAAAAGTGGTATCGAATACCCTATTTGGCCATATCACTTACGGCTTTTTACTACGTGGGGGAAAAGCTGATATCCTTTGAACAGTGGGACACCATAGATAAAAAGTTAATAACCAACAGTTGGGGCATACTAATAATTATTCAGGTTGCTTTATGGACATTAAATATTGGCTTGGAGTCTTTGCGATGGCAAACTCTGCTGAACTCCTTCACAAAAGCAAATTTCATTGATGCTCTGAAAATGGTTATCACCGGGTTTACTACCGGGAGCATTACTCCCCTGAAAGCCGGTGAACCAGGAGGAAAAATTATACTACTAGAAAAGGAGGAGAGAGCCTCGGGCATTTTAGTCTCTGTTTGGGGCAGCTACTTAAATAGTGCTGTTCTGTTTCTTATGGCTTCAACGGTTTTACCTTTTGCTCTGTCAGCCGGATTGATAAATCTACCTTTTGCAATTGATTTATCGTGGTATTCTTACATTATTATCGCTGCTGGCTCACTTGGTTTTAATTATGTTATACTCTACTATTTTTTCAAACAGATAAAAAAACAAGTCCGAAATACCCGATGGGCTTTAAAACCCAGACTGTTCAACAGCTTCAGACCAAAAAATTTTCTTATTCTGCTACTCTACACCATATTAAGAGTTGTGGTCTACAATTTTCAGCTCTACATTTGGTTTATATTCTTCAACGTGTCAGACTTGGGAGTAGATCTTTTACTCCTGTCGCCACTCTATTTTGCAGCCATAACACTAATTCCTGCCATGTTTTTGTTTGATTTGGGAATAAGAGGCTCAGTAGGTATATTTATCTTTAGTGTAATTTCTGATAACACAGGAGCTATTTTATCTGCCATCTTCTTTCTTTGGTTTTTAAATGTTGCAATACCTGTTTTGTGGGGAAGTTTATTGCTTACATCTCGTAAATAGCCTTAATAAAGGCAAAAAAACAGCCATTAAGCGAAAAGCTTGTAATAAACTTTACATTTTATAATTATTCTCATTATCTTTAAAAACCAATTTTAACCTTAAGCATCAATTGATATGGAGCAATATATTTTGGAATTGATTAGGAGTAATAACAGAGTAATCATTCCTAATTTCGGAGCGTTCATTGTTGCAAAAGAGAAAGGTTTTACCATTCTTTTTAACAACTTCTTAAGCTTTAATGACGGACTGCTTGTTGAACATGTGATGAACAAGGAGGATGTTGACAAACTAGAGGCAACTGACCGCATAAATAAATTCGTTGAGAAAATAAACAAAACACTTGATACTACAGGCACCTATGAGCTTAGGGATTTAGGAGTATTTACAAAAGATTCAACCGGAATATTACGATTTACTCAGGGTGAAGATCTCAACAAAACTTTCTTGAACGAGCCTGTGGAAGATACAGAGAGTGACGAACTACTGGACATTGAAACATCAACCTCAGAAGAGGAGACTGTAGGACAACCCGAAGAGCAGCGTGACGTGCCTACTGTAGTTGCACCCCTAGCGGCAACTGAAATTACACCTCCGTCTGACGAACCTAAAATAGAATCAACAGAAAAACACGTAAAAACAAAAGCTCACAAAGACCCTCAAAAGAAGGAGAAAGAGAAAGAGAGAATGGCACTTTTTGTGGTACTCTTTATCCTGATTCCTATTATCGGATTCGGAATATACTACTTCTTTTTTAACAACCCTACTGAGGTAGCTCCGGTAAAAGCTAAGCAGGAGGTTGTAAAAGCCAAACCAATACCTAAGCCGGGAAATAAAACCACTGACGGTGGTATTGTTGCCGGACCTGAAAGTACTGTTGAGAAAAAAAGTGTTACGGCAGAGACTATCACTCAGGCAGTGAAAAAAACAACAATTAAATCACGAAGGCATTTCATTGTAACCGGCAGTTTCAAAGAGGAGAAAAATGCCAATAAGTATGTTGAGTTGATGAGAAATAAAGGCTTTTCATCACCCGATGTAATACCCCGTAATGGAATGTACCTTGTAGGAATTGAGTCATTCTCGTCATTAACAAAGGCTATGGCACGGCAGGAGGAGATGTTAGCTCAGTACAAACTTGAGAGCTGGATTCTGACTGTTAAGTAGCAGAATATTGCGCAAAAACTCACCTTTTGTAACATAGAGTTTTTTGAATGACAATCACCGTAGTGTATATTTTAGCATTCTCTCTGTTATTGGTTTATATTTTTATTTTGTCAAAATATATCCGGTTGTGGAATAGCACTCCGGATTTCTCCTTTCCTAAAAGTGATTCTGAAATTCTAATCACAGTAATAGTTCCTTTTTACAACGAAGAAAAAAATATTCGCAAACTTATTGAATCTCTTCTGCGGCAGTCATTAAACAGTGAGAGCTGGAGAGTGCTATTTGTTAACGACTGCTCTACCGACAACAGTGCTAACATCATTAACAGACTTTGCAAAGGCCGCATAAATTACGAAATACATAACAGTAATGGTTTCGGGAAAAAAACAGCTTTGACAACAGGCATTAACCGGGTTAAAGAGGGATTGATTGTTACTACAGATGCCGACTGCACACACTCTCTTCACTGGTTGAAAACCATATCCTCATTCTACATAAAACACACCCCCGACATGATTATCATGCCTGTGAGAATGACCGGGGGAGACTCCTTCTGGCAACAGTTCCAGAGTTCAGATTTTTTGGCACTCCAGATGGTAGGAGCCGGAGCAGCACTATCGTGCAATCCAATTCTTTGCAACGGAGCAAACCTCGCCTTTAGAAAGGTAGATGAGATTATTAAGTTGAATGAGAAGTACGCATCAGGGGAAGATATGTTTATGCTTGAGTGGAATAGACGAAAAGGCAGAGATATAAAATATCTGAAATCAAAAGAGGTAATTGCACAAACTCCCGGGCCTGAAACCGTTAATCAATTTCTCCAACAACGGGCAAGATGGATATCAAAAGTGGGAGGTTACAGCGATATCTCTATCATACTTATATCGCTACTTTTCTTTTTGGTTAATCTCTTTCAGTTGATACTGTTAATTACAGGATTAACAAACCAGATATTCATGTTGCTATGGCTTACGCTCTTCACCATAAAAACCATTACCGACTACTCATTAATCAGTTCAGGATTTAGTTTTTTCGATACCAAAACAACACCGGGCAGCTTTATTCTAATGCAGTTAACATATCCACTATATATGATTTTTGTATCTTTTTACGGAGTGGTATTTCCGGTAAAGTGGAAACAAAAATGAATATTGGCACATTTTAAAGTTGTATCTAAGAATTAAAATAAAAGAATTAACAAAATGAAAAAAAACGGATTTATTATTCAAATAGTAGGTATTATAAATAGTCGAACGTGAAAAAGATCATTTTAGCATTTAACGTGTTGATATATAAGACAATAGTTCGTTAAAAACACATATAA
>Ga0256831_1001433_pt1 | contig 12583 bp, 14 predicted proteins | sample 132544metaG_FD_189087 | JGI IMG/M metagenome (GOLD analysis project Ga0256831, IMG submission 189087) | Hydrothermal vent microbial communities from Lau Basin, Pacific Ocean - 132-544 | ecosystem: Environmental > Aquatic > Marine > Hydrothermal vents | place: Pacific Ocean: Lau Basin | collected... | reverse complement strand
GCCTGTAGATAGAACCTTCATCAGCTCCCTGACTGTTGTCCTTGCCTGCTGGGAGTTGTAGGTAAGGGCGTAGAGGTATCCCATCCCCACTAAAAACCTTGCTTTCCACTTGAACTGGTGGCCTATCCTGAAAAGCGGAACGGGATACATCAGGAAAGATGGCTTGACAGAGGTGAGGGAAACCTTGATTTCTTGATTAGGATTGTTTAGAATTTTCTTGAACATCTTTTGTACCTCCGATATGGTTTATGCCTCCGTATCAGGGGTTTGCCCTCCTTAGAGGGTTCCACCTCCCTGTAAGGAGGCTCTCCCGCTCTGCGGGTAGTCTCTCCCGCTACCCGCTGGCTCTCCCTTTTTACCTCTGCTCTCCCTTTTTCGCGGCACATTTTGGCTCTCTCTTTAGTTTCCTGCTCCCTCAGGGGGGAGTTCTCCCCGTTTTGGTAGTTTACCATTTTAGCAAAGAATACCCTTTCCCTATAATTAGGGAAGATAGGCTTCTACCGAAGACCCTGCAGGGCTTTGTATAGCTTGATTGCGTATTCCCTGTTTCTTTTTGGATTCTTGGAGTGGTAGGACGCTATCCCCTCCCAGCTCCAGCCGTTCTCTTTTACTTTTTCAAGGAGGATAGAGCAGGCCTTGAGGTAGCTCTCCGGAACGGAAAAGGCCACTTCCGGAGAGACCCTGTGGTAGAGGTAGTTAATCTGGAAGGCTCCCAGGTCAACGTTCTTTATCCCCCTCCTTATCAGCTCCCTTGCGGTATAGACGCAGAGTCGGTAGTTCTTGCAGTCGTATGCTCCGTTTCCTAAAGGTTTCAGCCAGGGAGCTCTGACTCTTACGTTTTCGTTTACCCTGATGACGAAAGGGTATCCTCCCGACTCAACCTTTGCGATTGCCCACATTATCTCGTAGGGAACGGGACACCTCTTGATTGCCTCCTCAAGTGTTAAGCCCCTCGCCCCAGGGATAGCGCTCAGCAAGGTCAAAAACAGTATCAGCAACGGCCTCAGCCTCATCTTTCTTCTCCTCCGCAAGCCTCACGGCCAGCTCGTCGTTGAAGAAGTCAACTCTATCCGAGTCTGTGGTAAACAGCCAGTCGTGGACGGGAGTGAGGATCGGCAGGAGAACGGCGGACTTGTTCCTCTTCGTGGTCCTGCCGTAGTTCCTGAGGGAGAGGTGAAATTCTCTCTTCGGTTTCAGCAGAAAGTCAACCGAATCGGGACTTGTAGTGTCAAAGAACTTAAGGTCTTCCTCCGAGAAAGGTATCAGCCCCTTCTCAAAGAGCTCCCTCACCTCTCCGTAGGGCTGGTTGAGGGTTACGAATATCATCGCAGACTTTAGGATTGCAGACAGGTCAACGCTTCCCGTTCTCCCCGTGAAGTCCGTTAGGTACTGGGAAATCAGAACGGCAGCAGTTCCGAGCTTCCTGTAGGTCCTGAAGACGGTAACGAAGAAAGAGGCCACTTCCGGAGTCGTCAGGAAGCTCCATATCTCGTCTCCCACGAAGGCCTTGTGCTCTCCCCTGCGGCGGTAGGAGTAGTAGTTAACGTAGGAGAGGAAGACCATAAGGAGAGTCTCAACGAGAGCAGGGTTGTCCTGAACCTGCCCTAACTCAAGGACTGAAACCTGGGCGTCCTCGTTGAATGAAGTGGGCCTGTTGAAAAACTTTCCGAGCCCTTCTTCTTCTGTGTAGGCGGCCAGGATTGAGTGGAACTTCTGTGCCGCCTGCCTCTGGGTTTCCGTCGTTCCGAAGTCCTTTAGGAACTCCCTGAACTCTCCCAGGATGGGCCGGGAGCTCCCTCCCTTCCTCAGGTAGGAAGAAACCGCCTCAGTCAGTACGCCCTCCTCTGCCGCAGTAAGCCTTCTGTCCCTTCCGAGAACTGTCCTTAGAAACTGCAGGAGGAGCCTGAGCCTTTCCGCCCTGTAGTCCCTCTCCTCTTCCGTCCTGGGAGTAACGTCAGTTCCGTCAAATACGTTGAAAGAAACGGGGTTCTCAAGGGTTACCCTGTAGTAGTCTCCCCCTGCGTACTTGCAGAGCTTGACGTAGCTGTCCTGCTTGTCAATTATCCAGAGCTTTACTCCCTGGGCTATCATGTCCGCTATGAAGTAGTTGGCAGTGTAGGACTTACCGCTTCCCGTGTCTCCCGTGATAACTGCCAGAGGAGCGTTGAGGTAGGAGTCAAACAGGGAAAAGGAAACCACGTCTCCCTGCCTTGTCAGAAATAGGGACGAGGGCTTTCCGGAGCTCCCGGGAAACCTGACGGGCCCTAGGAAGGCCGTGTAGTCCGCTCCGTTTGAGAGCATCGTCCTGTGCCTGTACTCGGGAACGTTTAGGTTCCCCGGAAGTGTCTGGAGGAGAGTATGAACGGGAGTGTATCTATCAACCTCAAGAGTCCCTTCAGGAAAGAGAGGATACTCTTTTCCGTCCTCTTTTACTTTCAGCCTTGAGAGGCTGTCAAAGAACGCCGTCAGCTCCCTCGTTCCTCCTCCTATCAGAACCCCGTTCATCTCAAAGAAAACCGGCCTGTCTCCCCTGTGGAGCCTCTTTTCAAACTCCTTCAGTTCGCTGAACCTCTCCTCAGCCTCAACGTCTTCAGGATTTAACCTGTAGGCGTTCTTTATTACTCTCTTGGTGACGAGCTCAAAGGTCTTCGGCAGAACAGACCTGGAGAAGTAAAAGGAGAAGTTGAGAACCAGGTCTCCGTTCCACAGGTCAACTATCCTCTTTCCCATCTGGCCGAATGTAAAGGGAGTGAGCTGTTCAAGCCTTACCGGGAAGACGGGAGTTTCGTCAACCAAAAGGTATGAGAGCCTGTTGACCGTGTCGTTTACCACTTCAACGTAGCTCTGGCAGACGGAGTCGGGAATGCTCTCAAGTTCGGGAGGTTTTACCCTGTAGGCCTTTCTGGGATTGAGAACGAAGTAGAAGAGCTCCCTTACCTCCTCTTCCGTTGCGTCCCTTGTCTCTATCCCTGCCGCAAGGAGGCTTTCCCTTATCTTCCCTGCCGTTGATGAGACGATTTCTCCTGCCTCTCCCTCTCCGTAGAAGGGCAGGAGCTCCCTCACGGCAGACGGGACGGAGTTCTTTTCGGGTAGGGAGGAGACGGTTATGAAAAACCTGAGCCTCCTGGGGAAGATTCCCTTGTAGGGCTTCCCCTCAACTCCCCTCTTTAAGACCTCTGCGGTTCCCTCGCAGAGCTTCCTGAACCTCTCCGGCCGGTTCTCCGTCCTTTTCAGGTATTCGTCTATTTCCCTTTCAATCTTCCTGTCCCTTACGACCGTCAGGTCAACCTTTACGCCGTTCTCACAGCCCGACAGGACGGTTATCAGCAGGTCGCTTATCCTGTCAAGCTCTTTCTGGGTCAGTCCCGGGTCTTCGGGAGGCTGAACGGCTATCGTCTTGAAATACCGCCCGTCCTTTGTTCTGACGAGGTCTCCCTCAAATTCCCTTGCGTGGAGCTCCTCTCTTATGGGAGGGTAGCCTCTCAGAGCTCTAAAAAACGCTTTCAGTTCCATTTTGCCTCTTGAGATTGGAAGTCTTTTGGAATAATTATAGGGAAAAACAGAGGTTCGTTTTTCAGGAGGAGGAAAATGCGACTGAGGGAGACAAACTACAAGAGATTGAAAGTTTCCCGGACGGACGACGGCTGCTGGGAGGTAGTCGGGAAGGAGCCCACTCCCGGCTGGGAGGAGCCCTACGTCGGGAGGGTGAAGATACCGAAGAACCTTTCAACTTTCTACGTCGTTGCCGAGCTTGCGAGGCTCTTCGGAGAGCACGCATACACCTACTTTTCCTACCTTCCTCCCAAGCTCAGGGAAATGCTGAGAGCCCAGCCTGAAACTGGAGTGCTCTACGCAATCAGTAGGGATGAGAACAACCAGCAGGTAGAGCTCCGGATAGTTGAGAAGCCTACCTACCAGATGAGAGCCTCGCTGATGTTTACGGACTTTGAGACCAAAAGAAAGAGGAGCTCCACTCCACTTACCGACGTGACCCTCTTCAAATTCAAGGAATTCATAAAGCCCGACATAAAGCACCTTGCCTTTGTTGACGTTGACGGAGAGATAACCCAGTTCTGGAAAAACGACGACGGCTCAATCAGAGTGAGAAATCCCGTCGGAGAGGAGTTTGTTATCCCTGCCGAATACAGGTGTGAAATAGCGGCATCTCTCCTGACTCTCCAGAACGAGCAGCTCCGCTACTGGGAGTTCGTGAACAACGTCAGGCGTGAGGCCATTGAAACCGTCGTTGATTCAATAGAGAACCACAGAACAGAGTTTGAGCAGTTCCTCCTTTCCTACATAGAGAAACGGGGAGAAGAGGGAAGAAAGTACAAAAAACTCCTGCCCTTCCTTGAGAAAGAAGACTGGCTTGAGGAGCTCAAGGACTTCTTCTCTGCCAGGCCGAAGATGGTTGAGCCCGTTCTCATATTCGCAGCGGAGAAAGGACTTGATAAGAGAGCGAACGACCTCCTCAGGACGCTTGAGACGGGAAGAGAGGTCTGGAGACACAGGGTTAAGTCTTTAAGGCCTATTAAAGTAGTCATCCCTGAGTTTGACCCGGAAGAACCTGCCGTTTCCTTCTGGAACGAGCCGGGGAAAATTCCAAAGCCCCGAATGAGGTTCGGGAGCTACTTCATCAAGGAGAGCGCTCAGAACCCGATACCCGTTCTCTTTCTGCTTTCAATCTTTGAGCCGGACTAAGGAGAGGGAGGAGATGGAGAAGTTCAAGAAATACGTGGAGCTGAAGGAAAAGAGGCTTTCAGAGGCCGTTTCGGTAGTAAGTCCCGAGCTGATCCTGAAACACCTCAGCGCAAAGATGTTCAAGAGTGGAAAGAAAGGCTACGAAGAAGTCCTCCGTAAGCCGTCCCTCCTGCTGGAAGAAGTTTCGCACTCAAGGATAGTTTCGGCTCTCAGAAAGCAGGGATTTCCTTTCTACACCGGAGAGATGAGAAAGCTCCGCAGCGACCTTTTCGCCGAGAACTACGGGCTCATCTGCAAGGCCGTGTTGAGAGTTGCAGGTTCCCTGAGCGAAGACCTCGTGTCTTCTGCTTCCGTTTACTTCCTTGAGGGACTTGACAACCTCCGGCTTCCCTTTTCCTCAAAACCGCAGACCTACCTGTTCAGCTACGTCACCGGCAGGCTCAAGGAGGAGATGGCCAGGAACAAGGGTGGGATGACCATTCTCTCCTACCTCAGAAAAGTTTGCGGCTACGGGAAAGCCGGGGAGCTCCTTGCTTCAGGGAAGGTGTCCGTAAACGGAAAAGTCATCTACGACAAAAACTTCAGGGTAAGAGTTGAGGACGAAATAATCATTGAGGGAGAGGAGAGGTTCCTGCCGTCTTCCAGGGTTCTCTGTTCGGAGGAGACAAGGCCGGAGGAACGGCTTGAGAGGGAGTCCCTCTGGAGAGAGGTGGAAATGAAAGTGGGAAAGCTCAATGCCTCCCTGCTGAGGGAATACTTTTCCGGGAGCTCCATCAAGGAAGTTGCAGAGAAAATGAACATGGCAGTCACGTCCGTAAAGTCCCGGATAGATTACAGCCTCAATAAGCTCCGGAGGACGGTTGGGTCTCCTGGTTGATTCCCTGAAGTCCTCAAAGTTTTCCGTCGTTACTGACCGTAGAGTTTACAGGAACCAGGAGTTTCTTTCTCTGGAAAGGGGCGTCCTTGTCACGAAGTCTCTTGTGAAGATTCCTCTTGCAGACGTCAGGTTTTTCTTCTTCAGCAGCAGGCCGAAGTTTCCCCGGAGGGGGCGCTACGGAAGGTTTGTTCCCCTCCGTTTTACCTGGAACGGAAGGGGTAAAATAGTGGAAGGTAGAATCCTCTCTGAGAATTCTAAATGGGTATTAGCTGAGGTTGGTTCTATTCCATTTCTAATTCGTAAAATTTGACGGCGCACTTCAGGATTCTCTTTGCCAGCTCCCAGCTCTTCTTGAGCTCTTCGTAGTTTTCAAGGAGTTTTTCCTTGTGTCCTATTCTTGACTCAAGAACCAGCTCTTCGGTCGGCTTGTGCTCTTCGAGCAGTTTTAGTAGTTCCCTTGCGGCTTTTAAGTTTTTTCGTTTCAGCAGAAGGAGTTCGTTTATGAGAGCCGTAGTTTTGGTGGTATTGCCCCTGGCAAGGTTCGGGTATCTGTTGGATTTTTCCTCTGCTATTGAAGCAAGCAGAGTGAAGAACCCCCTCGGAGGTTCAACACCTCTCCTGGCTATTTCCAGTGCTTTTTCGTTTTTTTTCTGGTCGTAGAGTTCCATAAGTCTTTCGTAGATTCCCGGACTGATGAAGAACTTGAGCTTCGGACAGAGGCTCAGGACAGCGAGCATCCTCGTTATAGCGTAGAAGGTGTCGTGGACTCCCAAGATTTCCTCCTCGTTCCTCCTTGACTGGCACTTTTTATAATTTTAGGGAATGTGGTGAGGGATATAATATCAGAAAACATAAGAGCTAAGAGGTTCAATATGAGGACCATAAAGATAGCTTCCTCCCTCGACGGATACGCGCTTCCCGTCCTTTCTCAGAAGCTGGGTGTTGACCTGGCACAGCTTGAGAAAAAGATTCAGGAAGTTAGGAAGTACAGCGTGATCCCTGCTACGGATAAGGCCGTTCTGATGCACGACTTAGAGCGCGCTAAGCTCGGAGCCGAAGTTCTGGGACTGAACGAGGTTTTGAAAATTCTAAAAGACTGGGAGAAAGACCTTGAGAAGGTAAGGGAAGCCATACCTCTGAGCTTCAGCCGCTACGTTGACCTTCGAAAGAAGAGACAGGGTGTAAGGAGTCTGTTTACCAAAAAGCTCAGGAAGAGGTTCGGCGAAGATTCAGTCGTCGTGTTTCCCTACGAACACGGCAAGGAGATTCCTGAAAACTACGAAAAGGTTGAAGAGGTTAACGGATTTATCCTGGGCAGAGTTTCAAAAGACAGGTACGTCTTGATCGGCCCTCACGTCAGACTGATAAGAAAAAAACCCTACTATTTCGGTAAGAAGCTGCTCGGAGAATGGATAATTGAACGTAGAGGAAGTAAGGAAAATTCTTGACGCCACCGGAGCTTTTATTTCAGAAGAAGTAAGCTTCACTTCCCCTGTTTTGAGGAGACTCTACCTTCAGGGCTACAAGGCCGTTCTGCCTGCAAGAGCTCCCGATAGAAAGCTCAGAGGGCTCCTTTTCTGTTCTCCTCTGACGGGAGCAGTCAGGTTTTACTTATTTGCAGTTCACGTGGGAGAGGGAGAGGGAGACAGTTATTTAGTCGTCAGGAACTACCTTGACTACCTGGCCGTATCGGAGATTGCAGAGGAATTCGGAATCGTCCCTGTCCTGACGGGAACTTCCATAGGGAGGACGGCCAGGATTTTTGAGATGACCGGCTACAAGGTAGGAAGTCCCGACTACGGAAGGTTTCTCCTTCTGCCCGTTGAGGACGGTCAGCTGTGGGAGATGAAGAGGAGTTCCCCCGGCCGGTTTAAAGAGAGGTTTCTTGAGCTTGTTGAGGCCGCCGGGGAACTCTCAGACGAAAAAGCAAGAATAGAAAACCTCTAACCGAAGAAATCTTCTTCGTCGGGAAGGGAGATTTTCCTCGTTGGTTGGGATTCTTCGGCCTGTTTGAGCGGTTCTGGCTGCTGCCGTTTAGGGGGGGGAGAGGTAGTGGAAGAACTGGCCGATTTATTCCTGCCGGCAGGAATTTCCAGCCCTAGAACGTAGGCCATAACGATTCCCTCATCTTCTCCTACTTTTTCAAAGAAATCCCTCAGCAGTTTCTCTACCAGGGCGCTTTTAAATCCGTGTTTGACCTTTGACAGTTTCTCGGCAACGTCTTCGGATACGTAAATATTAACGGGAACTTTTCTTTTCTTAGCCATTGTTTACCTCCTTAACTGCTTTCCAGAAACCCCTTACGTTTGAGAATTCCGGTTTTTCCGGGACTATGATGTCCATCTCTCTGGCAAATTCCTCCGGTATGAAGTAGCCTCCTCCTCCTCCGATTATCCTTGCGTCTGCTCTTTTCCAGACCTGGCCGATTGGAGAGCTCTCTATCTGAGTCAGTACGTCCTCTGCGTAGAACCTTCTCTCCTCCTCAAACCATTCAGAAAGGTCAACAGTCCTGCCGTATATTCGGAGCTTCCTGTCTTTCTGGAGGGCTCTGTTGATCTCTATTTCAGTTACAGGCTCGCCGAGTTCCTGCCTGACCCTGTCAATGAGCCTCTGAACTACTCTGCTGGTTCCGTAGCCGGGAAGCCCTACTATGTTTCTCCTGACAGGCTTTCCTGCCATGTAGGTTGATATGTCTATGGTGTTGAATCCGATGTCCGCAACTACGACCAGCCCTTCGTGATTTTGAGGGAAAACGTCCCTGTAAATGCCGTAGCCCTGAGGGAAAATTCTGATGTCGGAAAAGCTGAACTTTCTGCCGTTGACTGTGAATGAAGAGAGGGCTTCCCTGATGGCTCTTCGGTTTTCTTCCGTGAGGTCTGATATGGCCGCAGAGATGATTACTCCCTCAAACTCCCTGCCGAGAGTCCGAACAATTTTTGCTACGATAATAGGTGAAAACCGTGGTATGAAGTCCTTTCTTCTGGTGGAGATGGGCGTTCCCTCAAGGAGCGCCTCCTCCCCCACAACGTAAACCGCCCCGTTGTAGATAAGCTCTCCGCTTTCTCCTTTAAGTCCCGCCAGCTCCGTGTCAACGGTTCTGGTTTCAGGCCCTCTCCTTACTATTGCCGACGGGAACTTTCCCAGGCGGAGTTCCCCACCTTCCTCGTAGGCAAACTTCGTGTCTCCGTAGCCGATGTCAGCTATCAGGTAGTTCATGTTTACCTCCTGCTATGGGTGTTTATGTTTAAAATAACATATATTGCTTTCAAAATCAACTAATTGCAATATGTGTTTTTCTGTTTAATGTGGTGTAGCACAATCCAGATTAATTGTGTGTGGTGTGTCATAAAGTTAGGCTAAATTAAGCAAAATAACTTAGATGAAAATAAAATAAAAGAACACATAATCAATCAGAATAATTGTGTTGAAAGCAGGGAAAACTTAGGTAGAAAAGAAAGGGAAAATTAGAAAAGCCAATCCCTCAGCCTGTTTTACCGGGAGTCTCTCTATGTGCAATTATTGTGTGTTGTTTTGTTGTATTCTGTGTGTAATTATTATGTGTTATTCTGTGTTGTTGTGTTCTGTGTGCAATTACTTTGTTGTCTTCTGAGTTCTTTTCTTGCTGTTGAGAGCAGCTTGCTTAAGTAGCGGTCAGAAATTTTTATGCCGAGGCTCTTGAGCTTTAGCTTCAAATACGAGGTGTACTTACTTGAGAAGATGTTAGCTCCTCTCACGTAGTCTGTTCTGATGAGTTCTTCAACGATTCTGCCTACCGGTTCCCTGTCCCCGTTCTTTCTGACGTAGATTTTCTTTCCTCCGTAGCCGAGCCGTATGAGGAGCTCCTCAATAAGGGCGTGCTCTGTCGGAAAACTCACTACCGCTCCTTCCGGAGCTCTCCTCTTTCCCTTTTCCGCCAGACGGAGCTCCCTCTCTACTACCTTCACGAGTTCTCTTATGAAATCTTCAGTGCTTGCCATTTCCGCTCCTTTTTCTGTTTTTCCCTATAATTTAGGGAGAGAAAAACAGGGAGGAAAAATGGCCGTTGAGAAGTTCGGTTCAATAAAGCTCCTTGAGCCGGGAGATTTCCTCTTTGAGGGAGGGTTTCCTGCAAAGAGCGGACTTCCTCTTTTTGAGGGAGTGGTTTCCTTCACTCCGGAGGAGCAGACGGAGCTTGCGGCAATTCTCCGGAGAAAGGGAGAGAGGGAGTTCCTCAGAGTAGGGAGCGTTGACCTTGCCTTTTACTGGAAAGAGTCGGGCAGGTGCAACCTCGTAGTCAAGGACCTGGCCGCCGGTAAGCTCTCCTGGTATCCGCTGGGACAGCTCCAGCAGGAGGAGCTCTACAGGCTGGTTCTTGTTTCTCTGAGGAGGCAGACCGTTTCCCTGTTCCTTGAGGGGAACGTCGTTCTCAAAGAGGCCGACTCCGATTCCGTTGAGATTAACGGAGTTCTCTTTAACGAGGAGGAGTGCTACAGACTTGCGAAAGCCCTTGACGTCGGAAGCTACTACGAGTCCTGGGTGGACGGAGTTAAGCAGATAACGGCTTCCATCAGCGGCTACTCCATTTCTGGACTTTTCCTCTCTCCTGCAAACTCAGAGAAGCTCCACGCAGTTTTTGAGGCGGCCTCTCTTTTCTTTTCTCCGAGCTTCCTGGTCTTTGAGAGGTTTAAAAAGTGAGCAGAGAGAAAATGGTGGCACTCCTTGAAGAGGAGAAAGAAAGACTCAAAAAAGGCATAGCGGCCTTCTTGAGAATTCTCAAGGACGAGAGAGTTCCTACTCCGGAGCTCTACGAGGTTTACTACCGGGAGACGACGGATACCTCTGACGAGGAGTTCCTCAATCTTCTCAGGGAATCCGTGGAACTCCTCTCCCGGTTTGTCTCTCTGTCTCTAAAGGGAGAACTTGACAGACTCCAGAGGCTTGCACGGGAGGCTCAGGAGATAGTCAGCAGGCTCCAGTCCTTTTACTTTGAGGTTGACTTTCTCAGCGAGGAGCTGTTCAGGGACTACCTCACGGGAGCCTGGAACAGGAGAGCTCTGGAGTTCTACTTCTCAAAGTTCGTGAAACCGAACGTCATTCTGGAACCTTTCACTCTCTCTTTCTTTGACCTCAACAACTTCAAGGAAATCAACGACAGGCTCGGCCACCTTGCGGGGGATAAGGCGATTCAGACTTTCTGCTCCTTTCTTGAAGAACGGTTCACTCCTCACTTCGTCTGCCGCTACGGAGGAGACGAGTTTGTCCTGATTACCGGAGGCCTCCCGTTTCCCGGAGTAAGGGAGCTCCTTGAGGAGGTCTTTAACTCTTCACCTGAGTGCTGCGGCAGGAAACTCTCCTTTGCAGTCGGTTTTACTCCGGTAGTCGGAAGCGACACTCTTGAGAGGGTTCTTGAGAGGGCCGACAGGGCCATGTACCGCTCAAAAATTTCCGGGAAAGTGGAGTATGAGAGGGTATGAGAACAAGGCCGGACCTTTTCTTCCAGAAGATATTTGCAAGAGACGGCCGTCTGATCGGAATAGAGATACTTTCAAGGAACTTTCCTGTTCAGCCCGAGACCGACGTTCACGTTTTCTACTCCATCGTTGAGGAACTCTCCGGCTGGAAACCTTCCGTTCCTGTTCACGTGAACGTTTTCTACTCAACGCTGAAGTTCGTTAACTGGGACGAGATAAGAAAGGAATTCGGAGACCTGCTGGTAGTGGAGCTTGTAGAGAGCAGGATGACCGGCAGCGCGAAAGATCTGGAGCTCCTTTTCAGAGACGGAATAACCGTGGCTCTGGACGACTTCGGAAGCGGTTTCTCTAACTTTTACCTGATTAACCAGTTCCCGTTTGACATGGTCAAGGTGGATGCTCAGTTTACCTCTCCCGCCGTCGCGGAGCTCCTTAAAAGGGAGTACGGAGTTAGTTTTGTAGTTGCCGAGAAGACCAGCCGCTATCCGGCCGACGCCTTTCAGTCTTTTCAGCTCCACGTTCCCGAAAGGCTTACCGAGGAGGCAAGGGTTGTTATTGAAGAAGAAGCCAAAAGTCTTCAGAAGCGATAGGGAAGTTGCAGAGTGGGCGGGCTACGACTACCGTCCGGGAGACGTCTTTTTGGGCTACGGCCTCTCCCTGATGAGGCAGGGAGTTAAAAAGTGGGAACCGGTATTCGTCTTCGTTCCGAAAAACCTTGCGGTAGCTCACGCCCTCGTCTTCGGGATGACAAGGCACGGCAAGTCAAGGCTCCTTGAGAGACTTGCCTACAACGACATCTTAGAGGGCCTGACCACGATAGTTATTGACCCGAAAGGAGACTCAGGCCTTCTGGAGTCAACCCTTGCGGGCTGCATAAAGTCCGACAGGCTGAACGAGTTTCTCTTTTTCTCTCCGATTTATCCTGACAAGTCCATGAGAGTTAACTTCCTCTACGGCCTTGAGCCCGACGAGATAGTTGACGTCGTCATCGCAGGCCTGCCTCAGAGCAGGGACGAGTTCTTCATAAAGATTGCAGAAGAGGTTACGAGGGCAATCGTTTATTCCCACAGAGCTCTCGGGAGAGAGGAGATAAGGTTCGTTGACATCTTCTCAAACATCCCTCAGGAGGAGCTGAAAAAGATAAGGGACGAGATAGTTGAGAAGATTCCTGAGATGGCAAGGGAGAGGGAGGACGCAGAGCTCCTTATGAAAGAGGTTGCCTCATCTCCGAGGGACTACTACTCCAAAGTCGTCTCAACCCTGAGAACTTCTATCTCAGCCCTCTGCGTCGGCCCGATAGGAGAGCTCGTCGGAAAGGCGAGGGGCAATCCCATAATGGACAGGCTCATGAACGGAGAGAGGTTCGTTCTCCACGCCTACCTGGGCTCTCTCCTCTCAAAGGGCAGGGCATACGTCCTCTCAAGGCTGCTTCTTTCAACTCTCGTCATCTACGCCGGCCGCTACAACTCAATGAACAGAAAGTTTGACCCGATGGTAAGAGTTCACTGCGACGAGGCCAGCAACGTCTTCTTCCACGGGATAGAGGACCTCATAA
>Ga0256831_1001432_pt1 | contig 12583 bp, 12 predicted proteins | sample 132544metaG_FD_189087 | JGI IMG/M metagenome (GOLD analysis project Ga0256831, IMG submission 189087) | Hydrothermal vent microbial communities from Lau Basin, Pacific Ocean - 132-544 | ecosystem: Environmental > Aquatic > Marine > Hydrothermal vents | place: Pacific Ocean: Lau Basin | collected... | reverse complement strand
TTCCTTCATTCCTCCGAGGATTCTCAGGAGGTTATCCTTCTCATATCTATCCAAGTGAGATAGGGGTTCGTCTAGCAACAGGCATTTTACTCCAGGAGCGATTGTGCTTGCAATAGCTGTTTTTTGCTGTTGACCGCTACTAAGCTCTAGAACGGGGCTGTATAGGATCTTCCCGAGCCCCAGTTTTCCCGCTATCCCTAGAACCCTTTCCTTCACATTCTGTATGCCGAGTATACTCAGCGAGAAACCTATGTCGTCATAGGGGGTTGGAGCAAGGAGGAACTGTTGAGGGTCTGGATGTAGCATCCTCAGCTTATATGCCAGCTCATCTGGGTTCTCGAGAGGGTTGACGCCGTCTATCGATATTTCGCCTTTGACTTCGCCTTTTGTTATCCACGGTATTATGCCTGCTAGGATTTTTAGAAGGCTGGTCTTGCCGCTCCCGTTTTTACCTGTAAGTAACCATACTTCCCCCTCTTCCACCTCGAAGGTTATGTTTGAAAAAACCTTTTTACCGCCGAGCTTTAGCTCTAGGTTTTCTACCTTAACGAACAATTCTTTTACAACACCTTAACTCCCGCTTCTCTAAGGGCTTTAGCCAGGTATAGCGATACGAATAGACCTATTATCATTTGGCCGAAGTTGAATGGTACCTCTACGGCTGCCTGGGATGGTGAGAGTCCTATGACCGATATCTCGTATAGGAAGTAGCCTAGAATCATTTCTAGACCGCCGGGTATTACGCTGTAGGTTATGGCTAGTCCTTCCAGATCCCTTTTTGCATAGAAGTATATTGCGGGCAGTGCGAGGAGGAACGAGACTAGAGCCCAGAACCATACGCCTACATGAAATGTTACTTGTTTGCTGAAAACATAGAATGTTGCCTCACCCGTCAGGTACTCGACTCCGAGCCAGTATAACCCTGCGTCGATCAGGCCGATAAGCGGGAGTAGGTAGTCCCCGATCCACTTGGCGTTCTTCTTGGATAGATATATGAATACATAGCCTACAATGAATCCCTCAAGACCTTTTATTATGAGTGTACCCGGAGCATAGTTTCCATAGCCGCTGTAAACGTCTGCTAGTGAGCTTCCTACACCGCCTGCAATGGCTCCCACGATAGGCCCGCCTATTATTGCGGAAGTATAAACCATTGTTTCGCCTAGATTGAAGTATCCCCCTGTTGCAGGTATCTCCATGGCAATCATCGTAGCTGCGAATACGAGGGCCGTCAGTATGGAGCTGTAGACTATTATTCTAGCCTCTAAACCCCTGGATGACAATTCCCTCTCCCCTCCTAGGGTAATTTCTAGGAGAGAGTTTATTTATTAAAGATTATGATTTAATAACGGAAACAGATATAAAAATGGTCATTGCCCGCTAATGATCTCCAATGCCCTGAGTCCATCAACCGTTATTTGATAAACCCTCTTCCTCCCATCCGATGAAGAAGAGACTAAACCTCTCTCTTCGAGCCACCTAAGACTCGAATAAACTGCCTGCGGGGAAACACGTGTATTCAAAATCTTCCAGATAAGATAGCCGTGGAGACGGCCATGCTCCTTTAAAACACGCAGTATCTCAAGCTTTGTTTCACCAATGAAAGACCTACTCCTGGGTGACACAGTTTTCAAACCAGTGCTAGTCACAACCGCCAGCACCTTCCACCCCTTAACCGAGGCTAGCTCCCTTGCAACAACATAGGAAGCAACGGCAGCTGGCTCTGCGAATACGCCCTCCCTCTCAGATAGATTTATCGACTCGTCGAAGACTCTGTGTAATGGAACCCCGACGCCCCAACCTCCAGTTGCAAGAGTAGCCCTATAAGACGCCATAAGAAGAGGTGGCTGGAGATATCTAATGCTATAGTGAATATTCAAAGACGCACCATGGAAACCCGTGAACAAGGAAGCATAGCTCCCCTCGCCAGCTTGTACACCTATTAATCTAACACCTCTGACCCTTCTTGCTTTGAAAGCAGTGTATACAGCGGATAAGGTAGCGCCTGATCCTACGGGTACAACAACGGCCTGGAACCCGTATCGCCCGATTGAGTCGGCTATCTCCTCTCCAAGCGACACTAGGCCTGAAAGAGCGTAGGGGTCCATGTCTATTCTGACATGCGTCCACCCGGTAGAGCCGGCGTATTCACGGGCCTTGAGGTGTGTATCATCCATGGTGGAACCTCTAAGGAACACTTGGCAACCGTAGGATCTGACCTGCTCTACTTTAACCGGGTCACTATCTTCGGGCATTACAGCCGTACACTTTATTCTAGCTCGAGCTGAATAAGCCGCGTATGAGGCGCATGTATTCCCGTCGCCTGAGACAACTATTCTCCGAATGTTTCTCGAGGAAAGATCGGCGATGCTGGGTGGAGCCGCTCTGTCTCTGAAGCTACCGGTAGGGTTCCGTGTTTCATCCTTAAAGAACAACCCGTCAATGTCTACCGAGGGAAAAATAGGTGTGTTGCCCTCATTCATCGTTATCCTGTCAAGTATTGGTTGAATCCTCTCGTAATCGCTTGGAACAGCCAGGCTAGCTCCATCGCTGCAGACGAGGCCTTTGGGTTTATCTCCTTCTGAGAGGCATCTCAGCCTTCTCAATATTCCCACAACTAGAATAATGGCCGGGAGAGGCCTTTTCATCCCTAGCCGGGGAAACCGGCTGTCTAGGCCTACCCGTGGATTAATATACTAAAAACTGCCGGATATAACAGTTACTAACCCGTGGCCAAGGAGGATATTCATGCCGCTGTACAAGTGCAAGCGGGGAGGAAAATGGTATTATACGAGGAACCCAGGAGACTGCGATGAGCTTGTCGAAGTACTCGATGAGGAAAGCCTAGTCAAAATCAGCAAACTAATGAGTAAAATACTTAGACACGAACCCCGAAGGTTCAACGTTAGCATTGACCCCGGGGGATGGGTGTCAATTAGGGATCTCACACGCTCCATACAAGAAGTTTTAGGTAGTGAAATCCGAGTTGGAGATGACGTCATCGCAGGGATCGCCGCTACCGATCCAAAAACAAGGTTCCAACTAAAAGGGGACCGGATAAGGGCCACATACGGGCATAGCATTAAAGTTAACATAGACTATCCCGAATCAAACCCCAAAGTTCTGTACCATGGGACACAGCTAGAAAAGCTGAATAGCATCCTTCGCAGAGGCTTACTACCAGGTAGAAGACTATATGTACACCTGTCACCCACTCCAAGCGACGCTTGTATGGTTGCCGGGAGGAGGAAAGGTACCCCCATATATCTTGTGATTAACGCGGAGAAAATAAGAAAATCCGGCCTCACTATATACCGGGCGACGCCAAAGGTTTTCCTTGTGAAAAAGGTTCCCCCAGAGGCGATCGAGTCATACAAGTACTGCGGGGCATTGCAACGATAATTTATAACCTCACAGCGGGGAGGTCATTATACTAGCGGTGGTCGCCTATTGTGTCGATAAAAGTGTTCAACACTCTAGGGAGGAGGAAGGAGGAATTCCAGCCCAACAATCCCCCCTTGGTTAAGATGTATACGTGCGGTCCCACTGTTTATGACCACACCCATATCGGCCATGCGAGGATGTATGTTTCGTTCGACGGTATCAAGCGGTACTTACAGCTTCGAGGCTACAAGGTTATACACGTTCAGAACATAACCGATATTGACGACAAGATAATCAAGAAGAGCATTGAGACAGGGAGGCCGTGGAATGAGATAGTCGATGAGTACACGAGGGAGTACCTGGAGCTACTTGAAGAGCTCCGAGTGAGACCCCATTATAATCCTCGGGTCACTATGCATATAGGCGATATCATTAAGTTTATTCAGAGACTAGTCGAGAAAGGCTACGCGTATGAGTCCAACGGAAGTGTCTACTTTGACGTTGACAAATACGAGTACTACGGCGAGCTGAGCGGTAGACTCTCGAAAGACCTGTGGGGCCAGGAGGAAGAGTTTGTATCAGAGAAAAGGCATCCATACGACTTCGTGTTATGGAAGCGTAGAAAGCCCATGGAACCCTACTGGGACAGCCCCTGGGGGCCTGGGAGACCAGGATGGCATATAGAGTGCAGCGTGATGTCCACCAGGTATCTAGGTGAGAGAATAGACATCCACGGCGGAGGCGAAGACCTGGTCTTCCCCCACCACGAGAACGAGAAAGCCCAAAGCGAGGCAGCGCTCGGCGTAAGGCCCTGGGTTAAGTACTGGCTCCACACGGGGTACCTCACTATAGGCGGGGAGAAGATGAGTAAGAGTCTAAAGAACATAATACCGTTAAAAGACGCTCTAAGAGAACTGACCGCACCGATACTGAGGCTTTGGATCCTCTCAGTCCACTATAGGAGTAGGCTTGAGTATAATGAGACCATCATCAACCAAGCCAGAAAACTGTATGATCGTCTGGTTTCATCGGAGTCGATTATAGAGAAGAAGTTGTTGGAAGCGAGTAAAAGCCACTACGATAAAGACGAGGATGTGGAGCGGATGAAGACGCTGTCCTCTATTATACTCGGGTTCCACGAGGCTCTGAGCGACGACTTCAACTTCGGCGAGGCAAACAAGTATCTATGGGAGTTCACCCGGTTCGTTCATGCCGAGCTACAGTACTCTGAGAGCGGGGCTCTCGCACTGGTAGCTAAGGAGTTCTCGGACCACTTGAACGCTGTATACTCATATAGAACCACTGGGGAGGGCGGGATATCCTTCGAGTTGTTCAAGGAGGTTGTGGACCTCTTGATTGAGGTGCGGAGTGAGTTGAGGAAGAATAAAATGTATGAGTTAAGCGATAAGATTAGGGATAAGCTTGGAAGCCTGGGTATAACCGTGCTTGACTACAGGAATAGGAGTGAGTGGGTTCTTAGGAAGTAGTAGGAATAAAATACTGGGGGCCTATGGAACCCCCGGGCTGTATGTTTTATTTTTACTGTGTCTCGAAGTGGATTATGCTTACGGGGCAGCTCTCAGCTGCGCTCTCAACACAGTCTTTTAGGTCGTCAGGGACTACGCCCTGGCTGACATCGTCGTTTACTCTGAACTGTGCTACTATCTGGCTCTTCCCGTCCTCCTCGCTCATCTCGAAGACTTCGCCACAGAGGCTGACACAGACCATGTCGGATATACATTCATCTCTGTCTATCCAGACTTTTATGGGCATTCTTCTCCACCTCACGGTGTTTGCATATGAGATTTCCAGCTATATGTAGCCGAGTCTTCAAACTATTTAAAGATTATCCACTTCCTACTTGTAAGAGGGGGATATACCGTCCCCCCTCAGGTAATTGTCTAGGTATTCCTTAACGCCTCGGAGGAGGGTATATGTTTCCTCTGCGAGTTCCTCTGTAAGGGTTGAGCGGCCTGCGAATATTCTTCTACTGTAGGTCCACCGGGGTATGACGTGTATATGGAAGTGGAAGATCTCTTGTCCAGCCGCGGCCCCATCATTTGAAACGATATTCACGCCTGGAGCCCGGGCCTCCAGCTTGTAGAACCTAGCCAGGCCCGCTGCAACTTTGAATGCCTCACCTACAATGCCTGGCGGTGCATCCGAGACTGACTCGTAGTGCTGTTTGGTTATAACGAGTAAGTGGCCCTTGCTTACGGGGTATTTATCCATTATAACGATCAGATCATCAGTCTCGTAGACCTTGTAAGCCTCTAATTCACCCTTAACTATACGGCAGAAAACACACATAAAGACCCACCTTTCCACCAGTGGAATCAGGTTATATGTGGGGAACCGGTTTTAAACGTATAGAACAGAGGTGGCTAGGTGCTTTGAGCAGTAATGGTCTTCAAAGGCTTGCCGGCAAAGTTAAATCGCTGATGAACAGCGGTGTATCAAGACTGGTTGACGAGAGAATCCGAGAGTTCGAGGAAACCAATAAGGCCGGGTCGAAGAGATGGTTTAGCGAGTTAGCATTCTGCATATTAACGGCGAACTACAGTGCCGAGGGCGGTATCAGGATACAGAGAGAGCTGAACGACTGCTTCTTCAACTGCAGTGTTGAAGAACTAGCCCGGGAGCTTAGGAGGATGGGGCACAGGTTTCCCGAGGCAAGGGCTAGATACATAGTTCTCTCAAGGAAATACGCTGACAACCTCAAGGATATCCTGGTAAGACAGGGAACACCCTTCATGATGAGGGAGTGGCTGGTAGCAAATATTAAGGGAATAGGTTACAAGGAGGCCAGCCACTTCCTCAGGAATGTTGGCTATTTTGACCTGGCTATCCTGGACTATCATATACTGGACATTCTAGAGAGGTATGGTGTGATTAAGAGACCACGAACCCTCACGAGGAAGAGGTACCTGGAAATAGAAGGTGTTATCAGGAGACTCGGGGAGCTTGTGGGATTGAAACCAGGTGTACTAGACCTCTACTTATGGTACATGGAGACAGGGAAGGTTCTCAAGTGAACACGCTAGCTAGAAGCCTGTACACTATTTTCGAGGCGGCTACAGGTTTCTTCAACGCATACTTCAGCCCCGATGAGAGAAGCAGTTTCTTATGGGACAACGCGATCTGGACTAGTTCCTCATGCCTGTCGTAGTCGATGTTTGATGAGATTATGCCTGCGAAACCTGTTTCCCTCAACGTCTTGAATAATTCCTCTAGATCCATATCCTCCAGGTCTTCGTGGAATATTCTTGCTATTTTCGTTTGAACCTTTAATTCCCTGATAGTCTTATCCATACAGTTCCTCCAGTCAGACAAACTGTTCTGGCTGAAGCAGTTTACAAGCTTCACGTTGGGGTATAGTCCTCCTCCTGTGAATGGTTTTGTCAGGCCTGCAGCGTCTCCTATTACGAAGACGTTTGACAGGTAGGGCTTTTCCACAGGTGGCCCTGTTAGTATGGTCCCTCCGTAAGCATCTAAGACGACCCCACTTATACCTAGAGACTTGAGTAGTTCGTCTCTATGGATTGGTTCTCTTATTCTACCTCCTCCGACGATAATTTTTCCAGCGGGAAGGCTTAGTATCCACGAGAAGAATCCTTTGAAGCGTCTGTGGAATACTACCTTGAATGTTTTTGGCTCTATACCAGTAGAGCTGGACTGGTCTGGCTGTATTTCAATGTTTATTCCGACGAGGCTCCTGGTTCTAGACCGGTCTATTCCTAGGCCTCTAGACACTTTTCCATAGAACCCGTCTGCAATGATTATAGCGTCAAACCTGTCTGTCCCGCAGTTGTTAGTGTGTACAATATTCTTCTCAGAATCGATTCCCAGTACTTTACAGCCCATTAAAGCTTGTACTCCCTTGTCCAGGGATTCATTATATAGCTCCTCCTCGAGCCTCACTCGGTCTAGCTTAACAGCTATACCCGGCCTATCGAACACGATGTCCTCACTGCCCGCTGAGAACACTATGCGGTCGTAGACCTCTTGGATGCTCCTGTATGCTGGTCCGCCTATACTGTCCGTTGTCCATTTGGATACTAGGCCTGTGCAGTGCTTGGGCCTGCCTACCCTTGGATCCTCTTCGAAAAGGGTGATTTGGTGTCTGCTTGAAAGCTTGTATGCAGTGTATAGCCCTGCGAACCCCGCTCCTATTACTCCGATTCTCAGAGTCTCCATTACGTCTACCTTCCTATTCTGCCTATTCCATATCCTACGGCGAAGACCAGTATTATAGCGGCGAATACAAGTATGGTGCTGAGTGTTTGCGGTGTTTGTCTACTTCTAGGCTGCGAGTTAATTGTTTCCGTCTTCGTAATTGTTGTTGTACTTGTCACTGTTTCAGTGGTTGTAACAGGGCTACCGTTACCCTGGTTTGTAGGGGGTATAGGGTTTACTGTTGAGGTCTGCGTGGAACTTGGTGTACCTGACGGCTGCGCGGTCTTCGCGAGAAGTGTGTAGAGGCTCGCGTATAGCATTGCCTTCTCCATTAATAGATAGCCTGTTTCCGTGTCCCCGTGGTTTACTAGGTTCCTGGATATTTGGTAGAGCATGTAGGATGCGAATGGTGTTCCCGTGTTGTTCGTGTATTGTGCTAGTGTTGCTTGAACCATTTTCTCTAGTGATGGTATGTAGAGTTCTCCTTTGAGGCCGAACATTTGTATGAATGATATGGTGGAGTATTCTATGGCTAGTGTCGAGTATGATAGTGAGCTGAAATATTTCCCTTTGTTAAGATCGGTTGTAGCGTTATCGAAGAATTCTAGGGCTTTTGTGAGCGGCTCTGGCTGGACGCCGAGCTCGTTTGCTAGGCTGACCGCGTATCCCTGCATGCTCCTCGCTATCTCGGCTTCCTCGAGGGCGGCCCGCCTAACCTCCTCCTCTTCGACTATTGGGCCCTTAGTGAAGAGATAGTTGTAACTGTTTAACGAGGAATATAGTATTCCCGCTAGGGTTATCTTCCAGTGTGCATCAACTAGGGTGTAGAGAGGCGTCACTGTTACACCGCCGAAAAGCGATACTGGCAGGTATAGTTTACCGGACCGGTTGTCGAGCTGTTTAACCGCTGACTTGAACATGTTGAACGAGTCCTCGGCGAGGGAAGCTATGTATGTCATGTATTCTACTTTTAAAGGTGTACAACTATCTGTGCACTTGTTAACCTTGTCTAGCGTCTTATTAACCGCGGAATAGACTGTTTTAACGTATCCCGTTACGGCCCAGTCGTTGAGGGACGCGTTTATGAGGGCATTCGCTTTCTCCAGGTAAGAGCCGGCCTGTACTAGTAGGTACATTCTGTATGTTCCTGTACTGTGTATAGAGGAGTTGTAGTAGTTTCTTGATTGCTCGTAGAGTTCCCTAGCGTACTTTTTCACCGTTGAGGAAGCCTTGCCTATGATCTGGTGGTAGGTGGTGTTCAGCTCGGCGTATCTGGCTGATAGTCCTTTGTTGATGAAGCTTATGACCTGTGTGTACTCCACTGGGAGACTGGTTGTTTTTACCGGTAGATGTTTTCCTGTCAGGTAGTAGTATACTTGGCTTATGTCGGCTGCCTCAACGACTTGTACTCCAAGCTTCTTACCTAGTTTGACTAGGTCTACAGTTTTCTTTACGGGCCTGTATATGACTAGGCCGAAGGGCAGTTTCTTCTCCTCGTAAACTATGTACGTGTAGTTGGCCTGGCCTATAGGTATGACGAACTCCTTGTCCCTTGTGGCTACTGCGTGCAGTTTACCGTCTAATCCCCCTACAGGGCCTACTGTCCCGTCCGGGTTTATCATACCAGTCACTACTGTGTCGTTTCTCACGGGTGTGTTTAGGAGGCAGGCTATTGTCAGCGCGGTCATTGCGGCTGAAGCGCTTGGGCCGCCGACTATAATGCTGTCTGACTTCATCTCGTAGAAATAATCGTATTTCCAGAAGTTTACACCTGCCATTCTAGCTGCTACCATTGCAGCTATTCTCGCCGCTGCCTGTGTGTCGAGCATTGTAAGCGGGTTTGTTGAAACGTAAACGTTCCCGGATCCCGGGTAGGCGACTGTTACAACTAGTTTGCTCAGGACTCCTTTCTCCTCGCCTCCCTCCGATCCAGCTAGAACCGCTGCGACATCTATTTCCCGGGTCACAATTTTCTTATAGCCCGTCACAGCGTGTAGAGGTGTGGTTGACGCGGCAAGTGTCAACAGTACGAGCAGTATGGCTATTGTTCTAACCGGCTTTTCCAATGCTTGTCCACCGATTATTCTGGATTGTAAATTTATCTATTTACAGTTAACACGTGCCGTTCCAGGCGGTTTGCAGGATAATATTATACATACTCTACTGGAACGTATTGTTAAATGGGGGCGATGACGTCAGTTATGCCATCCGGATAGCTTTGATGATGGACACCCCTGGGGTAGCCGAGTCCCCCGTTTTACAGTGTCAATTCTATTCAGCGGACGGTAAGAACCGTGTATTACCATGCCAAATACCCTATTGCTAAACACCCGATTAATTATAGCCTATGGAAGAGGAGGAGACGGTGGTATACATGATTAAAAGCATAGCACGAATATTCGGGTTCAAGGCAGACCCCGCAGGGACTCCCGGAGTTAACGTCGAATACGAGCAGGTGCTCATAGGCCTGGAGGAGGCCAAGGACAATATAAACCAGGCCTATTTCACAACCCTGAACCAGATAACTGAGCTTAAGAGAGAGATGGAAAGAGCCATCCGGAACCATGAGAAGGATAAAGCAGTCAACATTGCTGTACACATACACAACCAGAAGAAAATAGCTGTCACATACAAGACAATAGCCAATCTAATCGAGAACGCCATATTCAGGATACGCGAGGCCAAGAGCGTTGAACCCATACTCAAGACGCTGAGCTTCATACTCCCACAACTACAGGGAGCGTCCACAGCTGCTAACGAGAAGCTAAGGCTGGCGAGCGCATCACTCGCACGCGCAATACAAGGATACCGCACCCTCGAATCCAACGTAGAGGTGGGAATCGGGGGCATGCACGGGCTCGCCGAGGCCGAGTCCAAGAACACTATGACAAGATACGAAAGCATAGCCCGTGACCTGCTGTTCGAGGCCTCCAAGGCCGCGACCGAGGAAGTAAACAAGGTGGTCGGCGACCTCTATTTCCCCGAACCCCCAGAGCCAGGGTTAGAGGACAAGGTGTACATGTACCTGCTGGAGAACAGGGGTAAACCAGTAAAGATCTCCGAAATAGCCAGAGCCTTCGGAGTGTCGCAGGATGAAGTAAGGAAAGTCGTCGCGAAGCTAGCCAGGGAGGGCAAGGTTAAGTTCCTCCAGAAGGAACACGCTTAACCATCATACCCCTTTTATTAACAACACGATAATACGTTCTGACGGGATTAAACATCCTAGCATGAAGAGTTGATCAAATTGAGGGGCGCACTTAGAGGTGGCTGGGTTTGAGTGAGGCGTACATTGTAGAGCATGCTAAGAGATACGCACTAGCCGCGTTCGAGAACGATACTAAGAAGAACTATGAGGCAGCGATCAGGAACTATGAGGCAGCCGCCAATTTACTCGAGCGGGCCGTCAAGCTGTATCCGGATCACCCGCTGCGTGACACATTCATACTCTACATACGTAAATATAGGAAGAGAGCCGCGTTCCTCCGCAAACTCATGATTCCCCAAGGAACTTCCGGCGAGGAAGAGGATGTCTACGTGGAGGACGATAGGGGGGAGTCGGATGACGCTACTGTTGAGAGGGAAGAGAGTACAAGCGGAACCCTTAAACCGCCGGCTTTCGTTCAGACTGAGAAGCCAAACGTTACCTTCGACGACATAGCCGGCCTCGACGAGGCTAAGCAGGCTATAAAAGAGGCTATAATATTCCCGATTAAGCGACCTGACCTATTCCCCCTAGGCTGGCCTAGGGGCATCTTGCTCTTCGGTCCTCCTGGTAATGGTAAAACCATGCTTGCAGCCGCTATCGCCAATGAAGTAGATGGAGAATTCCTGTACGTAGACGCGGCTAGTATTATGAGCAAGTGGCTGGGTGAGGGCGAGAAGAACGTTAAGAAGCTCTTCAGGTATGCGAGGGAGAGGGCCGAGCATGGTGTTCCAGTCATAATTTTTATCGATGAGATAGACGCGTTGCTAGGGATTAATATCAGCGAGGTAGGCGGAGAGGTCAGGGTGAGGAACCAGTTCCTCAAGGAGATGGATGGGTTACAGGATAAGGATAAGAATTACCATGTCTACGTTATAGGAGCCACTAATAAGCCGTGGAAGCTGGATGAGCCTTTTATAAGGAGGTTCCAGAAGAGGATATTCATACCGCTCCCCGATAAAGCCACGAGGAAGAAAATCCTCGAGCTATATACTAGAAGGCTGGATCTAGCCGAGGATGTTGACCTCGACTTGCTAGCGGAGAAAATGGAGGGTTACAGTGGAAGTGACATTAAAGATGTTGTCCAAGCAGCTTACATGATCACCGTTAGGGAATACTTCGAGAAGCAGGGGGAAGAGGAGAAGCCTAGGCCTGTCTCGATGAGTGACTTCGAGATAGTTCTATCGAAGAGGAAGCCCAGCGTTAACAGGAAGATGCTTGAAATGTATGAGAAATGGTTCGAAGAGTATAAAGCGCTATAGCCTCATTCCCTATTATTTTATATCTGGGATGGAGTGTTGGGAGGCCAGGAGCTGGGTTTACTCCTTGTTTTCCTAGGTATGATAATAATTCTAATCGGGATGCTCTACATAGCACTCTCGAGTGGAGGCGAAGTCGAGGGAGGAGGCGTAGTAATAATAGGTCCTATACCCATAGTGTTCGGGTCTAATAAAAAGATCGCTTGGACAATGCTGTTAGTAGCTCTAGCAGTAACTGTGCTACTTTACATTCTGTACTTCTATTCATACAAGAGGATGGTAGGTCTAACTCTCTAGTTTCGATTTGAACTCTGATGCGGCCTCTTCAAGCTTATTCTTCAGCTTCTCCAGATTCTCCTCCTTACGTTTTGCAAGCCTGGACGAGGCAGAGGAGTATGCTGTCTCCACTCTCTCCTTTATCTCTCTCGCTAGCTCATCTCTATTCGGTATAGGCATGCCGGGCCACCCTTCAATCCATGGGTGGAGAGTCGAGTGGTTCACTATATAAATAATCACCGGGACATGGTATCTCATCATAGTGTCTTGTGTGGGAGGTGTCTTC